>ENA-OQIM01000730-OQIM01000730.1-human-gut-metagenome-genome-assembly--contig:-NODE-730-length-12285-cov-4.098371_pt1 | contig 12285 bp, 11 predicted proteins | sample MGYA00242579_ERZ504744 | MGnify/ENA primary metagenome ERZ504744 (study PRJEB26092, sample SAMD00036441) | human gut metagenome | host: Homo sapiens | study: EMG produced TPA metagenomics assembly of...
ATCAATAAAAAAATACCTGATTGGGAAAAAATATGATGCTGAAAAAATTTTAGTTTCAAGACAACTTTCATCTACGAATAAATCTCATATTTCCGTGCAAGCATCGCAGCAAAAAAAAATATCCGAAGAATGTAATGTAGCAATGGCTACCGTTTACAAATATTCTGCTTACAGTAGTGCACTAGATATAATTGATGAAAAGTTCCGGATCTTGTCAAACGAGTTCGTTCTGGTCAGCTTTGGATTTCCCAAGCTAATATTATTGAACTTTCAGGATTATCAAAAGAGCAGCTTTTAAGTCTAAATAACTACCTTCTTGCCGAAAAGATAGAACATCTCAGTTATCATGATATGAAAAGGGAATTACTGTGGAATAATTACGCCAAACCGATATTAAAGAAAGAATCTTCCGTTTCTATTCCATCTATACGCAATCTGCCACAATTTGATCCAGATGCGGAAATTGCAAGTCTTACGTTGACGATTCCCTCATGGAACAGTTCTATCGAAAGAGTATTAAAAGTTTCAGATTTTAAAATTGCATCTGATACAGCAAAATATAAGCTTAAATATCAGCTTATGTGCCTAATATCAACCACAAATAATATTTTGAAAAAATTGGAGGAAATATAATTATGGATGGAAATACCGAAGATTTACAAAAGTTTGTTCCCCAAGTGCATTTTGAGCAAATACCTATTAAAAATTTATGTTCAAATCAAGATTACCAACGTAATCTTTCTATCAAACACGTTCAGCGTGCTGCAGCTAATTTTGACCTTTATCAGATAAACCCTGTAAAAGTAAGTAGACGTGATGGGATAAATTATGTGTTCAACGGACAACACACTATAGAAATTGTCGCTCTCGTCTCTGGATCAAGAGAAACTCCTGTCTGGTGCATGGTTTATGATGATCTTGTTTACACTCAAGAAGCAGATATTTTTGCAAATCAGATGAAATATGTCAAATCGTTACTACCTTATGAAATATTCATGGCTAATATTGAAGCTGGTAATGATAGAGAACTTATTATTCGTGACCTTGTTGAATCATATGATCTCTCTATTACTTCTTCCTCTCGCCCCGGAGGTATATGTGCTGTATCCACTTTAATTAATATCTATGAAAAATATGGTTTTCACACTCTTGATCGTGTTTTACGCCTTTGCGTTGCCACATGGGAAGGCGCGCCTATGTCCTTTAGCTCCAATATGCTTAATGCTATTGCCCGTCTGGATAATGCTTATGGAGAAACAATGAAAGATGACACATTTAAAGAAAAAGTAGGACGTGTCTCTGTCAGAGAAATCAGTCGTACTGCCAGAGAACGTCGTGCCGGTTCATTAGGGTTTGCAGAAGCTCTTTTACTAGAATACAATAAAAAATCCAAGTATTCACTTCCTTTTGAGAAATTATACACTCATAAAACACCCAAAAAAAGAGAACAATCAACTGAAGATGAATCCGGTCAAAGTTCCACTCCAGAAGGTCAGTTAGATTTATTTTCTACGGATCAGGACAATACTCAGGCTCTGCCAAACGAATAGCGCAGAGCCTTCAGCCTTCGTTCTATCCATACTTTCAAAAGAATACCCTACTCTAAGACTCCCTTTCATGCAAGCACTATTTTATCTTATTCCAAATTCATCATCCGCTCCATCCGCCACCTTATATATGAATATCCATTCCAAATATTTGCTTTTACCGGATACTCTTTCCTGTAAACAAATACAGTGTGATATTTAACAAAATGCATTCTACACCAGTTATGTATATCCTTCATATATATGTTATTTATACCGTTCACCCACTGTTCTAAAAACCATATGTCTTTATCTGACAATAACTCCATTATGAACAGTACATTATAATATTGAATGACACCTACTCTCTTCCTTTCCTCTATTAACCTTTTACACAATAACCTATACTTAATGTTCATATCGTTCCTATGCCTTCCCTCTAATCTATATTTTCCATCCTTATATACGTTATATATATAATTGTTATATAGTACATATAAGTGCGGATAATAATTCAAACGTTTCCGCTCCGCGCACTTCGCCGATAATTACGCGGTTCGGCCGCATACGCAAAGCTGCGCGGATCAGATCGCGGATCGTAATTTCTGTTCCTGATTCCAGATTTGCCTCTTTTGCTTCCAGCCGCACCAGATTCTCCACACCCTGGATCTGCAGCTCTGCATTGTCTTCGATGGTTATGATGCGCTCGCCCTTTGGAATGTAGGCGGAAAGCACATTCAGAAATGTCGTTTTGCCAGATCCGGTCGCCCCGCCGATCATCATGCTGTAGCGGGTCCGGACGAGGGCCTGCAGAAACTCTGCCGCCTCTTTTGTAATACTCCCGATGGAGACCAGAAATTCCATCGTCACCGCCTGCTCCGGAAAGCGGCGGATGGTCAGAATCGGTCCGTTTAATGCGACCGGTTTCATGACAACGTTGACGCGGTCTCCATTTTCCAGCCGTGCATCCACAATCGGATTCTGTTCATTCACCACGCGGTTGCACCGGCCTACAATCTGCTGAATCACATCCTCCAGCTTTTCCGCGGAGGTAAAGCTTTTGCCGTATCTCTCGATTCTGCCGTTCCGTTCCACGAAGATATGTTGATAACCGTTTACCATAATTTCGGTAATTCCCGCATCTTCCAGCAGCTCCTGCAGGACATCGAGCCTCCGCACACTGTAGAACAGCTGTCTGCGCAGCTCCGCCTTCTGTGCCACCGGAAGATACCGTGTTTCTTCTTCCCCTAAAATCAGACGGTCAATCTCTTCGAGAACCTCTCCGTCATCCGGTTCGGATGCGATATCGATCCGCTCCATCAGTTTTCTCCGCAGAATTTCCGGCATTGTCATGTTTCTTCTCCTCTTCTGCCGTCCCGCAGAATCTGACGCACATAGTCGCCCAGCTCGCTCCAGACAAGCTCCTCAAAGTAGGCTTTTCCCGTCCGGTTTGCCGTGTGGAACGGAACGTGGATTTTCCGCATCTTGTCCAGCACCGACTGGCAGTCCCACCGGCGCAGCAAATTTTCAAACTGCTCCATTTTGGCCGCAGAAATCACATCATTCCTTATCGGAACGTAAATTTCATTGCAAAAGTCCAGAATCTGATACAGATCCGCCACGCCATCCCCGAGGTCGAGAATCAGCACTTCATAGCTGCTGTTCTTCTCAATCTCCTGAAACAGCCATTTCCATTCTTCATATTTTGCAGTCTGAATGTCCATCGGCGATGCGGCGGGCGGCAGATAATCCAGGTTCTGCATTGACTGGACCATTCCGCCCAGTTTGTAGATGATGCCCTGATTTTCCTGTCTCGCATAATACAGAATATCGCTCATTCCCCTGTCGTAGCTGCATTCCAGCAGCCGTTCAAATCCGGAATAGCTCTCCATATTGAGATACAGCACTGCCCGCTCCTTCGCCAGAATCTGCCCCATCGTCAGGGCAAACGAGGTCTTCTGCGTCCGTCCGACCGGCGAATAAATGCCGATAATACGCATTTCCTTTTTCGGCAGCAGTGCAGGCGATGTATCGACACCGTTTTCTACGCCGTAGCACGCCATGACCTCGCGGATCACCTTTTCCGACGACTGGTATTTGTAGACCGCCGGATACTGATCCAGCACCGGACTGTGTACGCCCTCAGACAGAGTGATAATCTGACGAATCGGATACCGGCGGATCTCTTCTTTCATCGCTTTATCCGAAATCAGAAGAATCTCTGTTTCGTTATTCTTTGCGAACTCCAGAAACATCTCCGCACTGGAAAATGCATGCACTTCGAACGGAATATTTCTCTTCTGGTTCAGATATTCCATAAAATTGCGTGCATATTCCATTTCCGTGTCACAGACTGCAAAAACACTCTTTTTCTTTGCAGTATTCAATAAAATCCCCCAATCCAGAGCAGCACTCCCATCAGCACGGGAACGGAAAAATGGATACACTCCATGCCCCACTTCCCATCGTAATAGGGAACCGGCTCTGTTTTTTTCTGGCATTTTTCTTTTTGGTAAAATAAGTTTGGAAATAATTGAAAAATTTGGTAAGACGCTGCGGTAAATTTCCGCAGACGAGAATAATTCCGATAGATAAGACCGCTCCAGACAGGAACGACACAATCATACATTTCAGGATCGCTGGCACACCGAGAAAGCCTCCAACAGCGGATAGGAGTTTGATATCTCCCGCGCCCAGCATATGAAAATAGAACAGAATGTAAAGTGCGAGTATCGGGAAAAGCATCCCAAAAAGAAAAATACCCGCTCCCGCGGCGCCATAGCGGATGAGCTGTGTAACCAGCCCGGCGATCCATGCGGTGATAATCCATTCATTTGCAATTCTGCGTGTTCTTAAATCCATCCATACCGCCCCTGTCGCAACTGTCAGTACCAGACAGTGCTGCAAAGACATTTTGTCTCTCACCTCCTGTTTCGTTTGGGTCAACTTGATTGTGAGGTCATTATAGTTGCCTCTTTTCGATTTGTCCAGCGGTTTTCGATAACTTTTTCCGGTTTGTGAATTGCCTCCAAAAATGCGAGGAAAATTTCTCACGCCGATTTGAAAAGTTGCGTGAAAGGTTTTTCGATTTTCACGGATTCGTAGAATCGTATCGCAATTTCTGCACTGCTTTTTGGCTATAATTTTTCAGGCTAAAACGATGTGCAAAAAGCACGCCGAAAAATTCCGACGTGCTTTTTCAAAAGGAGATTAGCATAAAATTCATGTTCACGCACAGGGCAAAATCCTGCACGAGAAACATCTTTACTTTAAATTTCCGGATACAGCTCCGCAATAATCGACAGCCACCGTCCGGCCGGTGTCAGCCATACTTCTTTATACGTGGCGTTATTTCCAGACGGCCAGTACGGCTCGTCCTCATTTTCCAGTGTTTCAATGCCAACCGGCATTTCACCTGTCATTTCACCCGGATAATTCGCATCCTGCTGCGAATACCGTGCTCCTTCACCGTAAATCAGCGACTGGCAGAACGGATTTTTCCCCGACATCCAGTAGAGCTGTTCGCGGGCAATTTCTTTTAGTTTTTCATCACCAAAATATCTTCCCACGATACCGGCTGCCTTACCCATTCCGAGCATAATTGCTGAATTTCCGCGGAAAGAAAACCATACCGGGAACATTCTGACATAGTAATCATTGCCGAGAACAATTCCGTTTTTCAGCTGCTTCGCATAATTTTCTTTTTCCTTTTCAAATTCTACCAGGAGATGCAGCAGTTCAAACGTCTCTTTATCTTCTTTCTCTGACATATGATGAATACCAGCAGGGATCATACCGTACGGTGTTGCCATCGCATACAAACCTTTCAGATAATCGCCATACAGCCGCAGACTCTTCTCCCATGCCGGTTTTTCTTCTGCCTCCGGAAATGCACGGCAAAGCATCTCAATCGCCTGAACAAAGGAATGATCTCTTCCCTGATGCGTGAAATGCACGATTGCTTTGTGGCTCTCATCACGATAGAAGAATCCCTTCATTGGAACCCCATCTGTTTCGGTCTCCTGGCATGCCAGCAGTTTCGCGCCAAATTTTTTTGCCTCTTTTTCAAACTCTTCCGATGGCTCATTCGCACAGATCGAAGCTGCCGCCCACACAGCCGCCGCATAATACTGGGATTTTCCACTGTTCAACGTATGCTCCCACATAATCGGCTTTTCCATTCCCTTTTCCAAAAAACGCTGCTTTGCAAAGCGGAAATCTTCTTTCGCCGTTTCTACGCACTTCCAACCCAGATCCCGATCGAACTCCTTTTAAGACAAGACCTGCCTGTGCTCCACTGCCGCACAGAAAAAGTTCTGGAATGCCTGATTATGCACTCTTGTTTTAACATCATCACCATCTCCAATCAAACCTTCTGTCCAGATTCCAAGTCCGACACTGCTCGCACGAAATCCATCTCCAAAACGGCTTTTTAACGTAAATTCCAAACCCCAGAGTCCCTCTTCCATCAGGCGGTGATATAGAAGCGGATCATCTTTCACACGGCTCGCCAACTCCAGAATTTCCTGCGCTACTTCCGCAGTCTGAAGCATCTGTTGTGACATATCGCCCGCATCGTGCCAGCCTCCGCCAAACGAAAGAATCGCGCCGTTGTGCTCACAAATGACATCAGTGTGACACTTTCCATGCTTATTCGGCACCGGGCAGCCACAGCGCTCACAGAAGATAAAGTTCAGTGCCTTCCATATCGCATCTTCCATCACCTTCTCTCCGATTTCAAATGGATCACTCAGAAGTTCACCAATCTGCAGCCGATAAAATCCCGGCTTTATAATTTCACTAAATTCAAGAATCTCAAAGGTGCCATAACGGTCTTTCTGTACAACAACCGGTTTACTTAAAACCTCATTTCCCGCTGCATCCAGCACACAGAAGCTCTTCTTTCCGGTATTGGCAATTGCTGTCTTTTTACCGTTTTTCTGATAGCCGGAAGTGGAATACGAAATATGATCCGTCTCACACTCCCAACCTTTTTCCTTTTCCGCCTTTTCTACTCTCTGTAATTCAAGATTCTCGAAATCAAAGGCTGCTTCCGGTCCGGTTGAAGTATCTTTTCCGTCTGCATCAATGACGATAGAAATCTCGGTGATCACATCCCGCGGCAGCTGTGCAAATTCCCAGATTACCTGATTCCACTCATGGTTCACCAGGTTCACTAGATGCTGTCCCTCTCGGAAATACGGATCCGGAATCGGGAATTTTCCCTCGTTTTTAATATGGATACGAAAGTGAATACTGTGACCGCCCATGCACTCCGGTTTTACCCGGAAATACAGACGGTTATAACGCTCCCAGTTTCTCCTGCAAACGGAAAACGGATCACACAGCGAAAATCATCCTGCGCTTTTTCCTGGCTGTGACTGTCTGTTTTTCTTGCAGTCGGCAGCGTAACATAAATCGTTTTACCGCCTCTGCTTCCCATTCCGTCCCGTCCGGCAACGGCTCCTCTTCCACTGTGTTCCGGAAGTTTCTGTGTGCCGTCCCAGATCACCTTTTTTGCAAGAATAGGCTTTTCTTCCCGTTCTCTTTCCAGTGATTTTTCCTGATGCAGCGGAAGCGGCGAGTGGACGTAACCTGTCTGGATCAGTTCCTTTCGAAATGTTTCTTTCACAGAATTATGCCTCCTCTTTTTCGCTGTGTGTTCTGAAATAACTTCCCATAACTTCAGACGATCGTTTGGTTTCGTCAGATCTCTTCCGCCGTCCTCGGTCAGATAATATGCCATTACCTGCGGCACTGCTGAAAATTCGAGACATGCAAACTCACCTCCGCGGATATCCAGCTTCAGATCACTCTCATCTACCGTCTCTGTTCCGATCATCAGTCCATTATGATTTACTTCTTTCATGAAACGAGCCAACGATTTTGCTTTTTCCGATTCCTTTCCGCCATCATTTAAAACGATCACGCAATGATTGTAATCATATCCATAATTCGGTCCATGCATGCCCTCTTCCAGCTCATAACCGATGGAAATAACCTGCGGCATCTCCCAGAATTTTACAGCAGCCTCAAGTGAAACACCATACAGACTTCCTGCTCCTGTAAACACAATGCAGCGTGAACGCATCAACTGACGTTTTCTTGCTTCGAACCAGGTATATGCCTGCTCTGTAATTGCTCTGTGACTGTCCGGCACTTTTGCCACATCCCACTGGTAATTGTCATACTGTTCTTTCGTCAGATGGCCGCGCATCAGACCAAGCTTCAGACCCATCAACATATGGTTCAACACGCTTGTTGTATAGCCGATCGTTCTCTGTCCATACTCCTCCAGTCCACAGTTCAGGCAGACATGGCATGGCGAAATTTCTGCCAGCATCGTCTTCGGTCCTTCGGTAAAACTCATGCACAGATATCCAAGTTCCGTCATTTTTTTCATCACTTCACATACCACTTTGGATGAACCAGTCTGCGAGGTAAAGACATGCAGTGCGTGCGGATTATATACACGGCCTTCTTCAATATAATCGTTTGGATATACGACTTTCGTGCGAATGCCGGAGGCCTTCTCCACAAATACCTGTGATGTCATCGCAACCGTGTTGGAAGTTCCTGAACCGATAAAAACGATTTCATCGATTGTACTGAGATGATCTTTTACATAAGCCTCCATCGGCGAAAACGCTTCATCCTGTTTCTCCAGAATATACTCGATACAGGAAGGAATTCTCTTGATGCAATCCATTAATGTCACCATGATTTTTTCTCCTTTTCATTCATGTTTTCGTTATCGTATTTTCCCTGAAATCCAAGTCCGATTGCTGCAGCCCCCATAAGCCTGCATACGCCGGATCCAGTCCGCTGATTTTGATTCCGCGCTCCAGATGTGATTTTGCTTTTTCCGTTACGTTCTCTACAATCCGTTCCGCCAGATGACCTTCCCCGGAAATCAGTCCTCCCCCAAGGATCACAATTTCCGGCGAAAGCACGCACGTCAGATTGGAAATCATCAGTGCATTCATGGCAACAAGTTCATCCAGAATCCGCACTGCCATCTGGTCTCCCTTGTCTGCTGCTTCGATCACATCCCATCCGGTCACCGTTTCTGTCAGTTTTTCTCTCAGAATGGAATCCGGATACTCTGAAATCATCTTTTTTGCCTGTGCCATCAGTGCCATGCCCGATGCAAGCATCTCTACACGTTCTCCCTTTCCCCCTGTGAAATTCATAAATCCCACTTCTCCTGCCCACTCGTCTGAGCCGCGCACCAGAAGTCCGTTTACAATCATTCCGGCTGCAAGACCCGTACCAATGTTCAGATATATCATGTTTCTGCAGCGTTTTCCTTCTCCAAATTCATTTTCTGCAATGACAGTGCATTTGACATCGTTGTCCACATGGCAGACTACGTCAAATTCTTTTTCGATTCGTTTTCTCAATGCAATCGGCTCTTTGTCATCATAACCGATCCAGACACCCCCATGCGGATCGATGTTATCGTTGATGCCGATACCCATTTTTTTCGGACGTATCCGGTGTTCCCATCCGATTTCACGTTCATAACATCGGACACCTTCCACCAGTTTTTTTACTTTTTCCTCTTTGCTGATCGCTCCTGTGGCAAAACGGAGTTTATTTACAATAGTTCCGTCTTCCCGCACCTCCGCAACCAGCATTTTTGTTCCGCCGATATCGACGGCAATACAGTTTCCCATATGTCTGCCTCTTCTCATTTTTCATTTACATTATGAATCCATTTTCCGCTCCGCAGCCGCCATTCGCTTGTAAATACTTTAATGACCTGATCACACTTCAACGTTGCATATACAGCCATCACCGGTGCTTTCACGAGAAATGCCATCACAAAGCCCATCGGCACGGTAACTCCCCACAGGAAAATCAGATCGTTTGCCATCTGGAATTTTACATCTCCGCCCCCACGGAGAAGCCCCATCATGTTCATCGACTGAAGTTCCATAAAGGGAAGAATAAATGCCATCACATACATCAGCTGCCGGCAGTATGCCATCGTTTCTCCCTTGATGTGGTAAATTCCCGGAACCAGCGGTATAGCCACCAGTGTAAGCGCACTGCATATCAGACCCATGAAAACGGCAATCCGTTGAAACGTCTTTTTCAGCGGCAGAATTTCCTCATATTTTTCTGCTCCGATGGTATTTCCGATGATGACGCATGCTGCCGCCGAGAGTCCCTGGCAGAGTACACTTGTCAGCTGTGTGACGGAACCCGCTACACTGTTCGCAGAAACAACTTCGTTGCCAAGCCTGCCCAGTACGATTGCCTGTGCAGAAACGCCGAGTCCCCAGAACATCTCATTGCAGATGACAGGAATACCGGTCGAAAAAAACACGTTTGCAAGTTTTTTGTCTACATGCAGCATTTTTTGCACGCGGATTCTGATTTTATCCTCTTTCCGATAAACATACCATACAATCAGAATGAATTCTCCGATACGCGCAGCCAGTGTTGCAATCGCCGCTCCTGTCACCCCAAGAGCCGGAAATCCCAGATGCCCCTCAATCAGAAGATAGTTTCCGGAGATATTTAAAATCAGGCTGACAATCGCAGAATACAGGCAGATATTTACCGTCCTTACAGAACGGAGAACACCTGTTGTAATATTCGTAATCGTATAAAAAAAGTACGACCACACAATAACCCTTAAATATTCACTTCCTATTCGGATGGTTTCTTCTTCCGGTGTATAGATGCTCATCACCTGTTTCGGAAATGCAACGACACCAGACATCAGAATCACGACAAACGCAAGTGCTGTGCGATAGGCGTATGCCAAAACCTTATGGATCCGTTCGATATCTCCCTTTCCCCACGCCTGGAAACCAGAACACTGGCTCCCGCTGCAATTCCCGGAACTGTCATCGCCACAAGAAAGAAAATCTGATTCGCCTGAGATACTCCCGCCAGAGCAACTGTGCCAAGTTTTCCCACCATAACTGTGTCAACCAGGTTGACCAGAAAGCCCAGCATACTCTGCAATCCAAGCGGCACCGCGATGGCAAGAATATTCTGGAAGAGCGATCTGGAATCTTTTTTCATCTTGATTTTTCCTCCATCTGACGTTCCAGCTTTTCTCAGATCACGGAACCGTCCAGTTTGACCTGCTTTTTCAGAACAGGCCGGGAAACCTGTTTTCTTTCTTCCCGACCCGTTTTACCTTTTGGTTTTTCCTGTTTTTTTAATTTCCATCCGGACGGAACAGTTTCTCTGCTTCCTGTAATCTTGGAGTCATCCATTCTGCCAAGGAATCTACATTCATAGCATCAAGCTGATCAATAAATTCCTGATAATTCGCATCAAACTCTGCATCGTCTGCGGAAAGAATGACTTTTGCCTGCCCCGTCTTGATATAGTCTGTCATCTTATTTTCCAGAACCTTCCAGTCGCCGTCAGATTCCTTCGGAGCTGCATAAACAAACCACTCCTCATTGTCATACGTTTCGCGGATTGCATCGTTACTTTCCTGATACTGCTCCGGCTGAACTGCACAACGGGACTCTGCTTCCAGAATTTTGGAACCGCCGAAGTAGAAGTTGGTATTGTACAAATCTGTGTTAGTGTTGTCATCAATCGATTTCTGCCAGTCCTCGCTGAACTCCGGCAGACCTTTGTCATTTAATGTATAGTCGATGCCCTCACGTCCCCACTGTGTCAGTTTCTGTCCTTCATCTGAAAACAGGAACTTCATCAGACGAATGGAGGCTTCTGGGTTCTTATTGTTTTTGGTAATAAAGGTTCCGCACCAGCCAATCTCAGAGTTGATCAGTTTATCATCCGAGAGCGGTTTCATCTGATAAATCTCTGCATCTGGCTCAATATCCTTCAGTCCTGTCAGAATATCCGAAGCAGTTCCCTGTGTATTTCCAACTCTTGCAAAGGCTTTTCCGCTGGACATTGCTGCCTGTGCATCCGCAGACTCCCAGGAGAAGTTATCCGCATTGATATAGCCTTTCTGATACAGATCGTTGCAGTATTTCAGATATTTTTTGAACGCTTCTGTTTTGGCTGTGATGGAATAGGTTCCGTCATCATTCAGTGCATAATTCTGTAAAGTACAGCCATTATATGTTTTGAATGGATCCAACGTCCAGGTTGTCACTGCAAATACAAGAGGTGTCACCTCCGGCCATTTCTGTTTGACAGCCTCAAATACATCTTCCAGTTCATCCAGATTGGTCGGCTCATCCATGCCCAGTTCATCCAGCATGTCTTTTCGATAATCGATGCTTGCAACCATCGGAACGGCCCTCGTGTTCTGCCAGTCTTCATTCGAGGATGCATGAGAAAATACAAAGTAATAATGGTCATCCTGTGAGAATGCCTTTGCGTTGACGATATGAGAATTGTCCACATCCCAGTCTACGTTGTATTTTTCGATTAGCTCATCATACGAATAGCTGATATCCGGGTCGGATAAGGTATCAAGCATCTGACTTGTGAAAACGAGATCCGGAAGTTCTCCGGAAGACGCCATAACACCAAGCTGTGTGTAATCCGTTGCTTTTGTCGGCACGAGACGAATACCGGTTCGCTTTGTGATCTCATCTGGAATAACACCCGTAAAGCTTTCCGTACTGTACCAGGTATGATTTAAAAATACGGTAAGTTCAATCGGATCATCTGGATCACCAATCATCACGGGGTATCCGGGTCAACCGTTGTGGTTGATCCTGTTGTGCCTCCGGTTTCCGAACCGGATTTGCTGTCCGAACCTGTCCGTCCGAACCACATCCTGCCATACTTCCCTGCTGCCAGA
>ENA-OQIM01000732-OQIM01000732.1-human-gut-metagenome-genome-assembly--contig:-NODE-732-length-12264-cov-1.004532_pt1 | contig 12264 bp, 17 predicted proteins | sample MGYA00242579_ERZ504744 | MGnify/ENA primary metagenome ERZ504744 (study PRJEB26092, sample SAMD00036441) | human gut metagenome | host: Homo sapiens | study: EMG produced TPA metagenomics assembly of...
AAGATAGATTCGGTTAATCAATCTATAAGATTCTATAACCTGTGTGAGGGTTCAAAAAAATTACCATTTGTAAAAAAACTGAAGAATAGAATTGAGGTGGAATGCATTGCAGCAAAAGGAAAGCTATGATGTACTGCGTCTGATCGAACATGGACAGATCTGTTATATCAGTTCTGAAAATGTACAGGGAAGAACACTTGCCAGATATTTGAAGTATCATCCGGTAATGGAGAAGAAGGAAATGTTCCTGTTGTTAAAGGCAATTGCAGAACAGCTGGAACTGATCCACAGATGCAGAGGGAATCCATGCTATCAGTATGTGAATCCATACAGTATTATTCTGGCGGAGGACGGCAGGGTTTATTTTCTGGATATGAAAGCCGAGACAAACAGGAAACAGGTAGTATTTATGCAAAGGAGGGACATGCGGGAATATTTCTCCCTCCGGAAGAGAATTATTATCAAAATGCCAGTAAAGAGCTGGACATATATGGATTGGGAAAGACATTTCAATATATTCTCGCTTCGTCAGAAACAGAACCGCATCTGAACCGGTGGGAAGAACACAGACTTCAGAGTATCATTCAAAAACAATGGGAACAAAAGGGTCTTATTATCAAAGTGTTTCAGAAATTCAAAAACAAATCCCAAAATGGAAAGAAAAAGTTAATAAAGAAAGTTCGGGAGACAAAGGAAAACGCAGGTGGAAGATATATATCGCATTATTTTTCGCAGTGGTGGCGGCAGGGTACATGTTGATACAGCAAAGAAAAAATGTACCTGACGGAATAATAAAGGAACAACAGAAAGCAACCAGTAATGCCAATACAGAATTACGCACAGACAGTCAGGAGAATGAGAAACGGGATGAAGAATATCTGGAACTGGCACTTGCGTATTTCTTAAATGTCGGGAATGTGGAGAAAAGCCGTATTTGTCTGAATGAACTGACCAATAAAGAACTTGCGGAGAATCTGAAAATGTTGATCGGCGCATATGAAAAACAGGAATGTTCGGAAGATGTAAGAAAATATAAAAAGAGTCTTGCATATCTGGAAAAGGTATGGAAAAAAAGGAGCAAGATATCCGAGGAGAAGCAAAAACAGGAAATCCAGTGCCTGATCAGAGGATATGGACTTCTGGATGACGAGGACAGTGTAGAAAAGGTATTAGAACTGGTAAAGAGGGGGATGCAGACGGATTATCTGAATGATCCGGTAAAAAAAGAAATGTTAGAATATCAGGCGGCGCCTGTGAAAAAAAGAAGACGGAGGAGGAAGCGGCAAAGATATATACAGAGCTATTGGAGATGGAGCAGGAGGACGGAAACAGAGAAATGTTGTATAAAAAATTGCACAATTATATGAAGCAGCAGGCAGGTGCGATATGGCAATGGATATCTGTATTCAGGGAATCGAAGAATTGAAGGAATCTCAGGAGTTAAAACTGATGCATATCCGATTCATGTGTGCAGATCCGTCCGTCAGCAGGGAAGAATGTTCCATGAAGATCAAAGAGTATGTAAGAGATGACGGACAACTGCCGGATCAGGAGGAATTTAAAAAGCTGCAGAAAGAATATGACAATCAAGATGGAAGGAGAAGAGGTATGGTAGGAAGATAAAAAAAGCAATCACTGTTGTAATAGCAGGAATGATCATAGGCTCACAGTTTGCAGATATGTCAGCAGTTGGAAGCATTGTACAGGCAGAGGCTGGAGATCACAGAGAAGCAGAAAAGAAACAGATCCGGAAGAAGACAAAGATGAGAATAAAAATCCGGAAGAAGACAAGGATCCGGAAGAAGACAAGAATCCGGAAGAAGACAAGGATCCGGAAGAAGACAAGGATGAGAATAAGGATCCGGATAAAGACTCTGAAAAGAGGATAAAGATCCGGAAGAAGACTCTGAAAAAGAAGCGATAAAACCTTATCAGATTGTATATAACGAACCAGATGGGGAAAACGGATACTATATTCATCGTCCGGATGGAAGAATTACGCATATGAGCAAAAGAGGGACAACAAGATATCTCTTCAAAAATGGAAATAATGAACAGCAGGAAGGAATATTGGACAGACAAAATGAAAGCTTCCTGTTGAAACAATTGAATTTTACAGACGGCGGAATGAATTGAAGATATGGATGGAAGATAGAAAAGGACACGTAGAAAATTCAGAAGTCAAAAAGAATTCTGGCTGGATAGCAGTAAACCTGTAGTACATTATGAAATAACAGGAGGTTCGGAGATATGGCACAAAGATATTGCGGAAGTCCGGGTAGAATCTTCCGATGGGCTAAATGGAAGTCAGATTGCGGAAATTATCTGTAAACAGGAGAAAAAGTAATTGGAAAAAGCAATAAAGAAACAGAAATATTTCGAATGGAAGAAGAATCGAAGAATGGTGAAGGAATTCCTGTAACTTTTATTGTAAAAGATGTTGCAGGAAATAAGACGATAGTGACAGATAAGTCTATATTGACAGGAATGTTCCGGAGGCAGCTATACAAGGAGTGCAGGATTATATGATCACCAGTAAACCGGTTAAAGTGAACTATCTGGCAGAAGAGGAAAATATATTTCAGGTTGTGCAGGCACATATTTCGAAGGAAGATATCACCGGAAGAAAAGAAGAAACAGAGATCACAGAGTGGCGGATAGGAAAGTCGGATGAGTCAGGAAAGATGAGAAAAGAAAGCAGTCAGACACTTACAGAAGACGGAATATATAAACTGAGAATGAATGCAGCTGATATGGCAGGACATGAAAATCAGGTGGAGCGACAGGTGATTATTGACAAAGAAAATCCAGTGATTGTTCATGTGGATGAACTCGATGGAAAATATTTAAAATACTTCCGATGGGATTATTCGGCCGGAGAATCGGTCAAAGATTTTACCAGTTATACATACACCATGAAATTAGATGATACAGTATACCGTCCGGGAGAGAAGATCGAGAAAGAAGGCATGCATACACTGGTTGTGGAAGCGGTAGATTCTGCAGGCAATAAGAGTGATGCAAAGGCAAGGTTTACAATTGATCATACCCCGCCGGTGATCAGATTTGAAAATATCAGAGAAGGAGAAAGCTATGAAAAGGAAAGAAAATTTTATATCCGAACGGAAAATCCGGAAGATCAGATTGAATACATTAAGATTAATGGAGCGAAGCAAAAGAGTGAAAAGCAAAAGGGACTTTATGAATGTAAAGTAGATGAAGCAAAAGCATATGAAGTTGAAGTAAAGGCAAAAGATCTTGCGGGCAATGAACAGATCTCACGGATTGGATTTCAGATAGAACAGGAAAAAACATTATTACAGAAGATAACAGAGCCTGTAAAGAAATATATTTTTTTATGGAAATGAGAAAGCGGTAAAAAAAGAAGAGCAGTTAAAAGAAGAACAGATGAACAAAAGAAATGGTAAAAGTATATTGTGTTCAGGTATTATGCTCACAGGTATGTTAACGGGAATTGGCTTCTGGAAAAGAGAAAGATTGGGGAATATATTGAAAAAAATGCAGCCAGACAACAAAAACAAGTAGAATCTTTCCATAAAGGGAGGATGCCGGGTAACCGCTTTCGCGATTCCCGGCATGTATTATGAAAAAGTTTATTCCAAATAGTATTTACATACTAGATAATGTCTTTTGTATTTCTTTGATGATTATAGTATAAAAAAGACCTATGAAGAAAGAATGTTAAAGTAGTGAAAGAATTTTGAAGGATAAATAAACAAATTGTGAACACGGGATTTTACAAAGATTTTATTGGAAAACAGAGGAAAATAGATTATACTAATAGAAGTCAATTTTGAAGAAAGAGGAGAAAAGAAGAATGAAATATATTTCTTTTGCCATCCGTGTTACAATTCACAGGACTATATGGCTCATGCGATAGAAAGTATTCTTCCGGGTGGAGAAGATGTTGAAATTATTATCGTAAATGACGGATCAAAAGACAGAACATCAGAGATTGCTCACGACTATATGGAAAAATATCCTACAATTGTTAAAGTAGTAGACAAGGAAAATGGTGGACATGGAGATGCTGTAAACTCCGGACTGACATATGCCACCGGCAAATATTTTAAGGTTGTAGACAGTGATGACTGGTGGATGAAGATGCACTTCATAAAATTCTGGAAGTATTGCGTCATATGGAAGAAGATGCCATGGAATTAGATATGCTGATTGCCAACTACGTATATGAGAAAGTTGGAGCAGCACACAAGAAAGTAATCCATTACCGTAATGTACTGCCGCAGGATGAGATTTTCCGTTGGGATGATATGGGACATTTTCATCTAGATCAGTATATTCTGATGCATTCAGTTATCTATCGCACCGATATGTTGAAATTAATCCAGCTTCATCTGCCGAAGCATACATTCTATGTGGACAATATTTATGTATATTATCCACTTCCACATGTGCGAAAGATTTACTATATGGATGTAGATTTTTACAGATATTTTATCGGACGCGAGGATCAGTCGGTTAATGAGAAAGTAATGATCAAAAGGCTGGATCAGCAGATATTTGTCACAAAGACAATGATTGATATGTATCAGCTGAAAAACATCGGAAGTAAGAAATTAAGACAGTATATGCTGAATTATCTGGCAATTATGATGACAGTTTCTTCTATTCTTTGTATCCGTTCCAAGAATAAAGAAAATCTGGAGAAGAAAAAGGAATTATGGCAGTATCTGAAGAAGAAAGATCTGCGCAGTTTTATAAAGATCCGCTATGGAATTCTCGGACAGAACTATGAATATTCCGGGAAAATCAGGACGTAAGATATCATCGCTGGCGTATACAGTTGCAAGACGTCTGATCGGGTTTAATTAATTTTCTATTTAATGCATTATGGCGGCTATCACCGATCGGAATAAACTTACAAGGTCCTATCCTGTGCTGACTACAATTGCCGATGGGATTCCAAGTTCAATCTGATTTATCCGGAGCGGTAAAGAAGATTCCACATAAAACAAAAAGCTTTGCCGTCTCGTCTCCCACAAAACAACAAAGCTTTTTCTTGCTCTATCTCTTTCTTCTCCTGCAATACGTTTTCTCCCATTCTTCTTCTGTCAGTTCGTCCAGGATCTCTGTTCCGCTGGCACTCTTATTACCGATGATCGTACGTCTGGTTCTTTTTGACAGTTCATCGATCAGTTCCTTTGGGAATCCCGTCTCTTTAAATGTCTTGAACGGAGTGTGATGTGAAGTCCCATCATCTCCCAGTGTCCGGTCATGGTGTCTTTTCCGTTGCATGCTTCTCTTAATTTTCCATAATAAGCCAACGTTTTTTCTACAGGTGCAACACCTGCAAGATCTTTTAAGTTAGCAATTCCAAGTTTCTGCAGATTCGGAATTTTAAACTCTTCTACATTTGCCGCAATATGTCCCAGGGTATCTGTCCCCGCATCACCATAAGAAGCGGCGTCCGACATCTCTCCGGCGCCGAGTGAATCTATGACTACGGTAAATATTCTTTTATATTTCTTTTCGTTCATATTATACACCTTCTTAATTCTCGTATATCAAATATCTGGAACAGTAACGTATTTGCATTCCTGGTCCAGAATTTTTTGACAACATTATGACTCACCCTGTTTATGACAGCTGTCAGGAAGAACTGGACAATGTTGAACTGGATTTCCGTATTGAGCCGCCATCAAAATCAATTTTAGACAACTTTGACCACTATACGGCTGCTGTTGTCATCGTCGACCGCTGGTATAAGCATGAGGGACATACCATTGCGTATTCTTTAAGTTTTATCCCGATCGAGCTGGTCGGCAGACTGCAGATTGACCTGAACAGCACGGATGCCCTGCTGAAATTTCTGGAACATACCTGTTATGAACAAGACCATCACTGCAGCCGTTGTGTTACGTATTCTACTGCCGGAAACTTCTCTGCAAAGAATTATAAACTGTCCAGCCATGATTCTTTCCTTATGACACATGAAAATGTGTATGATGAGAATGAGGAGATACTTGTGGTTAGTAAGCATTATATACCGGCGGAGATGTTTGAATTGAAGTATTCTATTTAATCTACCAGACTGGCTACCCAGACCTCCTAAAAAGGGGATGTAAAAAAAACTCGATTTGAGTTTTTTTCACATTCCCCTTTTATTCCGTGAATATAGAATGCCTGAAGAATCAAATGGCAGCTATCACATCTGTCACCAGTTTTTCAAAATCTTTCGCCACCCTGTCCGCCGTCTCCTGAACTTCGGCGTGGTTAAGCTTTGCATCACTGACGCCTGCTGCCATATTCGTAATGCAGGAGATTCCGCACACTTCCATTCCCATATGTCTGGCTGCCATGGCTTCGCATGCAGTACTCATACCGACTGCGTCTGCGCCCCCAGCTTCTGACCATTCGGATTTCTGCCGGTGTCTCGTAATTCGGCCCGGTCAGCTGTACGTATACACCTTCCTGAAGTGGTATTCTGTCAGTCTTTGCTACTTTACGGATTGATTTCTGTAAGATTTTACTGTATACCTCACTCATATCCGGGAATCTGGTTCCGAGTTCTTCGATATTCGGCCCGATCAACGGACTTGGCACTGCTGTTGTAATGTGATCTGTAATCAGCATAAAGTCACCCGGTCTGAATGATGGATTGACTCCGCCTGCAGCATTAGTCAGAAGAATCTTCTTTGCTCCCATCATCCCCATCAGTCTGGTCGGGAGTACAACATCCTGCATAGAGTACCCTTCATAATAATGTACCCTTCCCTGCATCAGTACGACCGGGACTCTACATATCCGAAGACAAACTGACCTTTATGCCCCTGAACGGTCGATACCGGAAATTCTTCGATGTCTGTATATTTTACGATCTTTTCTATCTGGATCTTCTCGCATATCTCCGAGACCGGATCCTAAGATGACTGCTTTTCTGGTTTGAAATTCCGTCTTTTTTTCTTTATGCTTTTTAAAACATTTTTCCAGTTTTTTTATACATACTTCAACATCCTTCTTTCACTGCATCATCCGCAAATGCCACATCCACTGCGTTCCTCATCATAAGATGAATCTCTTCATCGGTGATTCCATAATTCTTCTGGATAAATTCCAGTTCTTTTGTCAGTGTCGTATTGCTGACTGTACGGTTATCGGTATTTGCCGTTACCTTTAACCCGGCATTCAGGAACTCCCGCATTGGATAATCCTTTGTGCTTTCTACCGCTTTTGTCTGCAGATTGCTGATCGGACACATCTCGATACCGATGCCTTTTTCTGCAATTCTTTCTGTATATCGGCATGCCTCTCATGGCAATTCCGTGTCCGATTCTTCCGGCTCCGGCTTCTACTGAATCGAGAATATTCTGTACGCTCCCGCATTCGCCTGCATGTAAGGTAAATGGCATGCCAAGTGCTTTCGTCTTTTTGAACAGTTCCATGAACTCTGACATCGGATACAGGCTTTCTGCTCCTGCAAGATCTGCCGCGCATACTCCATATCCCAGATATGCTCTTGCAGTCCGGATCATCCTGGCATTCTCTTCTTCACTGTGATGACGCATGGCACAGGTAATTACTCCATACTCTATACCGAAATCTTTCTTCCTCTTTCCAGTCCGTTAAGCAATGCTTCGATAACTTTGTTACAGTTCATATCCTGCGTCTCAGACAGAAGCGGTGCAAAACGGATCTCTGCATAGCAGACATTTTCCTGTTTCATACTTCTTAATACATCATAGCCAGCTTCTTGCAGTCCGGTTTCATTCATGATACATTTCCCCGGAAGATCAAATTTCTGCAGATATTCATTCAGGCTTCTGCAATCTTCAGATACACTGAGCTCACTTTGTGACACTTTCCGTCCCAGTCTTTTTTCTATAAATGTGTGGCTCAGCGATCCGTCCAAATGACAGTGCAGCTCGACCTTTGGCAATGCTTTTAATTCTTCTGTTATCATAATTTTCCCCTTATTCTTCCTTCAGATTCCCAGGTCCGAATCCCAACGGTAATAACTCTTTTAACGTATAGATATCATAATGTTCCAGATCTGTTGCAAGAATGATCTGAAAAGTTTCAGGATCACAGAATTCCATCATTACCTGTCTGCACACTCCGCACGGCGATGCATATTCTGTCAAGACCCCATCTTTTCCTCCTACAATACAGATCGCATCGAATTCCTTCACGCCTTCACTTACTGCCTTAAAAAATGCTGTCCTTTCTGCACAGTTTGTCGGTGTATATGCTGCATTTTCAATATTGCATCCCGTATATACGCTTCCATTTTTCGCCAATAATGCAGCTCCGACTTTGAATCCTGAATAAGGTGTGTAAGAATACTTTAACTGTTCTATTGAAATTTCGATCAGTTGTTTTGGATTATACTTCGACTTATTTCTATTCTCTGTCTTTCCCATCTTGTTTCCCTTCTTCTGTTATTCTTTTTCTTTGTCACACCGGATCAGATTTCTCACTGCATCTACTGCAGTCCGGACTGCCATATTAGTATCATGTACCACCGGATTTTCCAGTCCGAGCTTCTCTCTTTCCTGATTTGCCATAACCAGAAAGCATGCCCCAGCTCTGACACGCAATTTACCGGCCACTATAAAAAGTGCCGCTGATTCCATCTCGAAGCCAGACATCCCATCTTCTTCCATGCTTCCCATTTGTTCAGCAGTTCATAGCCGACAGGCATTGCTTCCGGTTCATGCTGTCCGTAGAATGCATCCTTTGACTGTACCACTCCTGTATGCCAAGTGCAGCCATCTTCTTTTGCAGCCTGCACCAGTGCATTCGTTACCTCCAGACTGGCAACTGCCGGATATTCGATTGGTGCATATTCTTTGCTTGTCCCTTCCATGCGGATCGAACCGGTCGCGATCACAATATCACCGCTTTTTACTTCCGGCTGCATTCCACCGCAGGTTCCGATCCGGACAAATGTATCTGCTCCGCAGCGTACCAGTCTTCCATTGCAATTGCTGCCGACGGTCCTCCGATTCCTGTCGATGTCACACTGACTTTCTCACCATCCAGCATTCCCGTATAAGTCGTAAACTCCCGGTTACTTGCAACCAGAACCGGATTTTCCAAATATTCCGCTATCTTTTCACATCTTCCGGTCTCCCGGCATGATCACATAGCGTCCGACTTCACCTTTGGCAACCTGAATATGATACTGTCTGCTTATATCTTCTGAATAATTTTTCATACCGATCCTTCCTTTCGAGCCAGTGGGGACGGTGTTTCCGGCCTTTTTCCTGTCCCCTCTGGTCTTTAATCTCGCCTTTATTTTATCATAATTCAGTCCAAAACGATTCTATTTTCTGACTTTTTCAAAATAAACTTTCAAATAACACCACGCAAAAAAAAGCCAGCGGGACGGGGGAAAAACCATTTTCCCCCGTCCCCATTGGCTTATCTGTTCTTCACATTAAATGCTGCTTTTCCAGGATATACAGCACTTGCTCCGAGCTCTTCCTCGATTCTCAGTAACTGATTGTATTTGCAACTCGTTCTGATCTTGAAGGTGCTCCTGTCTTGATCTGACAGGTGTTCAGTGCTACTGCAAGGTCTGCAATTGTTGTATCTTCTGTCTCTCCGGAACGGTGAGATGAGATAGCTGTGTAGCCGGCTTTATGAGCCATCTTGATTGCTTCCAGTGTCTCTGATACAGATCCGATCTGGTTTAACTTGATAAGGATTGAGTTACCGCATCCAAGTTCGATACCTTTGGAAAGTCTTTCTGTATTCGTTACGAACAGATCGTCTCCGACTAACTGTACTTTGTCTCCAAGTTCAGCTGTCAGTTTCTGCCATCCTTCCCAGTCTTCTTCGTCTAATGCATCTTCGATAGAGATGATCGGATACTTGTCTACCAGTTTCTTCCAGTGCTCGATGAGTCTTCGGAAGTAATTTTGTACCTGCCTTCGGAAGTACATATTCGCCCTTTTTCTCACCTTTCCATTCTGAAGATGCTACATCCATAGCGATCATAAAATCTTTTCCAGGTTCGTACCCTGCATCTTTTACTGCGTCTAAGATATACTGAATTGCTTCTTCATCGGATGCAAGATCCGGTGCAAATCCACCTTCATCACCTACTGAAGTTGCAAGACCTTTTGATTTTAATAATGCTGCCAGTGCGTGGAATACTTCTGCACACCAGCGGAGTGCTTCTTTAAAGCTTGGTGCTCCTACAGGCATGATCATGAATTCCTGTACATCTACGGTGTTGGCTGCATGTGCACCGCCATTTAATATATTCATCATAGGTACCGGAAGTCTGTTACCATTTACGCCGCCGAGGAAACGGTAAAGTGGAATCTCCAGTGCATTTGCTGCTGCACGTGCACTCGCAATCGATACTGCAAGGATTGCATTTGCACCTAAGTTTGATTTATCTTTTGTTCCGTCTGCTGCGATCATTGCTGCATCTACTGCATAAATGTCTGATGCATCTACACCTTTCAGTGCATCGTTAATCACTGTATTAATATTCTCTACGGCTTTGGTTACACCTTTTCCGCCGAAACGAGATTTATCTCCACCAAAAGAGGAAGCGTCGAACTCTTCTTTTACAAGAATGAGTTTGCGCTTGTGTATAGGTTGGGGGACGCCTGATGGCGTCCCCTTTCCGTTTTCGTTGCCGTGAAACGCCGTGTGTTGCGTTCTGAAACGTTGTAAGCCCGTTTTAAGGCGTTTTAAGCCGTTGGGTACTCATGTACCCTCGGGCTTTTTTCGTGCCTTAAAACGGCTCTGAAGCGGTCTGAGGACGTTCGAGCGCCCATGTGCATCTCGCATCCGCTCGATGCAAGGGTGGCCGCCCTGCGGGCGCAGTCGGATGTGGGTGAACGTACAGAAGGGGTGCGGCATGGGCCTCGTTCCGTTTTGCCGGCCGTTCGTTAATGTCTATTAACGCTGAGAACTTTTGTTCCAGTTTTGAAATTCGATTTTATGCTCATTTATGAGGGTTTTTTCCTGAAAATGTTCCATTTGTTCCAGTTGTTCCAATTCGCAAAATCGGAGTTGGAACGTACTTTTTCCCGTAATGATGGGCGTTCCCAGTGAATGTTCCATTTGTTCCAATTATTTTTCAAACCTAAAGCGCGGAAAAAAGAATAGAGGAAGGAGTCTCTATATATGTATTTATATATAGAGGACTTGTTGAAAACTGGAACAATTGGAACAAACGCTCCTGAAGCCCGATAAACACGGGAAAAACCCTGTTCCAATTTGAAAAACGGAGTTGGAACAAAATTAGCGAATCGCTCGAAGAAGCCCATGAACACGGAAAGTCTTGTTCCAACTTTTTTGGAACAAATTGGAACAGACCCTGCAATTCTTGGCGTACCTCCTCTTCCCCCGCCGATGCGTTCGGGGCGCGGGCAGAAGATTTTTTGAATTGATTTCTGCCCATAAACGAGCGGAAATAGGCTCTGAGCAGGGGTAACGAAATAATAAGTGTTGCGAAGTTAGTGTTAACGCTGTATAATAAAAGCTGTATAGATAAATGGCTCAGCACCCGTCCCGTCCTTGATGCGGGGTTGCTATCGGGAATAGGAGCCGAGCGCTCGGTCGAATAGGCCGTGCGTCACGGGCGAAACAACGAACACGAAGCTCCCGTGAAACGAGCGAGATAGACAAGCTTTGCGCCTTTGTCCCTCTTCGGTTTCCACGGGAGCTTTTTTTGTTTCGCGAAAAGGACTTTGAACATGGAGGTGGCTGGTTATGGCTAAGGCAAAGCAGCAAGTGAAGGGTCGAAGCCTCTTACATGACGACGTATGAGGCGGCGGATTTCCTCGGTTTTACCGCAGGCACGCTCCGCGTCTGGGCGCTCTCAGGGCAAGGGGCCGGAATTATTACAAGGTCGGTAGCATGGTTCGCTATGAGATGGATGACCTTGAGGCGTGGAAGAACGAGAACGTGAAGCACGTCGAGCTGACGAATTAAGGAGGTGAGAGCATGGAGGCAAAAGAAAACCGCCCCGACGCCTGCACAGCTTCCGGGACGGCCAAATCCATATATAAATATTTTAGCACGGATGCGCCTGATATTCAAGAGGAAAAGGCTGGCTGTGCCTGCCCGAAGATTGCGCAGCGGACATCGTGTCGTTCTGCGAAGAGCAGAGCATCGCGTACGACAATCTTCTCGCGTACGCCGCCCTGTCCTACCTTCGGGCATCGACCCTGAGAATCCGCCGGCACGCGATACGCTCAAGTTCGAGCTTCTGACGCTGACGAACCGATGCATCGACGCGTACAACTTGGGCAAGCG
>ENA-OQIM01000733-OQIM01000733.1-human-gut-metagenome-genome-assembly--contig:-NODE-733-length-12255-cov-2.047906_pt1 | contig 12255 bp, 24 predicted proteins | sample MGYA00242579_ERZ504744 | MGnify/ENA primary metagenome ERZ504744 (study PRJEB26092, sample SAMD00036441) | human gut metagenome | host: Homo sapiens | study: EMG produced TPA metagenomics assembly of...
TGACGTTGCGAACCTCTATAAATGGATGTTCAAAACAGCCTGTGCAATCCTGATCCTGTCAAACACATTCAATATCGTCGTGGCCGTGTTCGATGTCTCGCAGAGCGTCATCGCGCAGGCAGGCGGCTCATTCAAGGCTCTACCGATGTTTCGGCGGATATGCTTGCTGAACTGGAAACCTCGCTGGAGGCGATGGACTTGGGGCCGCTTTTGGGGCTGTGGCTGCAGTCTGCGCTCATTGGATTTACGATGAAGGCGATGGGGATTATCTTTTTCGTTTTGGTGTATGGCAGGATGCTGGAAATCTATCTGCTGACCAGTCTGGCCCCCATCCCCGTTGCTACGCTTTCCAACCGGGAGCTTGGCAGCACCGGGCAAAACTACATCAAGTCCCTGTTTGCCGTGGGCTTTCAAGGGCTGCTGATTCTTGTATGTGTTGCAATTTACGCGGTGCTCATTCAAGGCATCGCAACAAGCGGCGATCCCATCGGGGCGATTTGGGGAACTGTGGGCTACACGGTTTTGCTTTGCTTCATGCTCTTTAAGACCGGGAGCATTGCCCAGCGTATCTTTGGCGCTCATTAACAGGAGGTGGTGCTTATGCCGAGAAGATACGGGGCAGACGGAACGCGCTTATGGAATGGAAAAACGCCGGAGGAGTTTACTGAGGCAGACGCTTACCGCTTTATGGCGGAAACAGAGGCCGTCCTGCAAAGAAAAGAGTTGATGGACGACCCCGCCCAGCCTGCTCCGGCAAGCGGAAAGGAGGAATTTTATCTGAGTAAGAAAGACGATGTATTGCTGACCCCGGAGCAGATTGCTGCGGAGGAACGGCGCTGGCTGTTTGATGCTCCCATCGCGGAGCTTGCAGAAGTCAAGGGCGTTAGCATTGATGAGGCAGTAAAAATGCGGACAGATGCTGTCTTGCAGGAGGCGGTTGTTCCGATCACGGTATCTGTCCGCCCGATTGAGCCGCAGGGAAAACTGATCGCTTCGCCAGCGTCAATTTTGGCGGTGTGGTCATCGACGATTTTAAGGTTGTGGACGGGAAAAACGGGATTTTCCTCGGCGCTCCCTCTAAACCCGATCCTGCCAGCCGGACGGGATACCGGGCTACGGTTCGGATTCCTGACCGAGCCACACAGGAACAGATTAACGCGGCTGGTGTGGAGGCGTATCATGCGGCGGTGGAACAGCTTGTTGCACGGGCCCAGGCGGTACGGCCTGCCCGATCAAGGAGCAGATGGCCGAGGCTGCAAAGCAAGCGGGAAAAGAAAACGCTGCCCGGCCTGCGCCTGCCAAGGCAAAGGAGGCCCGTAATGACCGATAGCCGCACTTTGGGACAAAGTGTCCCGAAGGAGGGCTTGTTTCTCATGGATGGCATTGAGGGCCTGCGCTCCCTGCCCAAACATAGCGTGGATATGCTGTTGACTGATCCGCCTTACGGCACAACCCGGAATTATTGGGACGTGCCCCTGCCGCTCCCGGAGCTGTGGGAGGCGGTGAAATGGGCGGTCAAGCCGAATGGCGCAGTGCTGTTTTTCGCACAGTGCCCCTTTGACAAGGTGCTGGCGCATCCAACCTCGCCATGCTCCGCTATGAGTGGATTTGGTACAAGGAACGCGGGACAGGCTTTCTCAATGCAAACCGGGCTCCACTGAAAAAATCCGAGAATATCTTGGTGTTTTATCAGAAGTCCCCGGTCTACAATCCGCAGTTTACTTACGGCAAGCCATATACCCGCGTTCATTCCCGAAGCGGTACAAGCTCTAACTATGGGAAATTTAACCGGCAGGCTCAGAGTCCAACGATGGCCGCCGCTATCCCGGAAATGTGCTTTTTGTGCCTACGGTGTCCGGCGGCATCCATCCCACACAGAAGCCCGTGGAGCTTTGTGAGTATCTGATCCGCACCTATACCCGCCCCGGCGAATTGGTCGCGGACATTTGCGCGGGCTCCGGCACAACCGCGATTGCAGCTATCAACACAGAACGTCGCTTTGTATGCTTTGAAACGGCCCCGGCCTTTTATGCCGCAGCCAGTGAGCGTATTCGTGCGGCGCAGGCAGTAAAAAGTTCTGGCGAGAAAGGAGTGTAATTATCCAGCAGTATTCTATCATTTACGCCGATCCCCCTTGGCGCTACTCGGCTAAGAAAGTACAGGGCGCGGCGGAAAATCATTATCCCACTATGAGCATTGAGGATTTATGTGCGTTGCCTGTGGCTGATCTTGCAGCCCCGGACAGCGCACTCTTTTTATGGGCTACTTTCCCGCAGCTCCCGGAGGCGCTCCGGCTGATCGAGGCTTGGGGCTTCACCTACAAAAGCGTTGCTTTCGTCTGGCTGAAAAAGAACAAGAAAGCGGATAGCTGGTTTTACGGCCTTGGCTTCTGGACAAGGGGCAATGCGGAAATCTGCCTGCTGGCTACCAAGGGCCACCCGAAGCGGCAGGCTGCCAACATCCATCAATTTATCGTTTCCCCGATTGAGGCCCACAGCAAAAAGCCGGACGAGGCCCGCGACAAAATTCTTTCCCTGATGGGAGATCTGCCCCGCGTGGAGCTCTTTGCCAGGCAGACCCCGCCCGGTTGGGCTGTATGGGGAAATGAAGTAACACCAACCATCCCGGACTTTGGGACACATTGTCCCGAAGTGCAGAAAGGAGTGTGATCTATGCCCTATGTAAACGTACCAAACGATTTATCCAAAATCAAAACAAAGATGGCTTTCAACCTCACCAAACGCCAGCTTGTCTGCTTCGGCAGCGCGGGCGCGGTGGGGATTCCGGCTATCTGCTGACCCGTGGCACCCTCGGCAATACCGGCGCGATGTTTCTCATGCTGGGAATTATGCTCCCGGCGTTCCTGCTGGCGATGTATGAAAAGGACGGCTTGCCCTTTGAAAAGGTTGTGCGAAACATCATCCGGGCCAAGTTTCTAAGGCCGGGGATCAGGGCCTACCGAACCGAAAACATTTATGCGCCCTTTGCCGGGCCGGGCGCTGGAAAGGAGGATGTGATTGAAAAACACAAAGAAGAAAAACGGAGCCGCCGCCAAGGGTAAAGGCGGGCGACCCTGTCTGCCCAACAGACAATCCCGTATCTGTCCATGCACCCGGACGGTGTGTGCAAGCTCCCGGGCGGGCTCTATACAAAAACCGTGGAATATGAGGACATCAATTACTCCGTGGCATCCACCGAGGATCAGACCGCCATATTCAGCGGATGGAGCTCATTCCTCAACTACTTTGACAGTTCGCTGCCGTTCCAGCTTTCCTTTATCAACCGCCGTTCTCATTCCCGCAGCCGCTATCAGGTCAATATCCCGAAAGCGGATGACAACTATAACAGCGTCCGGGACGAGTTACCGGGATGCTGAAAAATCAGATTGCCAAAAGCAATAACGGCATTGAACGCTCAAAATACATCACCTTTGGCATACCCGCCGAGGGGATTGCGGAGGCACGGCCCCGTCTGGAGCGTGTGGAGGCTGATGTCATGGGAAACTTTAAGCGGCTGGGCGTTCCCTCGGAGCCTATGGACGGGCGGGCCCGCCTTGCGCTGCTTCATAGCCAGATGCATCCGGGGAGCCGCGAGGCGTTCCGCTTTTCGTGGAAAGACATCCCGCAGACCGGGCTCGGCACAAAAGACTTTATTGCCCCGGACAGTCTCGACTTCCGCCAGTCCCGAACATTCCGTATCGGCCAGTATTGGGGCGCGGTGTCCTACTTGCAGATTATGGCATCGGAGCTTTCGGATAAGCTGCTGGCGGAAATCTTGGAGCTGGATGCAGAAATGACTGTGACCATGCACATTCAGACCGTGGATCAGCTCAAGGCAATCAAGACCATCAAGGGGAAAATCTCGGACATCGGAAAAATGAAAGTAGAGGAACAGAGAAAGGCTGTGCGCTCCGGCTATGACCCGGATATTCTTCCCCCTGACCTGATCACATTCAGCAAGGACGCAGCGGAGCTTTTGGCTGATTTGCAATCCCGCAATGAGCGAATGTTTCTGCTGACCTTTACGGTGGTAAACCTTGCCCCTACTCGCCAGCGGCTGGAAAACGATGTGTTTACCGTGGGCGGCATCGCGCAGAAATACAACTGCGCTCTGCGCCGTCTGGACTGGCAACAGGAACAGGGATTTGTTTCTTCGCTGGCCCTTGGTTACAACGAGGTAGAAATCCAGCGCGGTATGACAACCAGCTCCACAGCCATCTTTATCCCCTTTATGACAAGGGAGCTCCGCATGGCGGGGCAGGCCCTCTACTATGGCATGAACGCACTTTCTCATAATGTCATCATGGCTGACCGCAAAAGCTGAAGTCGGCAAACGGGATGTATTTGGGTTCTACGGGCTCCGGCAAGAGCTTTGCTGCAAAGCGTGAGCTCTTGAATGTGTTTCTCACCATCCCGCAGGATCGGATCATCGTGGTTGACCCGATGGGCGAATACGCTCCGCTGGTGCGAAGGCTGGGCGGCCAGGTGATCGAGATTGCCCCGGACAGCCCGCACCACCTCAATCCGATGGATGTGGAGCTCAATATGGCCGCCGGAGAAAGCCCGCTTTCCATGAAGGCGGATTTTCTTTTGTCCCTGTGCGAGCTGGTGGTCGGCGGCAAGGAAGGCTTGCAGCCCATTGAAAAGACGGTCATTGACCGCTGTGTGCGTTTGGTGTACCGGGAGCAGGCGCTCGGATTGGAAACTGCAAAAACGCCGCTGTTGCAGGATTTGTACGAAGAGCTCTTACGCCAGCCGGAGCCCGAGGCCCGGCGCGTGGCAACTGCCTTAGAGCTTTATTGCACAGGCTCCCTCAATCTCTTTAACCATCCTACCAAACGTCAAGACGGACAGCCGTGTGGTGTGCATCGTTCTGAAAAACATGGGCGAAAACCTTAGAAAGATTGCAATGCACATCACAAACGAGTTTGTTTCGCAGGCGGTGGATCAGAACTTCCACGAGGCGCGGCAACTTGGTGCTACTTTGACGAGTTTCACATTCTGCTCCGTGATCCACTGACAGCCAGCTACTTTGTGGCGGTCTTGGAAAATGCTGCGTAAAAAAGGATGTGTGCCGTCTGCTTTGACGCAGAACGTCAAAGACCTTTTGGCCAGCCGGGAAATCGAGAACATTCTGGACAACACGGATTTTATGATTCTGCTTTCGCAGGCGCAGAGTGACCGTACCATTCTGGCAAAACAGCTCGGTATTTCCGAGCATCAGCTTTCCTATATCACACACAGCAATTCCGGCGAGGGGCTGTTGTTCTATGGAAATGTGACCATCCCGTTTGTGGATCGGTTCCCTCGCGGAGAAATCTATGACCTGCTGACTACCCGCCCGGAGGATATGAAGAATGAAACGAAAAACGAATAAGGCCAAGGAGGAGCTTGGTCGCAGACCGCCCACGCCCCTGACGGGGAACAGCCCGGGCCGGAGGCTTCCGACACTTCGGGACAAAGTGTCCCAAAGTCCAAGTTCCGCAAAAAGAGCCAGCAAGAACAGGCTGCGGCAGCAAAGCTCCGTATGGAGTCCCAAGGCGAAAAGCTGGAACAGGCCCGGGAGAAGCTGGCAAAACAAAAGCCGCCGAAAAAGCCCGGCCCGGTAAAACGCATAGGCCGTGTTGCCAGTGGTTCCGTTCACAGCTTCGTGCATGGCAAGATTTTTGAAGTGGAACAGGAAAATGTCGGCACAGAAGGCGCACACCGTTCTGAGCTTGTGGGAGAAACCGTGCTACGGCATGGCTCTCGCTTTGTGCGCCGTAAAGTCCGGGAACATCCGGCAAAAGTGGTACGCAAGGCCGAGGCCCGCTATACCAAATACACGGCGGATTACCATTTTCACACCGCCGCACAGGAGCACCCGGAGCTGACGAAAAATGCCCTTACCCGCTACTGGCAGAAGCAACGGCTCCGCAGGCAATACCGCAAGCAGGCAAAGGAGGCTGCAAAGCAGAGCGCGGCTGCGGCTGGGAAAACTGCCACAGCCACAGAACGCCTGACCGCCCGGGCAGTGGAATTTGTCAAAAGTCATCCCGCAGGTGCCGTGGTTGCGGTGCTCTGTGTGTTACTCCTGTTTGCTATGCAGTCCTGTTCCTCTACCATGCTTATGCTGGGGAACGCCGGGGCCGGTGCATTAGGGGCGAGCACCTATCCTTGTGAGGATCGGGATATGCTGGCCGCCGAAGCTGCCTACTGTGCGCTGGAAGATGATTTGCAGCATTATCTGGACACCTATGAAAGCACCCATGACTATGACGAATACCACTTCGATCTGGACGAAATCGAACATGACCCTATGTGCTGCTTTCTCTTTTGTGTGCGCTCCATGAGGGGCAATGGACAATAGACGAAGTACAGGGAACGCTGCAAATGCTGTTTGACCGCCAGTACATTCTAACGGAGGATGTGGTGGTGGAAACCCGGTATCGCACGGAAACCGACACATGGACGGACGAGGACGGCAACTCCCATACGGACACCTATCAGGTGCCTTACGACTATTACATCTGTACGGTCACGCTGGAAAATTTTGATTTGTCCCATGTGCCTGTATACGTTATGGGCGAGGATCAGCTTTCCCGGTATGCCATCTATATGGCAACGCTGGGAAACCGTCCTGATCTGTTTCCGGATTCTCCCTATGTGAACAAGTACATTACCGGGAAACCCGGTGATTACGAAGTACCCGGAGAATATCTGGACGATGAAACCTTTGCCGCGATGCTTGCCGAGGCGCAGAAATACATCGGCTATCCCTATGTGTGGGGCGGCAGTTCTCCCGCCACTTCCTTTGATTGCTCGGGCTACGTTTCGTGGGTCATCAATCACTCCGGCTGGAATGTGGGCAGGCTGGGAGCCAGGGGCTCTATAACATCTGTACGCCGACCAGTTCTCCCAAACCCGGTGATCTGGTGTTCTTCAAAGGCACCTATGACACGCCGGGTGTGAGCCATTGCGGGATTTATGTCGGTGACGGGAAAATGCTGCATTGTGGAGATCCCATCGGCTACGCAAATTTGAATACAAGCTACTGGCAATCTCATTTTTACGCCTACGGGCGGTTACCGTGACAGGAGGTTTTGAAATGGCAACTACCAAAAGCATGAAAATTCAGGCCGAGATTGATAAGGTCAAGGCCAAAATCAGCGAACAGCAGGCCCGGCTCAAGGAGCTGGAGCAGAAAAAGCTGGAGGCGGAAAACAGTGAGATCGTGGACATCGTGCGTGGCATGAGCATCCCTCTTGCGGAGCTGCCCCTGCTGTTTGAAAAGCTGAAAGGCGGCGGGGCTTTGGGACAAAGTGTCCCGAAGTCCGAGGATGAGGAAAAGGAGGAAAACTGAATATGAAACGGTTTCGAGTTTTGACAGCGGCGCTTTGTGCCGCTGTTTTGTTATGCGGCTTTAGCGTTCCCGCCTATGCTACGCAGGCGGCGGCGAGGGCGAGGACTACGGCGATCCCACAATGGAAACCCCGGCCCCGGAGCCGACTATTACGCCGGGCGAGGGCTTTTCCGAGGAGGGAAACCTTGTAACCCGTGATCTGCTCTATGACGAGCACACCAACAAGCAGTTTATTACCATCCAGACCAGCGGCGGCAATACCTTTTACATTGTCATTGATTATGACAAGCCTGTGGACGAGGAAGGCGAACAGTATGAAACCTACTTTTTCAGCGTTGTGGATGAGGGGGATCTGCTGGCCGCAGCCGAGGCGCTGGCGTGGAACAGGCGGTCTGCTCCTGTCCGGAGAAATGTGCGGCGGGGGCTGTCAATACCGACTGCCCGGTATGCTCTGTCAATATGGGGAAATGCGTAGGCGCAGAGCCGGAGCCGAGCCTGCCCCGGAGCCTGAGCCGGAACCCGAGAAGCCGGGCAACGCCGGAATGATCCTTTTGGTGCTGGCTGTCATGGGTATCGGCGGCGGGGCCGCATGGTATTTCAAGATTTACCGTCCGAAACACCAGCAGGCTGACCAACCTGAGGAGGACGATGGCGGGGAGTACCCGGACTATGACGAGTTTGAAGATGACGGCCCCCCGTGGGACGAGGAGGACGAAGCCGAAGAAAAGGAGGAAATCAGATGAATTTTACAAGCAGTCCCTTTGAACGAATGATGAAAGAAAAACCCCGTCCCCAGGCTCCCGCTGAGAACAGGCCGCCCAGGGGCTCCGCCTGTTATGCCTGCTGTTACTGGCGGGGGATCGCCTGTGTGTCCTGCTACAAGGAGCTTTTGAAGGCCGGGGCTGGCGGGAGGTGATGGATTGTCCCGTGAACTGACACGCAAGGAAAAGACAGCGATCCGCTCTCTTGTGGTAACATGGTGCGCCAACTATGACCGGGAATACGGATGCCTGCCGCTGGATAGCGATTGCTATATGCTGGGTAAATGCTGGACGGGATCATACTGCCGCTATTTCCGGGAGTCCGTCCTGCCCCTTGATCCGGCGCTGGAAGCGTCCTTATGAGCGAGGCCCAAGACCGGATTTTAAGATATGCCCGGTATGCGGCGGGCCTGTTCCCCCGGACAGGCGGCAGGCGTACTGCTCGGCGGCCTGTGCAAAGAAAGCCCACCGCCGCCAGCAACGGGAATATATGCGGAAAAAGCGGGGTGCATCCGTTGACAATTAGGGCCTGCAAAACCCGCTTATTGCAAGGCTTTTCGGGGCCGTTCCGTTGGCCTGCCGTATCATTCTACGGTCTGGCCCCGTTTGCCCCGATACTGTCAACATCCATACAGCGGGACTTTGGGACAATTTGTCCCGAAGTACCCGCTTTCTGAGAGGAGGAATTATGCCGAAATATTACCCCATCAATGAGGAGGCCGCCCGGCGTGCCAAAAACGCCAACAGCTTTTCCGACTATGTTCCCGGCTCCGCTACCGCCGCTTACCGTGAATGGTGGATCGGGCCTATGCTCTCGGGGAACGGCAGAAAGGGCGTGTCGATCCCATGTACCAACGAAAGATTGACGCTCATAGATCGCTATGCCCGCAAGCTGGCGGAGAACATCAACCAGAGCAATCTCATAGATGCCCGTGTACCCTCCATCCTCATCGCCGGAGGTTCCAACTTCCCGGTGCGGAAAAAGGAAAAGCAGAACGCCGCCCGGGATAAGAACATGGGCGAATATATGCAGATCGAGGGCCTGCTGGATAAGGTGCGCTCAACAGGTATGGGCGGGATCAGCGCAGACGATGACCGGGCTGTGGAAAAGCTGGAGGCAAAGCTGGCAGGCTGGAGGCCATGCAGGAGGAAATGAAAACCGTCAATGCCTACTACCGCAAGCATAAAACGCTGGAGGGCTGTCCCGTCCTGTCCGCCGAGGAAATTGGAAAGCTCCAGTCCTCTATGGCATCCGACTGGCGCAAAAATCCCGTACCCTATCCGTCCTATCTGCTTACCAACAACAACGCCAACATCCGCCGCACACGCCAGCGCATTGAGGATTTGAAAAGCCAGTCGGAATATGCGGGCTGGGCCTTTCCCGGAGGGCAGGCGGAAATCAACGAAGGAGAAAACCGCTTGCAGCTCTTTTTTGAGGAAAAGCCCTCGGAGGAACAGCGGCGGGAACTGAAAAGCAACGGTTTCAAGTGGGCTCCCAGCCAGGGGGCATGGCAGAGACAGCTTACGAAAAATGCCATCTATGCGGCAGGCCGGATGGAGTTTTTACGCTCGGAGGATGGGCAGAGCCCTTACCAGCTCCAGCCCTTTGCCCGGAAAACGGAAAAGGATATGGCACGATGAAGGAGGTGTATTTGTGGACAAAAATCAAGGCTATTCCATCTTGAAGGCTGTGATGCTGGAAAATGGCAGGGGCTTTGCGCTGGGGCATCATCCCACAGCTCCATCCCCCTATGTCACATGGGCCTGTTACGATGATAAGAACGGCCAGCGGCAGTATGAATGGGGACATTACGGCAACGATCTGGCCGCTATGGAACAGGATTTTTCAGACCGGATAAAGGACTATCAGCGGCTTTACCATGTGGGGATCGTGCAGACCGAGGCCCCCGGCCTTTACAAGTATTACTCTACTCAGCGGCCTGTGGACATCGGGACATTCCCCAAACCGCCCCACAATGCCCCGGATGAGATCGTCAACTATGACCGCCGCATCCCGGTGGAGGGCGGCGCATTTCTGGCATGGGGGCATCTGACTTATACAAGGCCGCTGACCGAAAAGGAGGCGTCTGACTATGAGCTCCGTCCTGCCCCCGTCATTTCTGAATTATCCCGAAAAAACGATGACAGGCCCCTCTCGATTGCCCAGCAGATGAAAGAGGCCGGAGCTCTGGCAGAAGCCAGCCAGGGCGATCCCATCCATAAGAAAAAAGGCCCCCGACCGGGGCGACCGATAGGAGGATTTGTATGGAAGAAAGATATAACCCGATGAAAAGTGCGGAGATCGCCACCGAGCACAATTACAATATGCTGGACGGTATTCTCAATAACCAGGCCCCACCCCCGGAGGAAAAGGAGCTGGATAAGGTTAAGGAACCGCCCCACAAGCGCCGGAGCCGGAACGGAGGAACGATGACAAAGAAACGCCGCCGCCCGATCCATCTCCATGTGATGTGTCCGAGGAGGAGCAGGCCTTATTCAACAGCGCATGGCCGAGGCGGGCATCCGCAATATGGGGGCCTATATGCGGAAAATGGCCCTCAATGGCTATGTGCTCCATGTTGACCTCTCGCCCGTCCGGGAGCTGGTATCGCTCCAGCGGCGGTGCTCAAACAACCTCAATCAAGTGGCGATCCAGGCCAACACCTACGGCGGGATTTATCCCGAGGAGATCGCCGCTCTGCAACGGGATTATGCCGCCCTGTGGGGGCCGCTGTCCGATCTGCTGAAAAAGCTTTCCGCATTGGTGGAGCTCTGATCCTGCCGGGGAGTGGCGTATGCCGCTCCCCGGTTTTCACTACTTCGGGACAATTTGTCCGAGGTGCTGAAAGCCGGAGGCATCCTTGTTGTCCCTCCCGGACAGAGGTATAATTATCATGTAAGGAACCATAAACCACACTTTTCAAGGAGGTATCAAGCGATGCGGATCATTCTGAAACTTTTAGCGGCCCCCTTTGTTCTGGCCCTCACGCTCCTTGTGGCAGTATTGAATTTTGCTTTTTCCTTTGCGTCATGGGTGTTCTGCGCCCTGTCCTTTCTCTGTCTGATCGGAGCCCTGTTTGCTTTATTCACGGGGGATCGCTGGGGCATACAGGGGCTTGTGATCGCCTTTGCTGTTTCGCCCTTTGGCCTGCCCGCTGTGGCGGAGTGGCTCATTGACAAGCTGGACAGTCTCAACTACTCGCTAAAGAGTTTTATCACAGGATAACGCTTTGGGACAATTTGTCCCGAAGTCCCCTGCGGCGGCTGGACGGACAGCCGCCGTTTTCTTTTGGAAGGAGGTGTGCTCACGGCTACAACTTATATCCGGCCCTACAAGGTGGTGGCTGGGAAAGGCTCTGTCCAGACAATGGAGGAACGCTTTGACTATGGGCTTAATCCGAAAAAGCTGGGAGCCCTGTCTCATACCTCTGTGATCCGGCCACGGCTCCCGCTGAGTTTCTGCTGGTAAAGAGCCAGTACCAGGCGGAAACGGGCCGGGCCGTAGAGCGTGGAGCCCTGTTTTTCCAAATCCGGCAGGCGTTCCCGCCCGGCGAAGTGACAGCGGAGGAGGCCAACCAGATCGGCTATGAAACGGCCATGCGCTGGACGAAGGGAAAGTATCAGTTTTTTGTCTGCACCCACACAGACAAGGGCCACCTCCACAATCACATTTATTTCAATTCAACGGCCTTTGACTGCTCCCGGAAGTTCCATAATTTTATCGGCTCCAGTTTTGCCCTGCGGCGGCTCTCTGACCGGGTGTGCATTGAGCATGACCTCTCTGTGATCCAAAATCCCAAACAGCACAGCAAGGGCCGGTATCTCCATTATGGCCAGTGGATTGGGGAAAAGCCGCCCTCTGCAAAACAACGGGTGCGGCTGGCCATTGTGGAGGCTCTGCAAAAACAGCCCACCGATTTTCCGGCGTTTCTGAGGCTCATGGATGAGTCCGGTTTTCTGGTAAAGCATGGCCGTGGCGGTGTGATCTCCTTTCTTGCTCCCGGACAGGATAAGCCCACCCGCCTGCGGGCATCCACCCTCGGGGATGGTTTTGATCCCGATGACATCCGGGCTGTGATTGCGGGGAGCGTCCGATCCCGGAGCTCCCCGCAGGAGGCCCCGGCTTCTGCCCGTCGTGTCAATCTGATTATAG
>ENA-OQIM01000735-OQIM01000735.1-human-gut-metagenome-genome-assembly--contig:-NODE-735-length-12203-cov-1.950646_pt1 | contig 12203 bp, 22 predicted proteins | sample MGYA00242579_ERZ504744 | MGnify/ENA primary metagenome ERZ504744 (study PRJEB26092, sample SAMD00036441) | human gut metagenome | host: Homo sapiens | study: EMG produced TPA metagenomics assembly of...
CCGGAAAGAATTCTAAACATTGGGGAATGGCAAACTTTTCTGCAATTTTACTGGTCTCGGCATAAACTGCTCCTTTCTCGCTTTTCTTATATAATAGCTCTATAAAAGGCATATGTCAATAATGTTTTTGACATATGTCCATATAACTCAGCTAATAGTATTATATACAGCATAAACTTCTCCTCACGACACATATATTTCGTATACGGTAAATAGTTAGTACCGTGCTTTTCACCTAAAACCATGAGATAATCCCTTTGTAAAACTAAAAGTTTTTTAAAGGAGGATCTTATGGATAAGATCACACGTCAGGTCCGCATTGAACATTGGACCCAGATCATGAATGAATGTTTGAACAGCGGTATGAATAAAACTGAATGGTGCCGGGCTAATGGGATCTCAGACAAACAATTCTTTTACTGGCAAAGGATTCTCAGAAAAGAAGCTTTTGCTGCTTCGACATCAAAGGACCTTTCGGTTATCACAGACCCGGCAGATGAAACCAGCCACAAAAGATTTCGTTCGCAGAGATCAGCATTCCAATAAAACAGGAGTCTGTCAGAGATGGATTCCATCCGGATATCATCCTCCGAAAAGGACCGGTCTCTGTAGAGATATCCAATTCCGTTTCAGCAGAACTCCTGTCACGTATCGGAGATATCTTTCATGCTGAATGATGCTTCCGGGTTCCGCAGGATCTATCTCGCTACCGGCTACACAGATCTGAGACGTGGTATGGAGGGGCTTGCATCCATTATCAAGTTCAATTTTCAGCTGGATCCGTATCAAAAAGATATTCTGTTCCTGTTCTGCGGAAGACGTACTGACCGCATCAAAGGGCTGGTCTGGGAAGGCGATGGCTTCCTGCTTCTATACAAAAGACTGGAGTTGGGTGCATTCAACTGACCCCGCACAAAAGAAGAAGCATTGGAGATCACCCCAGAGCAGTACCAATATCTCATGCAGGGACTGGAAATTGTTGCACGCCATCCGATCCAGGAAGTCAGACCGGATAAGATCTTATAAGATCCTGTGCAAAACAGAGAAAATAAAAAAACATCTTCCAATCATCATAAGTCCCGAAAAAGAGTTATCCACTTTTCATAATTCCGCTGCCTTCATTTATTCAGGAGTACTTTCAGGCCCCTTTACAGGGCTTGTGGATAAGTACTCTGAAAAGCCCGAAAAACTAATAGTTTTTTGAGTTTTTCAGAGTATTCATCTATTAGTAAAAATGACGAATACCCTGTCTGCCTGATTCGCTTTTTCTTTATCTTTGCGTTACAATAGGAACATCAGATAAAGGAGAACGGCATCCATGGCAAAAGTATATACAGAAGAAGAACTGAATAATTTTAGCAGGGAAACACTTATGGCAGTCATCCTGTCCATGCAGGATCAGATTCACCAGCTGAATACAAACATGGAGCGCCTGATCGAGCAGATCGCTGACGCAAACACTAAGCGTTACGGCCGTTCTTCCGAAAAACTGGAAACGATCTCCGGACAGCTGGAACTGGAGCTTATATTTAATGAGGCTGAAGCACTTACGGAAACACTGTATGTGGTTGAGCCTGTTGAGGAAGATGTGATACAGCCGCGTCGTAAAAATAAAGGAAAACGGGAGACAGATCTAAAAGATCTTCCGATTGAAGTGATCGTCCATACCCTGTCAGAAGAAAAACTCCAGGATGTCTTTGGCACAGATGGATGGAAACAGTTTCCAGAGAGATATATAAAAGGGTACGTGTGCAGCCGGCAGTCTATACTGTTGAAGAACATCATGTGGCAGTCTACGCTGGTAAGGACAACCAGACAATCATAAAAGCGGACCGTCCGAAGAATCTGCTCCGTAACAGCCTGCTCACTCCGTCACTTGCGGCAAGCATCATGAATGCCAAGTACGTAAACGGGCTTCCTCTTTACAGGATCAGCCAGGAATTCCTGAAGTATTTTAAAGGGATCGTAGTATGCGACGGTTACTCTGCATACAGGAAGCTGGACAGGGAAAATCCAGACATCGTCTTTGTCGGCTGCTGGTCACATGCAAGGCGCAGGTTTGCGGAGGCATTGAAAGCCCTGCCGAAAGCAGCACAGAAAAATGCGAAAGAGACTGTAGCTTACGAAGCAGTCAGCCGGATCGCAGCAATCTATCATCTGGACAACCAGATGGAGGGACAGCCTGCAAAAGTCAGAAAGATGTACCGTCAGGCCAATATCAGACCTCTTGTAGAGGCCTTCTTTGCATGGGTAAAAGAGATCCAGATTAAAAATCAGCTTTCCAGAGGAAAGACTCTGGATGGGATCAACTACTGTATCAATCAGGAAGTTTCTCTGAAAGCCTTTCTGGAAGACGGTGATATTCCTATGGATAACAATGCGACAGAAAGTGCTCTGCGTAGCTTTTGTCTCCATAAGCATACATGGAAGCTGATCGACAGTCTGGATGGCGCAAATGCCAGTGCCATTATCTACAGCATCACAGAAACGGCAAAAGCTAACAATCTGAATCCTTTTCGGTATCTTGAACATGTCCTGACTGTATTGAAGGACCACCAGGATGACAGGGAATATAGTTTTATAGATGATATCCTGCCATGGTCTGAAAAACTTCCAGCAATATGCCGGAGCAAAACAAAAGCAACTAATATTTAAAACCTTGCCGCCGGAAACGGCGGCTTAAAGTTAGAGCAGTACGGATAGTTTACCGTATACGACCAAAAGTGAATCTACTCTCATATATTGACTGCAGGAACCCACAGCAGTGCTAAAAGGCAACAAGAAAGGCTCCCACTCTCAAACAATTAAGTCTGAAAATAGGAGCCTTCCACTTGGGATTAGCTTAGCACTGCTGTCCCTACAGTAAACATATTTAATTAATATTCTTTCTTTGATTTTTCAAATCATAATAATCTCGGATTTGTCCTATTGTAAAACCTTCTGGAGCTCACTACTATCACTCTTACTGCCTAAAAGCAATTCATAGTATCGGAGAATCCGAGGTGCCAACGGTAGATAATTATCTCCCGTCGAAACCATTTCTTTTTACTTCGGTTTTTTCACCTGGAAGAACAAAACCACACCTGTCAGCTCCTGTTAACAATACATATGACAATAACTGATGACTATCTGATCTATCTGTCTTCCACTCAATTTATACTTTGCATCTATTACTACGACTGGCTTATCTTCTTTGTAGATAATTATATCTGGAATGCAAAATGACATCAGATGTATTCCCTTTTCAGCATCATCTACATTATCAATATCCTTCTGTAAGTATAATTTTTTGAATACTGCTCAACACGATACTCACTTCCCTTTAAAGCCTTCTTTAGCTCCGTTCTAGCATAATACTCAAATAATGTTTCCATATTAATTGTGTATGGAATTGTATATACAAATCCCTTTTCATTTTCGCCATTCTTTTCATTATGGCTCTGAAAATTCAATGATAAAATCGCCCTAGCTTGTTGAATAGCTGGCTTATAATAAGAATACAATCCACCAACATTTGATGAGTTAATATCTGTATTACTTATATTGGTTACTTTTACATGCCGCAAACTATTCAAGCAAAAATTTATTTTTCCATTTACCGATGCTTCACTTGAAAACTTTTCTTTTAATATTTTCTTGCTCTTTAGCAGCGCTGCTTTTACAATTCTGTTTTCAATATTATCATCAGTAAAATCTACGTAACTGCAATAAAATTTGTCACTCCGACCTCTTGCTGTATTATGCTTTATATTTTTACTAACATCTATTTTTCCGCGTATTTTTGCTGTTAAGTTCTCATCATGATAAATAAGAGTTTTCTTCAATCCCTTCTTACATAAGGCATGACAAGAATTTATATAACTTAATGCAAACAATATTTCCGCATCAATATTTGCATTCTGAGGGAGACGAATTAATGGCTGATCATAAAAAATATGAAATAAATATTTATTATCAGCAGCTAATTTCATCCCATATATTATCTTCGTATTCATCATCCAACATCACAGTTTCAAGCATCGTCCATGGATCTAATCCATAACTGAGATATGATTAATACATGCTCTTTGCCATTATCTTGTATTGGCACACCATTTCTATCATATAATCGTCCAACACCAACCTGTCCGCTTGTCCATAAATTGTCATTGTATCTATGTATGCCAAAATTTATTTCTGGGCGTAGAAGATCAATCCTTCCCCAAAAACCAGCTTTTTCATCAACCTTTGACCAATCAGTAAGATGGTGAGCTATTATTTCTTTTGCCATAATTCATCACCTATTTTTTAATAACCGAATTCTTTACGTAGATCATCAAGAAATTTTCCAATATACTCATTATCTATTGTCGCATTTGATTTCGTAAGATTACCAAATTCCTTTACATAAAGCATAATGTTCTCGCCTTAACAATTCAATCTGTTCTTCCCCACTGCCTGCAGAATGAATCTCAGAAACCACATGTTCCAATGGTACTAGATTTTCCGTAACATCAAGAATACCATCTTTTACATATTCCCTAAGGATTGGAATTACTTGGAAAATAAAATGCTCAATTATTGCATCCTCATAGCCTCGTTTTCTATCTCTTAAAAAGTATGTGTGTCCTATACGCACATCGCTTTTCTGATACTCATTATTAAAGAATCGGCTATCATCAAAAATTCTTTGAACGGCATCAAAAAGAAGAAGTTCTATAGAATTCTCATCAGTATTTCCCGATACATTCTGGTAACATTTCATTACAATATCTCTATTTGCAGGACTATCAATAAAGATAAAACGTCTTCTTATTGCATAATCGATGGCATCAATTGACTTATCCGCAGTATTCATTGTTCCTAAAATGAACAAGTTCTTTCCAAGAACAATATCTTTTGTAATATCACCTGTTACATTATTCTTTACTTCATAAGGTGTCGATACCTTGCTATTGCGATATTCTAGGCCATATATGAGTTCTCCAAATACTGTTGCTAAATTAGCTCGATTAATTTCATCAACAACAAGATAAAACTTAGGCTGTGGACCGCCTGCAGCATTATCCGCTGCTGCTTTGAAAATTCTGCAATTTTGCCAAGAATACGATTAACACTTTCGTAACTTGGTGTAGTTTGTCCCGCAGGTATTTTCACCTCTATTCCTCTGATAAAATCTTCATATCCATAAGAAGGGTGAAACTGAACAAGATCCCATCCACCTGTTGTAAATTTTGTAGAAGAAGTCGGATTAGCATAATCAGCATCAGTTAGCTTATATTGATCAAGATCATTTGATATGTCCTCTTGAGAAGTAAAAACTGCAAATCAAAGAAGGAGAGATTTTTCCATGTAGCAATTGTGGTGAACCCATAAATATTCTAAAAATGAAAGCAGCTTGGGATAATAATGCATGTCCGTTTTGTGGTCAACATATTAGACACTAAAAATTGTACTCAATCTGCACTCAAACCACACAACAAGAGCCCGGAAACCCGCATGAATGCTGGATTTCCGAGCTCCATTTTTATTCAAACTCCAGACAGACAGTACGGAGTATTAACGCATATAGACGATTTTAAAGGCTTTTTAACCAGTTAAGAGCAACATAGCCACATAATCTAAATTTTAAAAATGCAATAAAAATGCAATGAGTGACACGACTACTTGCTATACTTCCATCGGCTTCTTCTTGATACCAACACTATGAAAAGTCCGATTACAATTAAATATACTTTGAAAGGAAGATCACCATGAATTACAAATTAGAACTCAAACAAATCGTGGAATTTCCACGCTGTCGCATTTACCGTGACTTCATACAAACTTTAATCACTACCAAGAGCATCCGAACTACCGGGGGCTCTTTTCTTTTTTATTATCTGGTATTATGCTCCTATGCAAATTACCGCACATCCTACCGCCGGATGGAACACATTACCTATACCATTGGTCCAGGAGAGTGGATCTGCACAGTCACAGATCTTCAGGAATGGTTTCGCTGCCGTTTCCAACATCAAGCGTTGTCCATCCTTCGATTTTTTGAAGAGCAGAATTACATTACCTACTCTCTTCTCGCAAAACCGCCTGGTCAAATTCAAAATATCAGACTGGCCCAAAGACAATACCGTATTGGAATACAACTATCCCTGTAAAAAAGATACAGGGTTTTTCTTTTTCCCGATTGCCAAAGTTCACGAACTAATTGGCATTGGAAAATGCTCGGAAATGGATGTTATTCTGGATCTGTGGATTCATGCAGTTTACAACGATTCCTCTGTCCTGGGATCTGATTCCGGTCCCATTGTCTATTACCGGGATAATACCGGAAATCCCCTTACCAGCTTTAATGAACTGGGTGAAAGGTGGAGTCTGTCAAAGGCATCGGTATCACGACTCTTGAAGAAACTGGAGGAAAAAGAATACATTACACTTATCTCATTTACAGGAAAACACGGAAGCGTAATTTATCTCAACAATTACCTGTCCGTGATGTTTAATATCAGCGACGTTATGATTGACAAGGAGGAGATCGCTATGAAGATGCAATTACCAATCCATGTACCTGAAGAAATCACTATTGAGGATTCTGCTTCTGTTAGCGTTTCAGAAACTGTCACAGACTCACAAATCACCGTTACAAAAAATGATTCCTGCGTTCCAGATTCACACATGAAATTTATCGTGCAAAAAGTCGCAGAACTATTGGATTCACAAGGGATTCCATGTTGCCACTGCTCCAAAACCCGCTATATATTATCTCCATTATCAGCCTGCAAAGATATATTTAATACATTTACTCTAAATATTATCTGTCCCTACGGAAATGCCGCTTATCGGTTTGAGTTGTCCGTAAGTCCAGGGGATGAGTCTGCCCAAAAGATGCCTGCCGTGGCAGAGCCTTCTGCACTGAAAGGGGGGGAATAGACATGGCAAACCGCAATACACAGGGATTTCCTTCACCCGAAGAAGATCCACGTTTTCACGACACCTATCAGTTTTTACGCAGATACCGGGATGCAACCTACAGCCTGAAGGTAGTCGTACACCAGATGGAGCACCAGTTTAAGCTCCAATACGACAATGACATCGACAAATTTCTGGACTCCATCTATGCTGCCGGGGCTGATCTTACCGGAAGCGACATCGAACAACGGGCAAAAAGTATTGCCAGAAGCAACCAGATGCTGAAGCTTTTGGAATCATCCATCGATCTCCTCCGGAACAATCACAAGCATGGGGAACAGTATTACTGGATTCTCTACTACGCTTTTCTCTCTCCACAGGAAATGAAAAATACAGATGAGATATTGGATAAGCTGGCTCACCACATCACCAATATTTCCTACCGCACCTATTACCGGAAACGCAGGGCTGCGATTGAAGCACTCAGTACCATCCTTTGGGGATTTACTGCAAAAGAGACATTGGATACGCTCAACAAGTTCTTTCCAGAGTAATACATATCGCCTATATTCATTACGGCAATGCCCATGCAGGCATCCATGTTACCATCCATCGCCTGACCAGTGTTTCCGATTACCTGAAGAATGAATACCAGACAGTTGCTCCCCCGCTCCTGCGGCTTCCAAAAAGCTGCAAAGCACCATCCTGCCGCTTTTGAAAGAAGAACAGCAAGGCGGAAAGCAGAAGAATCTCCTGTTTGGAAAACGTCTGGACTCCCATGCTCTCTATAAGACAGACGGAACCATCTTTACCAGAACCAGACTTCCAGGAGAGGAAAAAACGTCTGGCTGTTGCCTCCTGATTGACGAGAGTGGTTCGATGGGTTGGGGTGACCGGATGACACATGCAAGAAAGACTGCCATTGTCCTTTATGATTTCTGTAAAAGCCTCGGTATCCCTATCACCATTTACGGGCATTCCACGGATGCAGGCGGCGTTGCTCTTTACTCCTATGCAGAATTTGATTCTGTGGACAATGAGGACTGTTACCGGCTGATGGATATGTGCGACCGCAACGGGAACCGGGACGGCGCAGCTCTCCGCTTCGTAGCAGAGCATTTGTGCACACGCCCGGAGCTTCAGAAGCTGCTGATCCTGATTTCTGACGGTCAGCCAGCCGATTACGGCTACAGCGGAACGGAAGCAGAGGCAGATCTGCGGGGCATCAAGAAAGAATACGAAAAACGGGATGTCATCCTGTTTGCGGCTGCCATTGGTGACGATAAGGAAAATATCCGCAGGATTTACAAGGACGGATTCCTGGATATCACGAAACTGGAAGAGCTTCCAAAGAATATGGCACAGCTTGTCAAACAGCATCTCAAATAAAGGAAGGTGAATACTCATGAATGAAACTTATCAAAACCGGATTACCGACCAGATCTGCAAGATCCAGAATGACCGGGCACTCATTGCCTTTTATGACCGGCTCCGCTACGCACCACTCGGCAACTATGCACAGCTACATGCCAAAGGGGAATATCAGGAAAACGGGCATAAAGTACATTCTTTAATCTGCATCACCATTCAGGATTATTCCAACGGTACCGGAGACCGGAATATCATCACCCGTTTCAACCTGGCACCGGAACAGATCCAGTTCCTCTTAACCCGGATCACTTCCGGTTTTCAGGAATTTGAATGGACCAGAGCAAGATCTACGGCAATCCCGATCAGAACGGTTATTCCACAGCCCAGATGTTTTATATCTCCAGACATCCCTATGATTCCAAAGGGCAGCCTATGAAAAGCCCATGGAAAATCCAGATTGTAAATGGGAAAGGCATCAAAGCACAGAATAAGAACGGTGGTTCCTACATGCAGCCACGCAGCTTCCAGTCCGAAAAGACGACAGCCATCCAGCTTACCGACATGGATCTGTTCACGCTTCTGAAGCGGACGGATTCCTATATTTCCAACTGGGAAACGGTGATTGCTGCATCACTGATCAATAACGGAAAACGGATGCTGGCAGACCAGCAGAACAGTCAAATGCAACAGACAGCACAGGCTCCGCCTTACGCTGCCTAAATTTTCAGAAGAGAAGCGGTACTTTACTGCTTCTCCTCTTTTTAAGAAAGGAGACTTTAGTTATGAATATTGCACTCATCCGGACCATGGACTCTCAGGGGCGTATCGTCATCCCTGCAGAAATCCGGAAACAAATGAAGCTCTCAGACGGAGATGCACTGGAACTGGAAAATGTGGGAATGGAGCTGCTTTTACGCAAATGCCCTACCCACTTAAACGGAAAAGAGGAAATGGCTTCCTATCTTTCCGTCCTCTACAGTGTCATCCACTGTGGTATCGCAATTTGCAGTGAGGCTCACATACTCGTATCTGCGGGCATCTATCTTCCGGAAGGCACTCCCGTTACAGAAGAACTCGCCGAATTGGTTGCGGACGGCCAGGAACTGATCTCTGCTGAGAACTGCCCTGTCTACCCGGTATCCAACACCCGTCAACCGGTTTGTGCTTTTTTCCCGATTTTAAGGAAGACAGAGAGCCGCTGGCACTTCTTCTCTGTTCCAGAACCGGACAGCATTTATCCGAGATGGAATTGGGATGCGCTAAACTGGTCGCTGCCGTAATTGCAAACAAAATTAAGTAAGGAAAGGAGCGTGAAATCAATGAAGAATACAAATATAACCTTACACACCACCCAAAAGAAAGAATATGTCCTCACCGGAATCCTGTCCCTGCCCCTCCATCTGGGAGAACGGGCGTGATCTATAGTTATAACCAGACCTTTGCTACCAGTCCGGTGCAGAGTATTCTGGAAGTATCCGAAAACGGTGTGGTATTTGAGACCTGCAACAGTATTTACCGTCTCAGCTACACCCGTGTTCCGATGGAGCTGGAGGCGATGTGTGCTTGACAAGAATGGAAGAACTGGAGAGCTGCCTTTCGGGGCTCCTCTCCACCTTAAAGAAGAACCGGGAACATGTGCCTCTGGAAGTGCTGAAGACACAGTATAAGCAGCCGTATGAAGAACTGGTCAGAAACATCAACCTGACCGCTTCTGCCTATGCAAAATCTGTGCTGCTCCACCGGCTGGTCCTGAATCCGGATGCAGATGTGGAGGAACAATGTACCGTCATCAACCAGATGATACAAACTTCCGGGATGCTGAAGAAAATCAGCTCCTGCATGTCCAAAACCTATGATGTAGGACAGATATATCCTCTGATACTGGAACTACGCCATATGGTCGAACAGGCACTCTGGCCCTATGTGAATCAGGCAACTTGTCTGGTCGCAGATCTGGATGATATAGAAAAAGAACCGACAATTTACAATTTTTTGACACATGAAGTTTATGAAAATGATACCTGGATTCACCGAGAAATCGACCTGCGCTGGAAACTACTGGTACATCTTACTCCCGAACAAAGAGAATCCGTACCACCAGCAATCATAGTATGAATGGAGGAATTTACCATGAAAGAACAACCATCTAATCCTTGCGAGAAAGTCTCATTTATTTTGACCTATGACCAGCTTGAAGCTGCTTATAACATCTACCGGGAACAATTTATTTCCTGCGACTTCATCCGCCGCTCCATGGAACGTCTGGAGGAAAGAATCGGACTCTGCAACCTTCCATATGAAACGCTGCGTGATGATCCAAGCCTTCTTCATGAAGCATACCTGCAGTTTCTCCGACTGGAAGACTGCAATGTGGCTTATAACGACACGCTGGAGCAGGTAATTGATGCAATCGAACAATGGCTTGCCTCTGGCACCTTATCCCCTGTAAACCTTACGGTTTCCAACCAGAATATGGGTGAAACTTTTGGAACGGAGGTGGATGTGTAATGGCAAATATCTGCTGTGATGATGTGATCTTTTATACAGAAGGAAATCCGGAAGGACTATATGACTTGTGGGAGGACCTGGAAACCTACATCATTCTGAACCAGAATCCTGATTTATGCTGGATTGGCAATTTATTTTCCCACAAGAAAAATAGATTCCACCGGAATATCTCTTCGTGGAAATGTCAGCTACATGGAATGGAATGATACGTATATTCTACTTTCTTTAGAGACAGCATGGACTCCACTTTATGAAGCATATCAGGCGATAGCCGCTGCATATCATGTTCCCTTTGTGATGCAAAGCATAGAACCTGGAGAACGAATTTATTATAACACGGATGAAGCACACCTATTTTTCCCTGACCGATATTGTGTCCGCTTATATGAAGAAAGCCTATTGACTCCATGTGGCTTAATAATCGGAGAAAAGCTGGAAGACGGTGAACCATTTGAAACGGAAACAGACGTATTAGAACGATTCAGAGATTGCGGATATCCAGCAGCTACACTAAAAGAGTTGGAGCTCATGTTCGATGCGGATGAACTTATTATTTTTGAATTTACAAATCCATATTTGGATCTGGAGCAGAAAAATGCTTGTGCATGAAACTTCTCCCCTCCACACCAAAGACGATTATCATCAGATTTAAAGGAGGAACACCATGACTGATTTGGAACTGGATGTCTGGGATGCATGGCTCAGGGAACGTCAGGAACATCTGGAAGAAACCCTGTCCAATATCTCACCATCGGAAGAACCCTGCAGATATTACCTGCTAACCGGATATATTCAGGGAATGCTAGAAGCTCTTACCATGCTTACGACTGTTGAGGATGGGAAACGCTTCAAGATCAAACTGGAGCAATTTCGCCAGAATCTGCTCCTCTCTGGAGATTACGATGCTACCGGTAACTATAAACAGGCAGTGAAGAAAACTGCTGTTTAAATACTTCGAGCCGCCCAATCGGACGGCTCTTTTTATGCCCGAAAACGGTAGCCTACACCACGTATCGTTTCTATGTAGTGCGGTTCTTCCGGATTTTCTTCTATTTTCTTTCTCAGATTCTTGACTAACCCATAGACACGGTTATCCACTTCTGACTCCACATCCTCATAAATATGCTGGTAAATCTGTTCTTTTGTAAATACCCGATTGGGGGATAAGGCCAGATAAAAAAGCAGGTCATATTCATGTCTGGTAAGTTCCACAACCTTACCATCTTTGATTACGCTCCGCTGAAGCTGGTCTATTTCCAAACCTTGGAATGTCAACTTTTCAGAATTTGTAATCTCCATAACTTCTAACGTACTTTCGCAGGCTAGAACTGATTTAATTTTATTCAGGATTCCCTCTTCGGAATCAGAATGGTAAGAATCATCACTTTCCCATAACATCACCTGCTTTTCTTAGCATTTAGCTTCACTCCTCATTAACA
>ENA-OQIM01000736-OQIM01000736.1-human-gut-metagenome-genome-assembly--contig:-NODE-736-length-12187-cov-2.285489_pt1 | contig 12187 bp, 16 predicted proteins | sample MGYA00242579_ERZ504744 | MGnify/ENA primary metagenome ERZ504744 (study PRJEB26092, sample SAMD00036441) | human gut metagenome | host: Homo sapiens | study: EMG produced TPA metagenomics assembly of...
CAAGCCTTTCTTTTTGCAGCTTTTTATGGTGTTTCTCCTGCGTGCGGTCTTGACATCAGCACTGTTTTTTGTTAATGTGAAAACACTAAAACAACGTGTGGATTTTTCAGTTTTGAACTTTTTTCGCCACACAATCTGTCCGATTCGAGAAGACAGATTGTGTGGCTTTTATTATGCACAAAAAACACGCTCTGTTTTCCGCACCTGATATTCTTACGATTCTGATATAAAGGGGGATTTTTCATGAACAGCACATTTATGAAGAAAAGCCTGTCGGCCCGCTGCTGGCATCCATGGCGCTGCCTATGGTCTTTTCCATGCTTGTAAACTCACTATACAACATTGTGGACAGCTTCTTCGTGGCACAGATCAGCGAGCAGGCCATGACCGCCCTGTCCCTTGTCTATCCGGTCCAGAACATGATCAACGCCGTTGCCATTGGCTTCGGAATCGGAATCAACGCCAGAGTTTCCTATCACCTTGGCGCAGGCGACAAAAAAATGGCAGACACTGCCGCAACCCACGGATTTTTTCTGTCTGTGATCCACGGGATCCTGATGACCGTGATCAGCATCGCTGTTATGCCGTATTCCTTCAGATGTACACCCAGGATGAAACCGTGATCCGGATGGGGCTGGAGTATTCTACCATCGTTTTCCTGTTTTCCACAGTAATTGCCATCAGCCTTTTCTTCGAAAAACTTTTCCAGGCTGTAGGACGGATGAAAGTATCCATGCTCGCCCTGCTTGTGGGATGTATCAGCAACATCATCCTGGACCCGTTCCTGATCTGGGGAATCGGCTTTTTCCCGAAGCTGGGTATCCGGGGCGCAGCTCTGGCTACTGGCATCGGCCAGGTGCTCACCATTGCGGTCTATATGGTCTTTTATATCCTGAAGCCTATTCCTGTACGTGTAACGCCCAAAGCCCTGAAAACAAGCAAAGAAACGGATCTGAGCCTGTATGCCATCGGTGTTCCCGCGATCCTGAACCTGGCACTGCCATCGTTTCTGATCTCTTTTCTGAACTCCGTGCTGGCCGCTTACTCGGACAGCTATGTGGTAATCCTTGGCATTTATTACAAACTGCAGACCTTCCTGTATCTCCCGGCCAACGGAATCATCCAGGGAATGCGCCCGCTGATCGGTTATAACTTCGGTGCCCGCGAGATGAAGCGTGTGAAAAAAATCTTCCGGCTCACCCTGGAATCCAGCTGTGTGATCATGCTCTTTGGAACCGTTATCTGCTCCTGGCATCCGGACAGCTTATGGGACTTTTCACAACTACCCCGGAAACCATTGTCGCTGGCTCCAGAGCACTGAAGATCATCAGCGCCGGCTTTCTTGTTTCTGCTGTATCCGTTACCACTTCCGGTGCCATGGAAGGCCTTGGAAAAGGCACGCAGTCCCTTGTAATTTCCCTTTTCCGCTATGTGGTCGTTATCATGCCCACCGCATATCTTCTGTCCCATTTTATGGGTCCTGATGGCGTATGGAACGCATTCTGGATCACAGAGGTGTTTACAGCCATCGTTTCTGTCATGATTTATCACAAAACGTTGAAAAAAGCCTGAGAATGCAAATGTCCGGCCCACCGGCCTGTTTGCAGCCACCTGCAGGTTTACGTCCCGAAAGCACAAAAAGCTTCGATCCACTCTCTGAGCACATCGCTCATCGATGAGAGTTAGATCGAAGCTTTCTTTATTAACCAAATCAGGAAAATCCCATGAGTGATCCCTGATATCCTCTTGACTCAAACGGATATCCGTGATCTGCGTTCATTTAATTCGCGGAAATTTCCTCTGTATCTCTTACAGCAGTCCTTTCTCACGGATCAGCTTTAAAGCGCCTTCATCGGCCACTACCGTCACATCCGGGTGAAGCTGCAGGATAGATGCCGGCACGTTGGGCGTGATCGGTCCGTAGAGAGATTTGTAAAGGGCATCTGCCTTTGCCTCTCCGGTAGCGACCAGAAGGATTTTCTTTGCAGTCATGATGTTTTTGATACCCATGGTATATGCCTGCTTCGGCACATCATCCATAGTCTCAAAGAATCTTGCATTTGCCTTGATGGTGCTCTCCGTAAGGTCTACGCAGTGAGTCTCCTTCTCAAATGCTGCACCCGGCTCGTTGAAGCCGATGTGACCGTTTCCGCCGATTCCAAGCAGCTGCATATCGATACCACCCACGCTGCGGATGATCTCATTGTAATCCGCGCAGGCTTTCTCACTGTCCTCTTCCAGTCCGTTTGGCACATAGGTTCTTGCCTTATCGATATTTACATGGTCAAACAGATTTGTGTTCATAAAATAACGATAGCTCTGATCGTTATCTCCGGAAAGTCCTTTGTATTCATCAAGATTTACGGATGTGATCTGCGAAAAGTCCAGATCTCCTTTTTTGTACCACTCGATCAGCTGCTTGTACATTCCCACCGGTGTGGAGCCTGTAGCAAGTCCAAGAACAGCATTTGGCTTCATGATGATCTGTGCAGACATGATGTTTGCCGCTTTTCTGCTTACGTCATAGTAATCTTTTCCTGTATAAATAATCATAATCTTTTCCTTCTCCTTATGGTAAAAAGAACAACCGGATAACTGAGATTCACATATCTCCTGCTTTTCCTGTTGTTCTTTTTTATTATTGATTCGTTTTTACTCAGCCATCTCTACTTCAAGAACATAGTCTACCGGGTCAGGAAGTACCGGGTCAGGTCCCAGATCAACGAATGCGATATCCGGGTAATCGCTGTGCATCCATGCGTTGGAGATCGGCACCTCATGTCCGTCATCCAGCGCACGCACCTTCACGATCTTATCCTTATCGAATCCCAGAAGCGGAAGTGGTCCCAGTGTATTCTCATAAATATGCACATAGTATTTGTTTCCGTTTCTGGTGATACGTCCGTAATCCGGCTTCGGAATATTTTCAGCTGGTACACAGCCGTAGATACTGTCATGATTCTTATCCATCCAGCGGCCGATCTCAGCCAGGATCGCAGAAGATTCCTTCGGGAATTTACCTTTGGCATCCGGTCCTACGTTCAGGATCATATTTCCACCCTTGGAAACGCACTCTACCAGCTTCTTGATCAGCATGGAAGCCGGTTTGTAATAATGGTCGTTTGCACAGTATCCCCAGTTGTTGTTCATGGTGAAGCATGCTTCCCAGACCATCGGATTGCCTTCCTTATCGCAGATCCTTCCGGCGGGATGATCTGCTCAGGGCTTACGAAATCGCATGGTACGGTGTCGGATCACACTCATACAGGGATCCTCTTCCCTCTCCGCTGGCTTCCAGACGGTTATCGATGATAACCTGCGGCTGTAAGCTGCGCACCATGTTGATCAGCTTGGTTGCACCCCCATTTTTCCCCTCTCATATCGTCGTAGGAGAAATCAAACCAGATGATATCGATCTGTCCGTAGTTTGTACAGATCTCTTCTACCTGATTATACAGATATTCTGTATAACGTGAGAAATCACGGTTCTCATTTCCGCACTCTTTGTGGTTTCTCATCGGATGGATACGATCTCCGTAATGCGGATAATCCGGATGATGCCAGTCAAGCAGTGTGAAATAGATTCCAACCTTAAGGCCTTCCTCACGAAGTGCCTCTACATACTCCTTGATCAGGTCTCTTCCTGCCGGTGTGTTTGTTACCTTGTAATCTGTGTATTTACTGTCAAATAAGCAGAAGCCGTCGTGATGCTTCGCTGTCAGGACTACATATTTCATACCTGCAGCCTTAGCCTCTTTTGCCCACTGCTTCGGATTGTAGTCTCTTGCATCAAATTCTTTCATAAACGGAAGATATTCTTCCTCAGGTATTTCCTCTACGCTTCGTACCCACTCGCCTCTTGCAGGGATAGATATAATCCCCAGTGGATAAACATTCCAAAACGGGCATCCTGGTACCACTCCATACGTTTTTCATATTCTTTTCTGTCAAACTGATACATGATTTTTTCCTCCTGTTTAGATTAAAAGCATCAGCCTTTGATAGCTCCGGAAAGCATACCTTTTTCAATCTGTTTATGGAACACGATGTAAATGATAAGCATCGGAATTACGGACATTACTACATATGCAAACTGACTTCCGATCTCCTGTGTATGTGCGGAAGAGAAGTTCAGCATCGCACGTGAAACTGTGAAATATTTAGTATCTGTCATCAGGATCATGGAGAATACAAGTTCACTGTATCCATAGATGAATACGAAGATCGCCTCTGTTGCGATGATCGGCTTGCAGACAGGGAAAAGGATCTTCCACAGCAGCTGCCAGTTGTTACATCCATCAATGATCGCCGCCTCATCCAGGTTCCTGGAGATTCCATCCATGAATCCTGTATAAAGGAATATCGCCTGGGACATGCCAAACGCAACATAGATCAGGATCAGGAAGAACAGGTTGTTCTTTGCATTTAATGCTGTTGCAATGTTGTTGATCGGGATCAGTGTACAGTGAACCGGAACCATTACTCCGATCATGAAGAATACATATACCCATTTCAGGAATTTGTAATCTTTTCTTGATAAGATGTATGCTGCCATCATTCCGACTACAGTATTAAATACAGTTGTCAGAGTCGCTACAACCAGGGAGTTCTTGATGGTATTCAATGCATCCGCTGTTTTGTTTGCGCTGATATAGTTCTGGAACATAATCTTCTTAGGGAAGCTTAACAGGTTCAGGTAAATCTCTGAGTTTGTTTTGAAGGAAGCCATTACGGTCACTACTACCGGAAACAGTGTAACAACTGTCCACAGGATCGCGATAACGTACAGCGCTATCTTTCCTCCGTGCATTTTCTGTTTATTAGCTGTTTTTTCCATATCGTCTCTTCTCCTTCCGCCTACATTGCAAGATCTTTATCTTCACGGAACAAATGATTGGTCACAAGACTCAGCACAACACCCAGCACTAACAGAATAACGCCGTATGCACTGCTTCGTCCGAACAGCTTATAGGAGAATCCCTGTGTATAAAGCATGATTGAAGGTGTGGAGCTGATATCGTTCGGGCCTCCTCTTGTCATTGCCCAGATGATATCGAATACTTTCAGACATCCTGTAATACACAAAATAGAGAATACCTTGAAGGAGTTTTTCATCAGAGGAAGGATGATATAGCGGATCCTCTGCCATCCTGTAGCACCATCCAGCGCTGCAGCCTCATTTAACTCATCAGGATCGCCACCAGACCAGCTGCAAAGATCAGCATGTTATATCCGGCATACATCCATTCATTTACCAGAACAACGATCCAGACGTTTACAGTCTTTATCGTCAGCACATCAGGGATCGTACCATGAAGGCCGAAAATATTTTCAATGGTATTAAAGATACCAAAGTTCGGATTTAACATAAATGTCCACATCAGGGCTACTGCTGTTGTTCCTAACATATTCGGAAGGAAGTAACAGGTTCTGAAGAATCCGGTTCCCTTGATCTTTGCAGTTACCAGCATTGCGAGACCAAATGAAAGCGGCATCAGGATAACGAAACCACCGATCATAAAGTACACACTGTTGAGCATTGCATTCCAGAACAGATTATCTGAAAAAATCTTCTGATAGTTCTCAAGTCCTACCCATTGCTTTGCCGCACCAAACATACCGTTCCATTTACGGAATGATAAGCCTACGGTATCAAAAACAGGGTAGATGACAAAAATAACAGTTATTAAAATTGCCGGAAGAAGGAACGCTAAAGAAAGCGCAAGATCTTTTTTGTCCAGCTTCTGTTTTACCTTTGGTACAGATTTACCTGCCATATGTATACCTCCGTAATAAACAAGGGGAAGCAGATGATGCTCCCCCCTGTTTCTCTTATCCACACATCATGCGTTCAGTCAAAATTCTCTTTATTCGTAAGCAGACATTTTGTCAACGATATCGTCTCCAACTTCCTGTGCACTTGCGCCTGTCGCTAATGCCTGAAGAGAATTACGGATTGTATCCATAGCTGCTGTGTTGCTGTCATATGTAGGAATCTCAAGTTTAGACTCTGTATTCTCAGCCATGATCGCATTTACATCGTCAAGCAGATAGTTACCTGTATCGATCGTAACCTTCTCAGCATATGTTGTCGGGCTGGATTTGCACATTTCGTTGATGGATCTACACTTGTAAGATACTTGATGAATTTAACAGTTGCTGCGATTTCCTCATCGCTCTTGTTTAATGTGGTGATGTAGTATGTATCAGAACCGCCGCCCATCTCTACAGTCTTGTTTGCTTCGTCGATATAAGGAATTCTTGTAACACCGATCTTCTGAGCATCGAAGAGAGTTGTATCGGAGTCATTCTGGAAGTTACCGCAGTTCCATGTTCCGTCAACTGTGAATGCAGCTTTTCCTGCCTCAAACATATTTCTCTCTGTGTTAAAGTCTGTGCTGAGGATTCCGTCTCCCCAGTATCCTGCATCGATCATATCTTTCATCTTCTGATAGATTGCAACCATCTTCTCGCCGTTGTAGCTTCTTTGTCGCTTGCAAGATCATCTGCGATGCTTGTTCCGTAAGCTTTCAGAGCAAGAGCACTCATCAGATGCTCGAAGTGATAGTTATCTTTGTCAGAGTAGTTGAATGGCTGGATTCCTGCATCTTTTAATTTCGCGCAGGCATCAACAAGATCATCCCAGGACTCCGGAACATCTACGCCAACCTGATCAAGGTAATCTTTGTTGTAGTAGAGGCAGAGCTGATAAGCGGACCACGGAATACCATAGGTTCCTTCAATGCCGTCAAACTGTGTTGTCTCCCATGCAAAATCCTGAACTCCCTCTTTCCATTCCGGATACTGTTCAAAGTATGGTGTCAGATCCAGTATATATCCTGCATCTACATACTCTCTTGTACGGCTTCCGCCATACTGAAGGAATGCGTTCGGTACATTACCGGAAGCGAAATCTGTTGTAAGCTTCTCTTCGTAATCAGACTCTGTAGAAATACTCTCATCTGTTACATGGATCTTTCCTTCGTTCTCTTTATTGAACTCATCAAGTGCTTTGTAATACCATTTAGCCTGTCCGTCTGTATCAGATCCGTTGTTAAATCTGAATGCTACACGAAGCTCAACGTTTTCAAAATCCATATTGTCTACATCGTAGTTTGTGTCACCCTTTGCAAATACGGCGCTTCCTGTTACGCCTACTGTTGACATTGCGGTTACACCGGCGAGACACAGTGTTGCAACTTTTTTCATTCGTTTCTTCATGAATAAATCCTCCCTTAATATGATTTTTTATTATATAGTTTTCCCATTGATGTTCATAAATTGATCAATCGATGATCGCCTCAAAGATCGGCTCTTCTTCCTCAAGCTCCAGGCATACACAGTAGTTCTTTGCCCCCTGAAGCTTCTCCGGAAGCTCTACCTCTATCATCGAGTTTCCTTCACAGCACTTTAATGCGCGGCACGGAAGCTTTTCTCCTGTGCTTACCACATATGCACCCTTTAACTGATTACCGATGTTCAGCAGTTCAACTCGATATCTCGGTGCAAGTACGTGTACGTAAAGCTTATGTGGTCTCTTTGTAAATTCAATGCTCGGAATCTCATACGGATAGATACCAACATTCTTGGTTCCGTAAATTGCTTCCGCATTCTCAGTCACGTATTTACCAACCTCATTCATAACCTCGACACAAGCTTCCGGAACAGTTCCGTCTGCCATTGGCCCTACGTTCAGCAGGTAATTTCCGCCTCTGCCGACGATCTTGAGAAGAAGGTTCAGGATATCATCCGGATTCTTCCAGTTTGTATCGTATTTATTATAACCCCATGTATCATTTACAGTTGCCGGTACTTCCCAGTCACCGTCGTATGGAAGACGTGGGATAAAGTTATCACCGGTGGTCATGTAATCGCCCTTCTGGTGTCCGATACGTCCGCTGATGATGCAGTCAGGCTTAATACCCTTAACCCAGTCTCTTAATTCCTGAGCTTCGTCTGCGGTCATTCCCATCGGAGTATCAAACCAGATCAGGGAAATGTTATCGTAATTCTCAAGAAGCTCTTTTAACTGCGGCTTGCATTTCTCATCGAAGTATGTACGGAATTCCGGCTTCCATTCATTCTTGTCTTCGTAATCCTTCTTATAGGCATTGTCATCATCCAGTCCTGAGCCTGTGAATAATAGATACCCATTGTCATGTCATATTTCTTACAAGCATCGGAAAGCTCTCTTAAGATATCTCTTCCTGCAGCCTTCACTACATTAAAATCACTGACCTTGGAATCGTACATTGCGAATCCCTCGTGATGCTTGGAAGTAAGAACGATATATTTAACACCCCACTGCTCTTTCGCTCTTTTCACAAACATGTCCGCGTCAAATTTGTCCGGATGGAACTCATCTTTCAGCTTTCTGTAATCTTCCTTGTCAATGTTGAGATTGTTCTCGATCCACTCTGCGATACGGTCTGTCTTGGTAACCTCGCCGGTCTTCGGATCTTTCCATTCTCCTGCAAGGATGGAATAAAGTCCCCAATGGATGAATAATCCGTATTTGGCATCTTTATACCACTGCTGCTTTGTGTCTGCCATAACCTTCTCCTTGTTTCGTATAGCTGATTTTCTTGTTACGTAAAACGTTTCGTTTTTGTTAAGACTATCTTACCGCATCCGAAGCAGCTTTTCAAGTAAAATCATAGGGCAAAAATCATTTTTCCTATTTTTTACAATTATTCCGTATTGTTTTTGTGTACTTTTTCGTATTAGGTTTTGTTAAACGTTTCATTTTTATCAATTTTCTTGTACAATATGCTCGTTTTTTCTGATACTTTATGTGTAAAAATGCCATGTGTATTGAGGCATTTTCTTTTTCATGATATAATATGAAAATACTATATTATTTGTAAATGCATCAGAACCGGAGGCTTTACATGAACGTTACGATCAATGATATCGCCCGTGCGACAGGCCTGTCCACCGCAACGATCTCCAAATATATAAACCACAAAAAAATACGGGAAGAAAATCGTATCCTTATAGAAAAGGCAATTCAGGAGCTTGGATATACCCCAAACCGGAATGCCCAGCTTCTTCGTGCCAAAAACACACATACCATCGGTATCCTGATCTCAGATCTTGGTAATTATTTCTGGGGCGAGCTTGTCAATTCCATTATCAAGCATTTCACGGATCATGGCTATACAGTTATTGTCTGTTCTTTCTTTTTTGAACATCAGAAGGAGATCGATACGATACAGGATATTATCTCCCAGCACTTTGACGGAGTTATCATGCTCCCATCCTGCTGGCATGATGATCTGTACCAGCTTTTGCAAAATGCCGGCATACCGGTTGTAATGCTCGATCAGATTCCTGCTTCCATGAGACATTTTCCTGTAGACTGTGTTATTTCTGATAATTACAAAGGCGGTGCACTGCTGGCAGAGCACCTTTTGGAAAAAGGCCACACAAAGGTCTGGATCATGGAACAGTATCTGGACGCCTACACCATCGAGCAGCGGATTCAGGGCTTTGTGGATGTATACCAGAAAAATGGCATTGACCTTCTGAAACAGCAGGATTCTTTTCCCCCTGTTTCTTTTGGTTCCACTGCAGAAACCATCACCCAGAGCAACCTGCATTTCCAGAAGCTTATTGATTCTTCCGATCCCCCTACTGCTGTTTTTTTTGACTGCTATCTCTCCGCAATGGGTGGTTTAAGCGCTGCCAGCCAGGCACGGATTTCCGTTCCTCAGGATATTTCCTTTGTGTGCTTTGATGATGATCCGCTTTTCAAGACCATGAGTGCGACTATGACCTGTGTCTCACAGGATCTGACAAGCATGGGGAAACATGCTGTGGAATTACTTTTAAAAAGAATCCATGGAGACTATACGGATTTTCCAAAAATAGACATGCTGGATGTTGTATTCCACCCGCGGCGCTCTGTAAAAGACCTGTCCGGGCACAACAGTACAGCATCCGGAAAGGATTGATTTATGAGTGCAACCATCAAGGACATTGCCAAAGAAACCGGTCTGGCACTGGCCACCATTTCAAAATATATCAACGGCGGAACTGTACGGCCGCAAAACAAAAAGCAGATCGACGAAGCGATCCGGAAACTGAATTACGTTCCACGAAACACGGCCCGGGGACTTCGTTCCTCCAAGACATACCGTATCGGTCTGATATCCGCTCCTCCCAATAATCCGCATAATGCTTTTCTTCTGAGCAAAATAGAAAACACCATGCGTGCTCACGGTTATTCTCTCACATTTATGAGCGGCGACAAATATAAGGATCATGTCAATAAATTTATCCCCCATATGCTCCACTCAGGGATCGACGGTCTTATCATTTCTTCTTTCTGTCTGAGCAAGGACATCTGTTCTGCCGTGGAACATACCAAGATCCCTGTTGTGGAGCTGGAAGAACACAGCCATTTCCACCGTACAGACTGTGTACAGACCAGCTGTACCTCCGGAGCCTACGAGATCGTGGAGCATCTGATAAAAATGGGGCATCAGAAGATCGCCCTTGTCACCGGTTCCCCTGCATCCTATACTGCATGTGAACGAAAAAAAGGCTATCTCCGGCACTGGAAGACTACGATATTCCGGTTAACCCCGATTATATCATCGCTGAAAATTACACAAACGACTTTGGATATCAGGCAATGCAGAAATTATGGAATCTTCCGGAACGTCCGACTGCCGTATTTTCTGCGAACTATACACTATGCCTCGGTATTTATGAAGCGATCTACAGCCTTGGCATCCGGATCCCGGAAGACCTGTCTGTTGTCTCCTTTGATGATTTTGAACTGTCCATGCTGCTTTCTCCTCAGCTGACCGCTGTCCGTCAGCCGCTGACCCGGTCTGGCAGAGCAGGCCTGTGATCTGCTGCTTCGCAGAATGAACGGAGACTACAGTGATTTTCCAAGGACGATACGCCTGAAGCCAGAATGTATCTACCGGGATTCCGTGCGTGATCTCTTTTCTGACGCTAAGTAATGCAAAGCAACTTTTATTACGGCAATTTCGAGAAGCACAACAGGCATTTTCATTCCGATCTACCCGCATATTCTGAGCATCTGAACCACTGCAATAATTTCACAGCTTTTACAAAGGGCACAGACCGTCACCGACACAGTCGATGATACGGTCTGTGTTCCTTCTGTATATATCCGTTATATCTGTCACAGCAGTCTCAGCAGCATATCTCCGGTTCCCACATTGTATCCGCTGGTTGCATAGATCCCATTCAGGCTTCCGTTTGTCACAATGATCAGCGGAAGCTTATCCGGATCTACGTACATTCTTCTTCCCAGTGTATTGATGAGCTCTGAAAAATCATCATATAAGATCTGAATATTTCCAAGCTTGCCCAGTGCTCTTGAAAGGGTAGGGGTCTCCAGCGCTTTTTTGCTTTTTACTACAAAAATGATCCTCTTCGCATATCGGGAAAAAGCTTCTTCCTGCTCCATCATCTCATTTAAGATATGCTCCGTCGGTTCTTTCTCCTCTTCCAGAAACGCCAGGATATGCTTCCCATCTGCCGTCAGTTCTGACGCCTTCACGGTGCTTCCATCTTCTTTTCTGAGAGTAAATTCCGGTATGGAGATATTCTCCAGCATGTCTTCCAGGTTTGCATTCCGAAATGCCAGCTCCACCCTCTTCATTTCTCCGATCTGAACCTCAAAATAATACTCCGCTGCAAATATATTTCCATTTGGCAGTCTGTTTGAGGTAAGAATCCTGTAATTTCCCGCTTCCAGCGGCAGCTTCATCACCTGATCTCTGAAATTTTCGGCTTCCAGCTTCCGTGTGATATATTTTCCGGCTTCCAGTTTTGCGATGCTCCAGTTCTGGAAATATTTCCACTGTGTATCCGCACTTGCCTTCAGAAGGATCGATGCCTTTTTCTCCGTTTCCGCAGATACTGAGATGAATTTTCCGTTTTTCATATACTCCATGGAACGGTCATGAGGGTTCAGGCGTGCCGGAATTCCCAGCGTTCTCGCCATTGCCACAAAAAGGATCTTCTTTGACAGAAGACTTCCTGTTCCCGTTTTCAGACATCCGGACGCGTGGTGATCACACTGCTGCGTTCTTTCTCCGGGCTGGAAACGATCTTATCCTCAATCCACTTCCAGATCTTCGCCGGTTCCTTTTGCAGCATATTTTTTTCTTCTTCCGACAGCTGCTCAAGAATCGCTTTTCTG
>ENA-OQIM01000738-OQIM01000738.1-human-gut-metagenome-genome-assembly--contig:-NODE-738-length-12169-cov-5.768975_pt1 | contig 12169 bp, 15 predicted proteins | sample MGYA00242579_ERZ504744 | MGnify/ENA primary metagenome ERZ504744 (study PRJEB26092, sample SAMD00036441) | human gut metagenome | host: Homo sapiens | study: EMG produced TPA metagenomics assembly of...
ATAAAACTTAAAATTCTGTATACAAATATTCAAATAATTAGTAAAACTGCACAAAAAACAGAACACTTTCTTTGGAAACAAAGCTCAAAATCTGTGAAAATAGAACTAAAATGTTTGAAATCCACAAAAAATGATTGACTAAAACATAACAGTGTATTAAAATAAAGACATCAAATAAAGAAAGCGCTTTTGATAGGGTAATTAAAAGATAAAAGGTTATTTAAGGAATTATGTAATCAACATTTTGGAGGTAAAAATATGAAGGCGATTGTAAGATATGGACAGGCATTTGGTGGTTATACAATGAGAGACGTTCCAGAACCAACATGTGGACCAGAAGACATCATCTTAGAGATCAAAGCAGCAGCAATTTGTGGAGCAGACATGAAACACTGGAGAGTTGATAACGGATCTGACGAATTCAACTCAATCCGTGGACATGAGTTTGCAGGAGAGATCGTTCAGGTTGGAGAAAAAGTAACAGACTGGAAAGTTGGACAGAGAGTAGTTTCTGACAACAGTGCTCATGTATGTGGTGTTTGCCCAGCTTGTGAAATGGGTGACTTCCTTTGCTGTGAAGAAAAAGTTAACCTTGGATTAGATAACAATACATGGGGTGGAGGATTCTCTAAATACTGCAAGATTCCTGGAGAAATTTTAAGAATCCACAAACATGCGATCTGGGAGATTCCAGAAGGTGTTAAATATGAAGAAGCAGCAGTACTTGATCCAATCTGTAACGCTTACAAAGCAGTAGCTCAGCAGTCTCACTTAATCCCAGGACAGGACGTTGTAGTATTCGGTACTGGACCACTTGGATTATTCTCAGTACAGATCGCAAGATTAATGGGAGCTGTAAACATCGTTATGGTAGGTCTTGATGAAGACGTTGATACTCGTTTCCCAGTTGCTTTAGAAGTTGGAGCTACACACGTAGTTAACGGATCTAAAGAAGATGTTGTTAAACGTTGTACAGAAATCTGCGGAAGAGATAATTTAGGATTAGTTATTGAATGTTCTGGAGCTAACATCGCATTAAAACAGGCAATCGAAATGACAAGACCAAACGCTGAGATCGTTCGTGTAGGTATGGGATTCAAACCATTAGAATTCTCTATCAACGATATCACATCTTGGAATAAGAGCCTGATCGGTCATATGGCTTATGATTCTACATCTTGGAGAAATGCGATCAGATTACTTGAATCCGGACAGATCAAAGTTCAGCCACTGATCACACATAGATTAGGATTATCTGAATATGAAAAAGGATTCGATGCAATGGCATCTAAAGAAGCTATCAAAGTAATCTTCCACTATGATTTTGAAGACTAATAATTATTAGATTTAAAGACAAAAGCAGTCTTACTAAGGAGCAGAGTATGGAACGAAAATTAATGATTGCACCATCTATGGGTTGCTGTGATCTCTTTGATATGGAACGTCAGGTTCGTATCATCGATGAAAAATCAGACTTCTTACATATGGATTATCAAAAGATGGTGTTAATATGTACCAAGCTTTGGAATCGGACCAGAATTTCTAGCAGCATTAAAGGACAAAGTTAGTACACCAATGGATGCACATTTAATGATCAAGCATCCACAACAGTACCTTGAAACGTTTGCAAAGGCAGGGGCGGCCTATATTACGCCCCACACAGACTGCATCGAGGGAGATGCTTTCGTAACGATCAACAAGATCAAAGAACTTGGATGTAAAGCAGGAATCGCATTAAATCCATCCGTACCTTTAGAGACAATTGAGTATTATTTACCATTACTTGACAAGGTAACGATCATGATCGTAGACGCAGGTATTTCTGGACAGAAGGTCATTGAACAAACATATGACAAGATACGTAAACTGGTTAAGATACGTGAAGAAAAAGGACTTGATTTCTTAATTGAAGCCGATGGATCCATGAACAGAGATGTCTATCGTCCATTATACGAAGCAGGAGCAGATATGGTAGTCTTAGGACCTCCAGCACTGTGGAATAAGGCTGATGACTTCGAAGAAGCATGGGCTATCATGGAAAATGAGCTTGAAAGCGAGCTTAATTAAACAAAGAGAGGAAAAAACAAATGTCAAACAAAAACGCAAATATCGGAGCAAGACTCGACCGTCTGCCAAACTCTGGTTGGCATATTAAAATGTGGTTAGTATCCGCATTCGCATTATTAGTATGCTGGTCAAATGGTATCGGTGGAGCAGTACAGAACGTACTTTTAAATGAGTTACACTGGTTAGAGCCAGGATCAACATTACTGGCTATGTGGGGAACAACTTACACAGCAGGTCAGTTATTCGGAGCATTAGTTGGTGGTCCGATCGGTGATAAGATCGGTCGTAAAAAATCTATCTTATTATATGAAGTGATTCACATCATCGCTATGATCGGTGGAGCAGCAGCACCTAACGTAACAGTATTATATGTATTCCGTTTGATCCAGGGATTTGGATTAGGAGCATTATTAGTCGTATTATTCGCAGCATTTACTGAGTATGTACCTGGTAAGAACCGTGGTGTATGGTCTTCCAGAAACTCATTCATCGGTAACTTTGCTCATCCAATCTGTAATGGTATCGCATTAGTGATCGTTTCTACAGGAGTCAGCATGAACATGAACTGGAGAATCCAGTACATCATTCCTTCTGTATTATCTATCATTGCAAGTATCATTATTTATAACAAATACCCAGAATCTCCACGTTGGTTAGAATCTCAGTAGAGTTGAAGAAGCAGATGCTATCATGACATCAATCGAAAAAGAAATTGAAGCATCTACAGGTAAACCATTACCACCAGTTGAAGCAGTTGAAGCAAAAGCAGTTAAAAACTTACCATACTCTGCATTATTTAAAGGTAAATTATTAAAGAGAACAATTTGTGGTTCTTTAGTACTGATCGGTATGAACACAATTCAGTACACACTGATGAACTGGATGCCTTCATTATTAAGTTCATTAGGATATGATACATCACAGTCTCAGTTCATGACAATGTTTGGTCTGTTCGGTGCACCATTTGGAATCTTCCTTGCATCTTTATACATGGATAAAGTACCAAGAAAAGCAACAGGTGTTATCTTACTGATCGCCATGGCTGTTATGGGTGTCATTACATCTAAACAGACAACAATGACAGCACTGATCGCTTCAACATTCGTATTAAATACATTCATCTATATGTATGTATGTTACGCATCAGCAGTATATGTACCAGAAATGTGGCCAACATCTGCAAAATTATCAGGATCTGGATTCTGTAATGCAATGGGGCGTGTAAGTAATATCTTCTTCCCATTCTTAGTTACATCTGTAGCAGCAGGATCTATGGGATCTAACGGTGTATTCGTACTGATCTCTGCAGTAGCAGTGATCATCGCTGTATCAATCATCGTATTCGGTGTTGAGACAAGAGGTGAATCTGTCGAAGATATCGGTAATATTGAGTAATCAAATTAGGGAATCCTAAAAATAACTTAACATAAAATATAACAATCAGTAATTGGTGTCCGTCCTTTGTTGGCCGGGCACCGAAACAAAAAAGGAGCATTTGCTATGAAAAATTCAGAAGCAATCTTAGTAACACCAAAACAATTTGAGATTCAGGAATGTGCAGTTCCAGAACCAAAAGATCATGAAATCTTAATGAAAGTTGAATATGTTGGAATGTGTGGATCTGATATTCACGGATTCGAGTTTGGACCATTCATCCCACCTAAAGATCCTAACCAGAAAATCGGTCTTGGACATGAAGTAGCTGGTGAAGTTGTAAAAGTTGGAGCAAAAGTAACAAAATTCAAACCAGGAGATAAAGTACTGATCGAACCTGGTGTACCAGATGATTCTTGTGAATATTGCCGTACAGGACGTTACAACATTTGTCCAGACGTAGATTTCATGGCAACACAGCCTAACTACAAAGGTGCTCTTTGTGAGTACATGACACATCCAGAAGAATGGACATACCATGTACCAGAAGGAATGACAACAATGGAAGCAGCATTAGTAGAGCCAGCAGCAGTTGGTATGCATGCAGCAATCCTTGGAGAAGCAAGATTAGGAAAAAGCATTGTAATCCTTGGAGCAGGAACGATCGGACTTATGGTACTTCAAGCTTGTAAGAGTCTTGGAGCAACAGACATCACAGTTGTAGATGTTATGGACAAACGACTTGACCTTGCAAAAGAACTTGGAGCCTCCAGAACGATCAATGGTGCAAAAGAAGACACAGTTGCTCTTCTTCGTTCAGAAGAATTATTCGGAGATCATGGTGTGGAACTTGTATTTGAATGTGCAGGATCTACATTTACAGCAAATCAGGCAGTACAGATCGTAGCTCGTGGTGGAAAGATCATGATGGTAGGAACACAGTCTAAACCAGTTCCGATCGACTTCTTAAAGATCAACCGTGAAGTAACGATCCAGACATCATTCCGTTACTGCAACAATTATCCTCAGACAATTGAAGCAATCAGAAGCGGTAAGTTTAATGTAAAAGATATGGTAACACATGTATATGATTACAAAGATGTACAGCAGGCATTCATGGATGCAATCGATCCAGAAAAGAAAACTGACATGGTAAAAGGTGTTATCAAAGTCGCTGAATAAACAACAACATTTAGAACAAGAAAAGGAGAAATTAAAATGATCGCAGATATCAGATTTTGGGAACAGAAAGCTAGTGAAGGACATTATGCAATCCCTCACTTTAACGTATGGAACGCAGAAATGTTAATGGGAGTTATTGATGCAGCAGAAGAACTTCGTGCACCAATCATCATCTCTTTCGGAACAGGATTTACAGGAAATACTTCTTTTGAAGATTTCTGTTATATGATGGAATCCATGGCTAAAAAAGCTACAGTACCAGTGATCTTACATTGGGATCATGGTCGCAACTGGACAATCTTAAAGAACGCAGTAGATCACTGCATGAACTCTGTAATGCGTGATGCATCTGCATTACCATATGAAGAAAACGTTGCAGAGATCAAGAGATGTGTAGATTACTTCCATGCATACAACATTCCAGTAGAAGCTGAATTAGGACATGTAGGAAATGAAACAGTATATGAAGAAGCATTAGCTGAATATGCATACACAGATCCTTCTCAGGCAAAAGATTTCGTAGAAAGAACAGGATGTGATTCTTTAGCAGTAGCAGTAGGAAACGTACATGGTGTTTACTCTGCTGAACCAAAGATCAGATTTGATATTATCGAAGCAGTTAACAAAGAAGTTAGTGTACCACTTGTACTTCATGGAGCTTCTGGTATCGGTGATGAAGATATCAAAAAAGCAATCCAGTGTGGAATCGCTAAGATCAACATTCATACAGAACTTTGCCAGGCAGCTATGGAAGCTATCAACGAACATAAAGACGAACCTTTCTTAGCTGTAGAACGTGCAGTTCGCCAGGCAGTAAAAGAACGTGCTATGTACAAGATCAAATTATTTGGTGATGACGGAAGGGCTGATGAATAAAGTGGAGAAAAAGTTAGACGTATTGTGTCTGGGAGCAGCGGTAGTAGATATCCCGCTGCGCCCAGTATCAAGAGAAGTTTTTGATATAGAATCATATCCGGTTGATAACATCGCGATGCTGTCGGTGGAGACGCTATGAATGAGTCAACGATCATCAGCGTCTTGGATTCAAGACAGGGTTGATGGCAGCGATCGGTGATGATGCAGCAGGAGCATTCATTTTACGTTCTTGCGATGAAGACAATATCGATACAGAAGGTGTGACAATTGATCCAAACTTAAATACATCCATTAATATCGGACTTGTAACAGAGGATGGAGAAAGAACATTTATCACAAACCGTAACGGAAGTCTTTGGAAAGAGAATATCGAGCATGTAAACTTCGACAAGATCAAAGAAGCAAAAATCTTATCTTTAGCAAGTATTTTTAACTGTCCTTTACTGGATGGAAAAACATTGGAAAAGATCTTCTCATTCGCAAAAGAACAAGGAATGACAATTACAGCTGATATGATTATGCCTCGATTAGGAGAGACATTAGATGATATCGCTGGTGCATTACAGTATGTAGATTACTTCTTCCCTAACTACGATGAAGCTTGTCTGATGACAGGTGAAAAAGATGAAGCAAAGGTGGCAGATAAACTGTTCTCTTACGGAATCAAAAACGTAGTTATGAAGATCGGTACTCGTGGATGCTACATTCGCAACAAAGATGGTGTTATGATCGTGCCAGCATGTAAAGGAATTACAGCAGTTGATACGATCGGTGCAGGAGATAACTTCGCATCTGGATTCATCGCAGCCCTGCTTCAGGGAAAAGATATCAAAGAATGTGGTGAATATGCAAACTGTACAGCGGCGATCGCAGTACAGCATCCAGGAGCAACATCAGGAGTACAGAATCGTCAGATGGTAGAAGATATGCTCAAGAAGTATAAAGAAGACTACAAATAGAATTTGGTTAATTGGTTGTTAGATCTGAAAGGAAAATTTAAAATGAAAACAATGAAATTAGGAAAAACAGGAATGGACGTTTCAAGAATCGGTCTTGGAACATGGTCAATCGGTGGTGGATCTGCCTGGGGTGGAGACCACGATCTTCAGACAGTAGTAGATACGATCAGAGAAGCTCCAAAAGCTGGTGTTAACTTAATCGATACAGCTCCAGGATACAACTTTGGTAACAGTGAAAAGATTCTTGGTAAAGCCTTAGAAGGAATGAACCGTGAAGATGTTAAGATCATCACAAAATGTGGTGTAACATGGGATCAGGAAATGAAAGGTGACCTGTTCAACAAAGTTAACGGAATTCAGTTATACAAGAACTTAAACAGTGAATCTGTGAAAAAAGAGATCGAAGCTTCCTTAGAACGTCTTGGAACAGACTATGTTGATGTATATATGACACATTGGCAAGCTACACCAGGAACAGAATATTTCGTTCCTATCCAGAAAACAATGGACGTTTTAAATGACTTAAAAGCACAGGGAAAAATCAAAGCAATCGGTGCTGCTAACGTAGACATCAACCATATCCAGGAATACATCAAATATGGTGATCTTGATATCATCCAGTGCAAATATTCTATCTTAGATCGTGGAATCGAAGATGAAATTATTCCATGTGCTCGTGAAAATGGCATCACAATTCAGTGCTATTCTCCACTTGAAATGGGATTATTATCTGGAACATTCCCAAGAGACTACAAACCAGTAGGAGCTCAGATTCCTAAGAAATGGTTCCAGCCAGAAAACATGCAGAATGCAATGGATATGATGGAATCTTGGAAACCATTATGTGAAAAATATGACTGCACAATTGCTAACTTAGCACTTGGATGGATTCTTGCACAGGGAGATTTCTTAAACTTATTAAGTGGATCTACAACAGTAGACGAAATCAGAGAAAATGTAAAATCTGCAGAATTAGAATTAGATCCTGAAGATGTAGCATTCATGAGAGAATCAGCAGAAGCAATCGATAAATAAAAATCAGAAAGAGATCCCTTGTGAGAGAAAAATTGAAAATGTTGGAAAACATGGAAAAAAGTCTTTGAATTCCACAAAATCAATGATAGAATAAAAGAAAGTCACAGAACATTTAAGAAGTATGTGACAAATAAGAATATATACTATATTAAAAAATTTACAAGGGGGGGGTGTCCCGTGAAGAACCGTTTAGAACATATAAGAGAACAAGTTAAGAATGAGAAGAAAGTCACAGTATCCGAACTAAGTAAGATTTACAAGGTAACGGAAGAGACGATCCGAAGAGATCTTGAGAAGCTGGAAAAGGAAGGTTTTTTGACGAGAACATTTGGTGGTGCTGTATTAAACAGTGCAAGTCAGAAGGAACATATCCATTTTTACAAGCGAACATCGATCAATCAAAAGGAAAAGGCTAAGATCGCGCAACTCTTTAAGGAAGTATTAGATCAGAAGAGAACGATAGCAGCAGATGCCAGTACAACTGTCATGGAAGCCATTCGTTTACTGAAGGCAAACCGTAATATTACCGTACTGAGTTCATCAACAGAGATTTTCCGTGAGATGACAGGATCAGAGATTCATATTCTTTCAACAGGCGGCGTGTTCAATGAGGACTCCCTCTCTCTGCAAGGGAACTTAGCAAAAGAAAATATTAGAAGGTATCATGTGGATCTTGCACTGCTCAGCTGTAAAGGACTTGATATGGACAAAGGTATCATGGACTCCAGTGAACGAGAAGCAGATGTCAAGACAGAGATGGTAAAACAGGCACTAGAAGTAGCTCTTCTTGCAGATCATACAAAATTTGAGAGAACGGCATTTGTACAATTTTTAGACTGGGATCAGGTAACCTATCTGGTAACCGATGAAAGACCGTCAGATCAATGGGTTGAATTTTGTAAAGAAAAAGGAATCACGTTGATTTATTAAGAAGATATGATAGTCTGTGATGCTACCGTTTCAATCGCACCACATGGTAAAACGGAGGTGCACAATGGACGCAAAACGGAAAGAAAGCATGTCTATCATGAAGAAGATCATGATCGCGATGGTAACAGGAATTCTATTAGGAGTTGTTTGCTTGTGGCTGCGTGAATCACTAACAGCAGGCGGCAATGAAGGAACGTGGAAGCTGATCAATCGAATCTTCTTTCAGGACATCACACAGGAAAAGGGATTTTATTCCCTTGGATTATTCTATATCATACAGCAGTTATTTATGAGAGGTCTGCAGCTGGCAATCGTACCACTTGTTTTATCATCATTAAGCCTTGCATTATGCAGCATGGCAGATCCAAAGAGACTTGGAAAGATCGCAGGAAAGACAATTGGAACATTCGTAGGGTTTTATGTATGCGGTGCAACATTAGCTGGATTGTTTGCATACTTTATCAAATCCATGGGATGGTTCTCTGTGAATCTTCCAGAAACAACAACTTCTAATGTAGCAACACTGGAGCATATAATCCATTGACAACAGTGATCAATGCGGTGCCATCAAATGTTGTGGAAGTACTTGGTTCAAACAACAGCATTCTGGCAGTTGTAGTAGTAGCTGTGATCTTAGGGCTTTCAATGAATGCTCTGGGAGACAAAGCAGCAACCATTAAGAGTTTATTACAGAATCTCAATGATATCGTACAGGTATATATGGACTTTTTGATCAACAAGGTCAGTCCAATTGCGATCTTCTGTATGTTAGCCAGAACATTTGCAACTTATGGAACAGAATATATCAGACCAACGTTAACATTTATGATCGCAACGATCTTTATCAGCTTAGCATTGGTTGTAACGATTTATCCAATCGGTATCTTCCTCTTAACCGGCTTAAATCCATTTAAGTTTGCAAAGAAGATTTTTAAAGTTGGAATGTTCGCAGCAGCGACTCAGTCATCTGCAGCAACACTTCCTTTAAACAGAAAAACATGCATGGAAGAACTTGGATGCAGCAAGGAAATCAGTAGTTTCGTACTTCCAATGGGAATGACTATTAATATGAACGGAACAACTGCCATGCATATGGTTGCGATCACATTTATCGCAACAGCAGCTGGGATCAATATCACACCAACCCAGCTGATCACAGCAGCATTCCTGTCTATTTGTGTAGCGATGGGAACACCTGCGATTCCGGTAGCTGGAACAACATTGATCTTTGTTATCATGTCAGGATTAGGATTGAGTTCTGATTTGTGTATGGTAGCATACGCATTAGTACTTGCGATCAGTTATCTGCCGGGTATGGCTGTAATTACATTGAACGTTGTTGGTGATGCGGCAACGACAGTGATCGTCAGCTATAAAGAAAATGAATTAGACAAGGATGTCTATAATAGTTAAAACACTCCATATAAAAATAAACTCCATATAATATGTTAAGAAAACTGTACGCCTCATCGGTGTACAGTTTTCTTGTTTGGTAATAATAGTGATAAAACTGGATATTGTATGCATAAATTTGACAAAAACTGGGCAAAATGTTATAATATTAAAATCATTATATAGAATTTCCAGAATATTCTGTATATGGAAGAGGTGAATTTATGACACAATTAGATCTTAACAGAGTACGCCAATCCATCAAGAATCAGATTGGCAGCAAAATCAAGATTAGTGCAAACAGAGGACGACATAAATTTGTAACAGCTAAGGGAGTGATCACACAGACATATCCTAATATCTTTTTGGTAGAGTTAGAGAATGCAGATGGCAATGACCAGAATAAAACTGTAAGTTTCAGCTACCAGGACGTGATCACAAGAGATGTCCGTATGATGTTATTAGAAAACTAATGGGTGATGCATAGAATCCTTCTTGTCTGAATATATTTGTATATACAGACAGGGAGGAATTTTTTTATGGATTTTGATAAGAAAGAATTTTATGGGATCGTGGCGAAAGCGAAGAAACAGATGCAGATCACGATCGATCAGGACTGTAATGTTGCAGATACAAAACCAGATGTAGAAAAGATGATCCAGACCAGAGGAATCGTAAAGATACAGGAAACGGAAATGATGGTTGACCGGGTAAGGATCAAGGGGGAATTTGTATTTCAGGGGCTATATGGTACAAATGATACGTCAGCATACCTTGAATCGCTGGAATATTCACTTCCGTTTGAGGAATATGTACATATAGAAGGAGTGCTCCCATCGGATTATGTAAAAGTAAAATATACGATCGATGACATCAATACGATTTTGATCAATTCAAGGAAAATAAGCATTCGTGTATTATTGACGTTTCCTTTCAGATCACGGAAGAAATGAAAGAAAAAGGGATCATTGAAATTCATGAAGAAAATGTATCCGTGTTAAAGAAAGATGTACAGATCACAGATCTGATCGTAAATAAAAAGGATATCGCGAGATTAAAAGAAGAATTGGTACTTCCTGCAAATAAGGCGAACATTTATCAGATTTTATGGACACAGGTAGATATGGAAAATCTGCAGGCAAAAATTGGAGAGCACATGATCGAGATTCAGGGTGCAATGCATATATTTGTATTATATCTTGGAGAAGATGCCCAGATGCCGGTACAGTATGCGAGATGGGAGATTCCGGTAGATACGCAACTGGAATGTTATGAATGTATGCCAGGAATGATCGGACGGATCGGGATGACACTCGGAGGACAGCAGTTGGAGATAAGACCTGATGAGGATGGAGAAGAAAGAATTATTTCTTTGGATGTTACGATTGACTGTGATATTAAAATTTATGAAGATCATAAGATTTCATATATTGATGACGGATATAGTATGGAAGAAACGCTAATTCCAGAATATCATATGTTCGATTTTGAGACACTGGTAGGAAAGAACCAAGCGGTGATGAAAGCAGACAAACGCTTTCGGCTGGAACAAGAGTCAGGAAAGCTGTTGCAAGTGTTATCCGTTAAAGGAAGTGCAACCGTAGACGATGTGGAAATGACAGCACAAGGATTATCTGTAGAAGGTGTGTGGATGGCAGATGTCTTGTATCTGTCCACAGAAGATATGACACCAGTGATGAGCAGTTCTTATATGGAGCCGTTTACATTTTTTGTTGAGACGAAGAATCTGACTGGAAATGAGGACTATCAGCTGGATGTGCGGGTAGATCAGATGACAGCGATTCCAACAGAAGGAGAAGAGATAGAGATCAGAGCTTCTGTTTTATTTGATTTTATCGCTTTTCACAGAGTCAGACAGCGGATTATGACGGATATGAAGCAAGGGCCGCTAGACTACGACAAAATACGTGAGATCCAGGGATCGTTGGGTATATCGTCAAAGAAGGAGACACTCTATGGTCTATTGCCAAGGCGTATTTTACAACGGTTGAGAGCATTCGGGAGCAAAATGAGGACATTTCCGATATTAAACCAGGAGATAAGCTTTTAATCGTAAAAGAAATGAAAATATTTTAGCAAATAAGGATTGCATTTTTTTCAGAACAATACTATAATATTCTGTATACAAGGTGTGAGATAGAAACTATTTCACATAAGATAAAGGAGTGCATATGGATCATAGTATTGTTCTAAAATCATATGGAAAATCAACCTTGGTCTGGATGTTTTAAGAAGACGCGAAGATGATACCATGAAGTGCGTATGCTCATGCAGACGGTTGGACTTTATGATGTGGCTTACAATGAAGAAAAGGAAAGATGACAAGATTGAGA
>ENA-OQIM01000739-OQIM01000739.1-human-gut-metagenome-genome-assembly--contig:-NODE-739-length-12132-cov-1.450562_pt1 | contig 12132 bp, 21 predicted proteins | sample MGYA00242579_ERZ504744 | MGnify/ENA primary metagenome ERZ504744 (study PRJEB26092, sample SAMD00036441) | human gut metagenome | host: Homo sapiens | study: EMG produced TPA metagenomics assembly of...
GTCCTTGGCTCAGTCTCAGATCCGGATGCTCTTCTATAAATCTTTCTACAAGCATCTGCTGCACAACTAATGTTTCATCCGTTTCATTTCCTCCGTTTTCAACAGATAGTCGAATATACGCAGCCGTATCCAGTAAGTTTTCTTTTTTGACAACCGTTTGTATATTAGATTCTACGTTTCTGTTTTTTCTGCTCTTTCTTGCCATCCCTATTTCTCCATCCATTCTGCAGGAAAGTATTTTTTCCATTCCTGTTTGGATAAACATACCTGCACTTCTTTAAAATCTCTTATCAATACTTTCTCAATCCATTTATTGATATGCTCTGGCTGTAGTTCTTTCGGAAGTTCTCCTTCTTAAAAATCTCTAACCATTCATTTTTATTGCTATATGCTTTTTCGATAACGGATACCTCTTCCATAAGTTCACTGAAATCTCCATCATACATACTAAGCTGGTCCCGTATTTCTTCTTTTCTCTCCAGATATTCTTCTTCATTGATTTTTCCTGCTTGATAGTTCTGATATAAGGGAATACTCTCTTTTTCCACTTGCTCCATCTCTTCAAAGATCGTCCACGCTCTTTGTGAATACTGCTTCAACCATTTATATTTTTCTGATTCTGCTTCTCTGGCTGACAGTTTCTTTTTATCTGTTCCGCCAGTTCCATTTCTCTTTGTATAGCTTTTCTTACTTCAGCAATCACAATTTCAAAAGAAATGTAGGTACTTTTATCTCTAGGAAGCTGATTTGTCCCACTTGCGAAAAGAAAAACCGTTTCCCCCGTTTTAAAATTTCTCTGTGATATTTTTCTTCCTGTCTCGGCATCAAATATCTTTTTTACAAATAAGCCATTTTTACCTGGTCTTGTTTTTCTTGGCTTCTTTCTCTTATCGAGAATCTCTGTACTTTTTCAAACATGCCTTCTTCCAAAATTGGAGCGATGGGAAGTGTACAGATTTTTTTGTTGATCGTCTTTTGCCAGTAACCAGCATACGCTGTGCATCTAAGGATTCTCTTTACAGAGCAGAATAACCATTTATTCTCATATGCCGGCCATACCTTATGACCAACCCTTGCATTATGCACCATCGGAGATTCTATCCACTGTCATTTAAAATTTTCACGATATTTGCAATCAGCATACCATCCAATACCATCTGAAAGATCTCCCGCACAACAACTGCCGCTTCTTCATCAATAAGCAATTCCCTACGGTCATCAGAAAGAATGTAGCCATACTTTTCATCATGCACGGTATAAAGTCCCTCCAGCTGTTCTCTGATTGCATACTCTCTCATACCTTTTAACTGAACTGCCTCATACCTTGCTCTCTTTATATATTCATATAATTCTTCTTTCGTTTTTCCAATGCTGATAAATTCATCCTGTACAACTGCAAAATGTATTCCTGCCGGGACAAATGTTTTTACTAAGACATCATCTGCACAGGATATTGTCCTTCCGCATCTGTCAATGCTGTCTACAACTACCATATCAAATTTGCGGTCAATCCCATCTTTTGTCAGTTCTTCAAAGCAGTGTTCTCTTCTGTATCTTTTTTTCTGTCACAATACTTTGCAGATAATGTCCATCCCTGTTTTTTCAAGTATTCCTGTATATGCTGATCCTGCTGTTTTATAATATCTGCCGGAATCTTTCCGTCCTCTTTACAGGAAGTCGTTCTGGTATAACTTACGCACCGCATACAAATTCTCCTTTCCGTTCCTGTCGCTCACGTATAATCTGCACTGCTTCTATCATTTCCTGCATCTCGTCACTATACTTGAACTGTATTTCAATCTGCTCCTTGCTGTACACAATGATCTGCTCTATCAATGTAACAACTGCTTTCCGGTCAAGGCTTTTGATATTTTTATTATTTTTTTGTAAGCTCCCGAATGTCCTCGATCACCGGACGTCTTACTTTCTTTCTGGTCATTTCCAGGATATGCAATGGTGTGATATCAATGGCCCTGCTCTTTATCGGATCTTTTCTGAGGAGCTTCTGTAAAACATGAAAGAGTTCATCTCTGTGATCCGGATTTTCCATTGTTGATAAAATCGATCAGGATAATACCTGAAAGATTACGCAGCCGTAACTGCCGGCCGATCTCCGCAGCCGCTTCCAGATTGATCTTGCGAAAGGTTTCTTCCATTTTCTTCTTCCGGTATATTTTCCACTGTTTACATCAATGGATACAAAGGCCTCCGTCTGCTGGATCACCAGAAATCCGCCGCTGTTCAGCCATACCTTTTCTTTCTGGATCGCATCCAGTGCGGTTTCCACGCGATACAGCTTATAAAGCGGAAGAAGTTTGTCCTGATAAAAACGAAGCTTTTCTTTAAGCTCCGGGCTGATCTCTTCCAGATATCCCCGGATCATTTCCCCGATTTCCGGCACGTCGGTAATGATCTCATCCAGGTCACGGCCATAAGCATCTCTTACAGCCGCCACATAAAATGGTTCTGTCTCCAGTACAAGACTGAAACAGGTACGGTTCCGTCCCTGAACTACGGCTTTATGGTAGCGGCCCTTCAGCCACTCCAGTTCCTTCAGGATCTCTTCTTTGGAAGCGTCTGCGGCATTGGTCCGGACAATGATACCGAATTCCTTATCCGGACGCTCTGCTTCCTCTTTCAGCCATCCGCTGAGGCGATGGCGATCTTCCAGTGCCAGCTTGGAAGACAGACCAAACTTTTTATCTCCTGTAGTGAGAACAAGATATCTTCCCGTAAAATTCAGATTGGATGTCAGTGCCGGAAGTTTTCCCTTCATGGCATCCCTGCTCACCTGTACCAGGAGCTCATCTCCAGGCCGCAATGGTCCGTTTCCTTTTCTTCCTGCGGAAAAAACAGCTCTCTGTGCCTCTGCAAGAGAATAGTAGCATCTCTTTCCAGGCTCGATCTGCACAAAAGCCGCCTGGATATTGGATGCGATATTTTCGACCTGTCCGGTGTATATATTTCCAAGAATGGATTTTTCCTGATCGGATTCCAGTCGGATCTCAACGATCCGTTCCTCCTCTGAAAGGGCCGCTACTGTACAGGGCACACCATGGATCTCCATTCTTGTTATGATCAGTTTACTCAATTTCCTCACCTAATGATTCCAGAGTCACAAAACGTGGGCTTGCATTTTCTCCTTTATCGGCATACATTTCCAGACGTTTCACTGTGAAGGCAAATTCCGGAAGTTCTTCTCCAATCCAGTGGAAAAAGGTGTTTGTTACCATCTCCGGCTTCGTATAATTAGAGCTTGCAGATGCCAGCATATAAAAGAACCCATTCTCTCTTACTTCCATTTTATAGATATTCGGACGAAGATCGATCTCCTTTTCGCTGCGCTTGGTCTGCTTGGTCACTTTGATCTCCGGCTGTGCCAGAAATTCTTTCACACGGCTTTTCCAGTCAATAGAAGCTCTTTGCCCGGACGGAACTCCACAAGATAATCTGCTGCTGCCACCAGTGCCATCGCTTTACCCGCTTTTCCATCCTCTACCTTGCGGACGCTAACGATATGCATCCCCTCTGCCATCTGTTCCTCCAGACGGGCTGCGATCTCTGCAGTAGGCATATCTTCTGCCATTTCCAGGTCAAAATAATCTCCGAGACTCTCCATCCCCACTCCAAGTGGAACCGCAAAAGACATGATCATATGCGGGCTGTATCCACCGGAAAACGCTACCGGAAGCTCTGCACGACGAAGTGCTTTCTGGAAATAACGCATGGTATCCAGATGTCCCACAAACTTCATAGGACCTTCTTTGCTGAATTTAATTCTTACCTTCAAGGCAGACACCTCCTTTAAATTTCATAGCTCCACATGCAGAACATTTCTGACGGCAGTTTTCCGTCACAACACCCTCTTTTGCACGCTGCCATTCACGCTCCAGGAATCTGCGGCTGACACCGGTATCAATGAAATCCCATGGAAGGATCTCATCCAGGCTTCTTTCACGAAGTGTGTAGAATGTCATATCCACTCCGCATTCAGCCATAGCTTCCTTCCAGATATCATAATCAAAATTTTCTGTCCAGGCATCGTAAAGGGCACCTTTTTCATAAGCCTTCAGGATCACATCCGCGCATCGTCTGTCCCCGCGTGCGAGAAATCCTTCCAGAGCTGTTACATCCGGTTCATGCCAGTTATAACGGATACTCCTCTGATTCAGCTGGGCGCGGACTTCATTTTTAACCACCTTGGCTTTTTCCACAAAATCCTGCTCTGTATACATTGGTGCCCACTGAAATGGGGTAAACGGCTTCGGCACAAAGAAAGATGTGCTGACGTTGATCTGTACCTTACCTTTACGCTGTTCTTTCGGAACTACCTCATAATAGGTCTCTGCGATCTTCTGTGCCAGATGAGCAATTCCCTTCATATCGTCTTCTGTTTCTGTAGGAAGACCGAGCATAAAGTAAAGCTTCACCTGATTCCAGCCACCCTTGAATGCTTCGCCTGCACCATGAAGGATCACTTCCTCTGTCAGACCTTTGTTGATAACGTCACGAAGTCGCTGAGAACCGGCCTCCGGAGCAAAAGTCAGGCTGCTTTTCTTTACATCCTGCACTTTACTCATAACATCCAGCGCAAACGCATCGATCCTGAGAGATGGTAAGGAAATATTAACAGCCTTTCCATGAAACTCTTCGATCAGGAAGTTCACCAGTTCTTTCAGCTGGGAATAGTCACTGGAGCTTAAGGAACTAAGGGAAATCTCTTCGTGTCCTGTATTTTTCAGCATGATACGTGCGGATTCTTTCAGAGTCTCCACATCACGTTCACGGGTAGGACGGTAGATCATTCCTGCCTGGCAGAAACGACATCCACGGATACATCCTCGCTGGATTTCCAGAGTTACACGATCCTGTGTAGCTTTAATATGTGGAACAACCGGTGCTTCCACTGCACGGTATTCCTTCTCCATATCTATAATCAGCTGTTTCTGGACTTTTTCCGGAACGCCAGCCTCTGTTGGCGCAAGGATGCGATCGTGCCGTCTTCTTTATAGGTAACTTCATAAAGAGATGGAACATAAATTCCAGGGATCTTAGCTGCTGCCAGAAGAAAATCTCTCCTGCTGCCGCCAGCTTTCTTATTGGCCTTATAAGCATCAAAAAGAGCATCATAAACCGTCTCGCCCTCTCCAATATAGAACAGGTCAAAAAACGGCGCCAGCGGCTCCGGATTATACGCACAGGCACCACCACCGATCACAATCGGGAAATCCTCACCACGGTCCGCACTTTTCAGCGGAATCCCGCTGAGATCCAGTACCTGGAGGATATTGGTATAACACATTTCATAACCAAGAGTAATACCAAGAAAATCAAAATCACGGATCGGCTCCTGGGACTCCAGTGCAAATAACGGGATATTCTGTTCCCTCATCACTTTATCCAGATCCGGCCACGGAGAAAAAAGGCGCTCACACCAAACATCCTCACGCTGGTTGAACATGTTGTAGAGGATCATCATACCGAGGTTGGACATGCCGATTTCGTAGACATCCGGGAAGCACATTGCAAAACGGATTTCTACCTCATTTTATCTTTCATTACAGAGTTGACTTCGCCGCCGATATAGCGGGCAGCTTTGTCAACTTTGAGCAAAATTTCATCACTTAATGCTAATTTTCTCATTCTATCCCTTTCTAAAATTAGTAATATTTCACAAAGAATTTAAAGATATAAAATTCAGTGAAACATCAAAAATGTTTATATTTGTAAGCCAATTCTTGTGTAAAAAGTTGCTATAAAATGGTGCCCAAAACCCCGTTTGGTCAAAAATGGACATTTTTTCAACTTGCCAACAATGGTTATCATTACCCACAAACAGTTAATATCCTGCGGATTTTCGCGAACTTATCGCAAAGAAAAATGGCATTTTGTATATTAAAATACAATGCAATGCCAAATATCACTAATAGCACAAAATTGACATACCTTCTCCCTATTATAATCATCTATGGTTAGGATTTCAAGAAAATTGTGTTCTTAACTGTATATAGCGATTGCATCCTTGTGCAGGGAGAATAATCCGGATCCGACTCCAGTAAGGTTTCCTGGCATTTCATCAGTAATTTAAAAAGAAATTCCACCATCTGCGTATTTGCACGTTTACTTTCCTCCATTTCAGGAAAGTTGTACTAAAAGCATGCGGAAGTTTTTTGTCCACCTCATAATCTTCAAGATGACAGATCACACCGGCTTTTTTTATCGCTTTTGCATACTGTCTACTGTAATTTCGAAGAGTATCTCCATAAGCTGTGACCAGAAATGACGGTGGCAGGTTTCGGATAATTTCTTTGTTTTCCGGATTTATATATGGATAAAACGAACTCTTTTCCAGTGTTCCGTAATATAGGAGGAAGAAAAATCCCTATACTGTCCGGTTTGGTTGTATAATACATTCCACTTGCCAGACCCAGCGCCCGAATTTTCAGATCATTTGGAACAACCTGAAAAGCCTTTGCCAATTCAGGACTTTTTAACATAGCGGCCAGATATACGCACAGGCTCGCCCCCGCACTGGTTCCTGTCATATAAATATGTTCTCCGTCACCATCATAGGTTTCAAAATATCTCTTTTTCCCCTCCAGCTATGAAACAATCTACTATTAATACAAATGAATTTTCTTCTCTACAAGTCTGTCACCTTCATACTGCAATTTTACAGAAAAAAAGCGTTTTTCTCCTGAAAGGAGCAGATCAAGAAATACCTGATCCCCCTCCCATGCCGGAAGATTCGGCACCATGGCTTTGTCAACCCAGCAAAGTTCTCCCTCATCACATTCAATCAGTTCTCCTGCATATTCATCGGCCGTGAACACACACATAAGTTCTGATTCGCATTCACTGTTTATAAATGTCACCAGGCCACGGAACTTATAGGAGGTAAGTGTCAGCCCTGTTTCCTCTTTCACCTCACGAACAAGGCATTCTTCCGGAGTTTCCTGACTTTCCACATGCCCGCCAACGCCGATCCATTTGCCCTCATTCATATCATCCTGTTTTTTTACTCTGTGAAGCATCAGGAATTTATCATCGTTTTCTATATAACATAATGTCGTTGTCGTCATTTGATCCCTTCTTTCAGTTCCATCATCCTGCCACTGCCAGTGTGATATAAACCAGGATTGAGACCACACAATACAGAGAATTTGTTGTGGATGCATAAGCACTGCTCTCTTTCTTTCTCAGAAAAGTCTGCATACTGAATGTAGCAGGCGAGGACATATATGTAATAACCGCCAGGTTCAGAAGCCTGGAACCTCCTACCAAATATTTTACTGCCATGAGAACTCCCGCAATCATCACTGCCTGCAAAAGGACTCTCAGCAATATGGTTTTGAGGCAGGGGCTGATAAGTTCCGGCGCAAGTTCCATACTGTACCCAACTACAATAAGAATAATCGGCGTAATGGCCGTTGTCAGAATATTCTCCACACTGAGATAACAATTGCCAAAAGGACTGTCCAGAAGCCGGGTGATCATTCGTGTCAGTCCCACAATAATTCCAAGAACCGTTCCTATAAAAGCAGGGGTTCGCAATGCACTGTAAAACAGGCTTTTTGCATTGATCTTTTCCCCGTTTTCCGTCTGTCCCAGCATTCCCATATACACACTGAATCCAAAAAGAAGTCCCGCAATATCCAGCACTGCAATCTGTGAAAGATTTTCGCTGCCACAAAGACTTGTATACAACGGGTAAGCCATCATTCCACCTTCATAGATACAGATCAGAAACGGAAGATATTTCTTATATGGCTCGTCCATAAATCTTTTCATCCAGAATCCTGCCCCCAAATGAAATCAAGAGCATCACAAACATGATCAGAACCAAAATTCCGATCTTTCCACTGTACTCTGCTGTTGCCAGTGCATGAAAAATTGCCACAGGAAGCATAATATTTGTTACCAGTGTTTTCATGTTATTGACACCACTCTGATCTAAAAGTTTCCATTTTCTGCACAGGATTCCAAGAATGATCATCGCCAGTACAGGCAAAACAATCTCCAAAACTTCCATCTCTCTGTCTTCCTCTCCATTGTCTTTAATCTTTTGTTTTTATCTGTTTCTGTGCATCTGCAAAATCTCCATCATCACTTCATATACCGCCATATTCTCTCTCACCACCAGAGCCAGGCTCTCTTTCGCCTGATTCAAAAGATGAAAAAGTTTTCGTACAACTGGAATATTTTTCCGCGGAGCACCTGGATCTTAAATATCCTTTTTCGTCGTAATAATACTGTTCATCCAGCAATACAACGATCTTCTCCGCATCTCTCACTGCCTGGATACCAAGCTGTCCAGAACCCTCTGCATCCGCTGCTGATACCCCTGTCCCGCAAAATCATTCAGAAAATTTTCCACCTCGCGGTCATTATTGGCATACACCACTGCAATATGCGGATACCATCTGGGGCTTCTTTTTTCCGGCAGGTGCATCATGTTCTGGATAAAAGAGGAAAGTTCCGCATTGGTACGGATCCGGTTTGTCAGATGGAATTTCTGGATCTCCGGCAGATTTCCCAGGCTTTCCACAATGCTACGATCCATCTCTTCCGGTGAGATCACATCCTCGGAATCACTGGAAAAGATCACCGGTCTGTGCTCACTCCATGTAAGCAGAACCGATAATTTTTCCAGGGACAGAAGATGTGCTTCATCTACCAGAATGCTGCTGTAACAGCCAAGATCCGTCGTTCCGTCCAGCTGAGTATCTGCCAGAAAATCTATCCGCCGCAGACGTTCATGAAGAATCTTCCATTCTTTTCCCGCCTCTCCACAGTGATGATACAGACTCTCTGACGCACGGACAACTTCATCGCAATATCATAAAGCAACAATGTTTTTCCGGTTCCTGGAAGTCCGCTGAACCAGAAATATCCTCCTCTTTCTCCACGTATTCTCTTCAGAATCTGCCGTTCAATATCTCTCTGCTGGGAAGTAAGGAAATACTCTTTTTGAGAAAACGCTCCGGTTCTGTCAGCGGAGAGATCAGATAAAGCTCTGCCTGAAACAGATCCGCGATATCTCCCTCATAGTCCGGGCTTTCTTTCCCCAATGCAATACATAGCTGTTTCCAGTCCCCCTCACAATGTGATCATGATTGGTCAGTCTCACCAGATGATCTTCACTGCTGATATAGGTATACGACAGGATCGGTTTTCCAAAAACAGACAGATAATACCGGTTCTGGATCAGCTGTCTCCGGATAGCCTCGTCCGACACAATGCCGCTTTTCAGTTCAATATTCACGATCTGGTCATCTTTGATCTGAAGAAGATCGAACTCCTTTCCAAGCTTCGGGATCTGAAACGAATAGAAAAAGCGCAGCTTATACACTTCCTCCATATGCAGTTCCAGTTGCTTCACCAGTGCTTTCCATACTTTCCAGTTCCCACTCTTTGATCCTGAGAAAAAAATCTCTGCCGGAAAGCTGGCGTTCCAGCTTCTGGACACATTCCATATTCTGATTTCTTGTAAGTGCATAGATCGATATTGCCTTCATATTCCAACCCTTACCTGCTGTTTATTTCTTTATCCGCAGTGTCCTGAGATGATCCTTCTGCTCTTGTGTGATCCGGTAGCTTTCAATGGATTTCTGGATCGTCTTGTTATGAGTCCAGATATCCATTCTCTGCTCTTCCAGGAATGGAAGGATCTTCTCATACTGTTTTGCCAGCGCTGTAGCAAAATACCAGGCTCGCATCATATTTACATAATATTCTTCCGAGCGGATGGATGCCACTTTCTCAGCATATTCTGGTTTAAATTCTTCATCCAGATAATGACGCATCAGCATACTGATCCCGAACCGGATGGTATAAGGCTTATCCGACTCCATCCAGCGATAAACCTCCCGGATAAATATATCACGGTGTTTTTCATCATATGGAGCGTCAGCAGATCACAGGTCGCCCAGTTATCAATATGCGGAAGAAAACACTCCAGTTCTCCCAGACATTTATCATAATCTCTGATCTGCTCGATCAGCAGACCATGGAGATTATTTTCCTCATAATACTGATGAGGAAGAACCTTCAGGAACATTTCGGATCTTTCTGTTTTTCCAAATTCTTTTGCAAATTTCCGGAGTATCGGTGTCCGGATACCGATGATCTTTTCTTTCTCCACAGTCGGAACCAGCCTTGCATGAAAATCCCGATATCCTGTATCCTGCATTTCAAACAGTCTTTTCCGGACATCCCGGATCATCTCTTCCTGATTCATTTATCATCCCGCCTTTTATACCAAAGATCGCGATCAGAGAACTCACAAGCAGAAGCATGGGGTAAAACAGTTTCGGCATGATCTGAAAAGCAGAAAGCTCAAATCCCAGTTCCTTTGCCGCAGAAATGGCAACCAGCATCTGGGCTCCATATGGGATCACCCCCTGGAAAATACAGGAAAATGTATCCAGGATAGAAGCTGTCTTTCTGGAAGTGATCTTATATTCCAGCGCCATTTCCTTTGCAATGGGGTTGGCCATAACAATGGCCACCGTATTATTGGCTGTTGCGATATCCATAGTTCCAACCAGAAGTCCCATACCAAGAAGTCCGCCTTTTTTCCCTTTAAAAACTCTCTGTATTCCGGAAAGCAGTGTTTCAAAGCCTCCATGCTCCCGGATCAGCGCACACATGCTGCTACAAGGATAGCCACCATACAGGTCTCGAACATTCCGGAAACACCAGATCCTATATTGGTCAGAAGCTCCACCGGTGTGATATGTCCTCCAAGAAGCATGATAAATGCGCCGGAGATAATTCCGATCAGAAGTACCACAAATACATTGATGCCGATGATCCCGCCGATCAGCACCAGAACATATGGAAAGATCTGTATAAGATGATAATCCTGTACCACTCTTCCCTGGATCTCTGTCTGAAAAGACAGGATAAGGATCAGGATCAGTGTAACAACAGCTGCCGGAAATGCGATCCAGAAATTTTCCCGGAATTTATCTTTCATCTGACAGCCCTGACCGTTGCAGCTGCGATCGTGGTATCAGAAATAAAAGAAAGGTTGTCACCAAACATGGCTCCTCCCATCACCGATGCCACACAAAATGCCATATCAAAACCGGAAGCTTTGGAAACCGCTACCGCAATAGGGGTAAGAAGCGTGATCGTCCCAACGGAAGTTCCCATAGCCACAGATACGAAGCAGGCAACTACAAACAATACCGCAACAGAAAAACGTGCCGGTATCCAGAGAAAGCATACAGTAGGCCACACTTTCTGCACTACTGCGCCCACAACACCCACAAAGAGCCTGCGGTCAGAAAGATCAGAAGCATGGTGATGATATTTTTATCTCCTACTCCTTTTGCCATAAGCTCCAGCTTTCTGTCAAAGCTGATCGTTCTGTTCTGAACACATGCCACCAGGATCGCAGACAGAAAAGCCACAACGATCGGTACATTATAAAATCCCATAGGGATCTTCATCACATACTCAAACAAAATCCCCAGTCCCAGATACAGGACCAGAAAAACACCGATAGGCAGCAGTGCGATCACATTTCCTTTTTTCTTCATTTCCTCCATAAAACAATTCCCTTCATCACTTATTATATTCCCGTTTTTTTTCTCCGGGTGATCTGTTTTCTATCATATCATATTTCCCCATTCCTGTCCTGCTGCTGACGGAAACTTCTTCATATTTCCGTCACGATCCTGTTATCTCTGATATTTTTTATCTTATTTAACAAGATTTTCACCAATTAAATCGTTCCTTCCGTTGAAATCCAGAGCTTTTTTCAGTATAATTGGCTGTAGACAATTGTGAAAAAGATATCCGAGGGATTTATGTTGATATCTCTGATCACAGTCATTAAAGGAGGAATATGATTATGGCAACATGGAAAAATCTGGACACTCTTGCTTCTTACAGCAAACTTAACGGTCTGAAAGATCACGTGAACATTGCAGAGGCAATGTCCGGCGAGCAGGGTGCAGAACGTGTAAAGAAGTACAGCGTACCGATGGCAGCAGGTCTGGCTTACAATTACGCAGCTAAGGAAGTGGACGAGACCGTTCTTGACGCACTTTCCAAACTGGCTGATGAGGCAGAACTGATCGAAAATTCCAGGAATTATATAACGCGCAGTGATCAACACAG
>ENA-OQIM01000740-OQIM01000740.1-human-gut-metagenome-genome-assembly--contig:-NODE-740-length-12120-cov-1.342950_pt1 | contig 12120 bp, 22 predicted proteins | sample MGYA00242579_ERZ504744 | MGnify/ENA primary metagenome ERZ504744 (study PRJEB26092, sample SAMD00036441) | human gut metagenome | host: Homo sapiens | study: EMG produced TPA metagenomics assembly of...
TAAAAAAATCCAATGTTCATATAAACAAAGGATTTCATTAAATTAATATTTATGATTTTTATAAAACATACAAAATAATACATAAAAAATGTAAGATAGAACCAACTAAAATCCATAAATGCCAAATACTATGCATATATTTAATCTTATTTTGTAACACATAGAAAATAACACCAATTGTATAAGCAAGTCCTCCTGAAACAAGTAACCAAATACCATTCATTCCTATTGCTTGTGGTAAGAGATTGATTTTAAAAATAATACACCAACCCATCACTAAATAACAAATCATTGAAAAAGTTTGATATTTTTTAATATCGATTGCATTTAATGTAATTCCAATCACTGTCATGATCCATATGACTGCAAATAAAATCCAAGCCCATTTAGCATCAACTTCTCTTATTGAACAAAGTAAAACCGGTGTGTAAGTTCCCGCAATCAATACAAAGATACTGCAATGATCCATAATTTGGAAAACTTTCTTTGCTTTAAGCTTAGGTGATAAACCATGATAAATAGCTGACATTGTATAAAGAAGAATCATCGAAATTCCATAAACAATCCCTGAAAATAAGCCATAACCATCATGACAAAAGATAATACATAAAACTAATGCGGCTATTCCCATCGCACCACCTACAATATGAGTTACCATATTAAATATTTCTTCACCCTTTGTATAAACAGGTAAAACACGATCATCTAATTTTGTTCTTTTCATATTCATTACCTCTTTTAACTATCTTATGTAGTATTTAATACTACATCTTGTAATTTACACATATAATAACAATCTCCTCCCCCTCTGTCAAGTGAGGAAATTATTTATTTTCTTGTTTTCATTTTTATTCTATAATAGAAAAGTAAAAAGGAGAAAAAATATGAAAAAAATCGCAAAATTTGAAAAAGTATCATATAACCAATTTAAAAATGATTCATGGATTCATTTCCTCAATATAATGAAAAAGAAGTAGAAGAAATCTATCATTCCATCCAACTTCCAAAACGTGCCACAAAAGGATCAGCTGGATATGATTTCTATAGTCCTATTGATTTTGAATTAAAGCCAAGACAAACTATTAAAATTCCTACAGGTATTCGTGTACGTATTGAAAATGGTTGGGTATTAGGTTTATATCCTCGTAGTGGTTTAGGATTTAAATATCGTTTACAACTTAATAATACAGTAGGTATTATTGATAGTGATTATTATAATAGTGATAATGAAGGTCATATGTTTGTAAAACTTACAATGATAGTAATGAAGATAAATCTCTTTCTTTAAAAGCAGGACAAGGAATGGTTCAAGGTATTTTCTTTGAATTTGGAATTGTTGAAGATGATGATGTCACTGAAGAAAGAAATGGTGGCTTTGGCTCAACAACAAAATAATTATGTTTATATCGTAAGATGTCGTGATCAAACACTTTATACTGGTTGGACAAATCAGTTAGAAAAGCGTATTGAAGCCCATAACGCTGGTAAAGGTGCTAAATATACAAAGGCAAGAAGACCAGTCGAACTTGTTTATTTTGAAACTTTTGAACATAAAAGCGAGGCTTTAAAAAGAGAGTATCAAATTAAACAATTAAAAAGATCAGAAAAAGAAAAACTCATATTAAGCAAAAAGAAGATCTAAACTGATCTTCTTTTATGCTTTTTCTTCACTTAATTGATAAATCACTAAACCAGTAATAACAATCAAACATCCTAAAATCTTTGAAATAGAAAACATGTTATATACAAAAGCATCAATCACCATCCCACTGACAAGTTGTCCAATAAAGCTTAATAAAGTAAGGATAACAGGTGATATTCTAGGAACAATAATATTTAAAATCAAGATATTAAAAACCCCTATGATTCCACCTAAATACATCATCAAATTCGTTTTATCTAAAGAAATATTTATATGTTGAACACCAACAACCATCAAAACAAGCATTAAAATCAAACTTGTCATAAAGCCTGTAAAGTAATTATAAAACGTTCCCTGATAAGCTCCCATTTTCTTAGAAAGCATCCCATTGACACTACGGCTTAAAACAATTGTAACTCCTGATAGAATAGAAAATATAATAGAAATCATAATAACATCACTCCTATTCCTAAACAAACAACTGCTAATCCTATGATCTTTCCTATATTTAATTTTCGAATAGATGTCGCTAGCCATCCCTTATTTTCTAACAACAAAGATGTCATCATTTGTCCTAATAATCCTAGTGCTGTCATTAAAGAAGCTCCTATCTTACCAATCGCAAAAACATTAAAAATAACAGTTAATACCCCAATACATCCTCCACAATACATATATAAAGGAATTTGTTTTTTAAAACAAACTTTCTTATCTTTGATTTTCATAATAATTAAAAAAGTAACTAAACCACTAAATGAATGATAACTGTTGATAAATAGACCCCTGTATAATCTGATAATTGCCCATTAAATACATTCATTGTCGTTACAATAATCCCACATAATGTGGCTAATACAAAATCCATCAAGATCACCTCCAGAAAGAATTATAGTGATTGAACTTGATTATAAATACGACATATGTCATATTGGTGATGGTGATTTAGATGAATTATTTAAATGAATTAAAAAAATTAGAAATTCTTCACGTTGATAATTATCAATATATTGAAATCAAAAATTAAATAAAGAACGAATATTTATTACATCAAGGTGAAAAGCTTAATTATATTTATATTCTTTTAAGAGGAAAAGTGAAAGTAAACCATATTAATGCGAATGGAAATAGTATGTTATGCAGTTTTAATAGTCCCTACTCTATTATTGGGGATTTAGAATTTATCACTCAATCTCCTATTATTAATAATGTGATTGCTTATGAAGATTGTATTTGTGCAACTATTTTCCTTTCTAAATATCATGAAATATTAATGAATGATGTTTTCTTTATGAAAGCCATCGCAAAAAATCTTGCCAGCAAGCTCTCTAAATCAACTCAGAATCAGTCTATTTCATTAAATTATCCTGTTGAAAATAGATTAGCGGCTTATTTTATTGTTTCTCATAAAGATTATATTGTTCAAGATAATTTTGTAGTCGTTGCTGAATTGATTGGTTGTAGTTATCGTCAACTCCAACGTGTTCTTCAATTATTTTTAGATAAGAAATATATAAAGAAGATAAAAACGTGGTACGTATCAAATTATTAATTTAAATGCTTTAAATCTATTAGGTGAAGATGTTTATCAGTTTAAAACTTGCAATGCCAAGGTTTTACTCTAATGTAATATGTCTTTTTACTTTTTCTTCAGGATGAATATTATCTCTTCTTTTACCTGTCATGTCTAATACTTTTACACGGAAAACTTCTGTCATCATTGCGACTTTTTCATTGAATTTGAAATCTTCTTCATGATAATGCCTCATTAAGATTTTTAACGCATTAATCTTATTTTCATCTTCAACAAATTCTACAATACCATGTCCAATGACACTTTCATAACCCATTGTGCATGACATTCTTTCATCATACATAATGATGTTATGTTCACAATCCATTTCAAAAGTCACTTTATTATTTTTTCTTATTAAATCAAGTTTTGTTCCTACTTTGGCACTATGAAAATATAGATAAAGTTGTCCTTCTTCTACATCTGTTCCAAAGTTTAAAGGAACGATATAAGGAAATTCATCATCAAATAGTGCTAAACGACAAGTATCACACTTTGCAATAATTTTCATCATTTCATCAAAATCAGTAATTTCTCTATCTTTTCTTCTCATACTCTTTTCTCCTAGTCAATAAGATTAAAATGTTTTAATCCTTTTAAAATTCCTTCTTTTTCAACATCATCACAAATATAACATGCATGTTGCTTTACTTCATCACTGCCATTTTCCATCACAATAGGATAACCTACGACATCTAACATTTCAATATCATTATGTCCATCACCAAAAGCCATTAATTCTTCTTTTTGATAACCAAAATGTTTTGAAACAGCTTGTATAGCCGCTGCTTTTCCACCTGTTTTGGGAACAATATCATAGGCATAGTCATGCCATTTTGTGACTTTGACATGTTTGGTATTTTTTATAATTTTCTTTTATTCCTTTTTCATCTACATAAGGATCTACTTGGTAAATGTTGTCTATATTGATTTGATTACTTATTGGTGGAATCATTGTTGAAATAGACGCTTGAGCATCTATGACTCTTTGATTTATATGAGTAATATACATTTGATTACTTTCAATAAATAAACAAGGATAATTGTTTTCTTTTACAATCTTTATAATTTCTTTTTAAATCCTCTTGAGGTATTTTATTATCATAAATAATTTGTGAATCTATTATACAATAGCCACCATTTAATAAAAGATAGCCATCAAATTCAAACTGTTCAACAAGTTTTAATTCTTCTAGCTCTAACATATGTCTTCCACTGGCTATAAACAATTGAATTCCTTTTTTCCTTACTTGTTTTAATCCTTCAATCACTTCTTTTTTTATAGAAGGTCTTTTCCCTGAAATCAATGTTCCATCAATATCTAAAAATATCGCTTTAATCATTTTCATCACCTATCTTTAATCATAAAGATTTAAAATAAACTAAGCAATAGAATTTATAAAAAAGATATATTGTTGCAAAAAAATAAAGAATTTCTCTTTTCTATGTATTAATGTAACTTATCTCTCTTTAATATTATCAAATTTTGTTTTCTTAAAATAAATAAAGATCATTATTAAAGAAATCATTGTAGATAATGGAGCTGCAATCCCCATATGAAATAGTGTTACATTTGGTATTTTAGAAAATAATAAAGTTAAAGGAATTCTTCCTATAAAAGTCGCTACTAAACTATGTACCATCGTAAAGACAGTTTTTTCATAACCATTTAAATAGCCATTGATACAAAAGAGAAAACTTGTAAGTAAACAATCAATAGAATACGTTTTTAAATACAAGGCACCATTTTAATAACATCTTGATTATTGGTAAAAATACGCGTAAGTATTGTTCCATCGATTTCACAAATCGTTGTTACAATGATTGCGAAGGCAAGAGAAATCATGATTGCATATTTTAATGTTTGTTTTGCACGTTTCTATTGTTTAGCTCCTACATTTAAAGCAATAAGAGAAGCTAAAGCACTTCCTAAGACAATCGCTGGTAACATTAAAAATCCCATTAATTTTTCAACAACACCTAAAGAAGCTGAAGCTATTAATCCCATTTGATTAACAATAATCGTAATAATTAAAAATGAAATATTAACAAGTACACTTTGTAATCCTAAAGGAAAACCTATTTGCATAATCTTTTGAATATATTTTGAAAAACAAATATCTTCTTTATAAAACGAATATCCTATTCCCTTTTTACGTAAATAAACTAATGCAAAGAGAAAAGAGAATCATTGGGCTGATACTGTCGCAATGGCTGCTCCTTTAGCTCCCATATGAAAATATCCTACTAAAACAAAATCAACAACAATATTAATCATACATGCAATAAAAACAAATAATAAAGGCGTTTTACTATCCCCTAAACCTCTTAATATGCTACTTACCACATTGTATCCTACAATAAAGATAATCCCCGCTGAACAGATACTTAAATAGCTTTTAGTAGCTTCGATAGCTTCTTTGGGTGTATTCATTAAAAGAGTGATCTCGTTATTAAAAGACAACATAACAAAAGTTAAACCTAAGGCAATGATTAAAAATAAAACAATAGCCCCTCCAATGGTCTTTGATAGATCACGATAAGATTTACTTCCTAGGTATTGTCCTAATAAAACCGTAACTCCTGTAGTCAATCCTAAAACAAGGTTTGTTATTAAAGACATGGTTTGACTTCCTATCGAAACCCCAGAAACATCAAAGGTATGTCCAAATTGTCCTACTACAAACATATCTGCCGACCCATAGAATACTTGTAATAAGTTTGAAAACATATAAGGTAAAGCAAATATCATTAATGCTTTAAAAGTATTTTCTTTTAAAAGTCTTTGTTCCATAATTTCCTCCTAAAAAAACTGGATAAGGTCTAAACCTTATCCAGCATTGTTTTCAATACCCTCTGGTGCTTCTATCTTATCATTTGTATCTTTATTGTCAAGTAATTGAAAAGCTTTTACAACATCTTGATAACGAGAAATAATATAATCATAGCTTTCTTTTTGATGTGGTAAAGTACATCCACTACAATCTTTTATATCCCCTATCATTTTATAATTGCCTTTACAATCTTTTAAAATATACAATGGACAATAACAAAACAAACAATTAATTTCATCTAATTGATGACAAGGATAATACTCACATTGTTTATGACTAAAGAATTTATAATGATCTGACATAGATTTTATACTCTGTATTTTGAATAATAACTTGATCATTTAAATCATAAACAACTTGTGACATCACATGTTCACCACCATTAATATAAATTTCAAAAACATGATGATCATAATAAAGTTCAATATCATAATGCCCTTGTAACTTAGGTGAAACAACATCATTACATACTTTATTTTCTTGAATAGATACTTCTTCTCTATTTAAATGGAGACAATCATCTTGAATATCAATTTTAAAACCACCAAGATTTAAAGAACTATCCTTATTAAGTGTTGTCTTTAATTGGAATGGTTGATCAAATGAAATTTCTTGAACTTCATGATTAAATGAGTTTTTTATTTTAGGATACAATTCTTGAATGATTTTACCATCTTTTTCATGTAGAATTCTTGGCATAATAAACATCCCAATCCATTCTTCTCCTTGAACGGGTTTTCTCATTCTAAGCCATCCTAGTAATAATCTTTCATTATCTTTAGATAAAAATGTTTGTGGGGCATAGAAATCTAAACCATGATCTAAATAAGGCCAATCACCATGCTCTTTAATAGTAAGTGTATCTTCATCAAAATCAATCGGCATATAACGCGCATTACTATTTGGTTTTGGTGGTTGATCCGTATTTTCTGGTGAGAAAATCATAAAGAATTGATCATTGATTTTAAAGACATCTGGACATTCCCACATATTTCCAATAGTTGGTTCTTGATAGCTGTTTTTATATTCAAAATGAATTCCATCTTCACTTTCATAGAAAAGTGCTTTTCCACAGTAGTCATTTTCATAAGCTACTTTACTCCCAATAACCATGGCATATTTTCCATCTTGTTTTTTCCATACTTTAGGATCTCTGGTATGACGATAATCTCCAATAAATCCTTCTTGAATCATGGGAATGATTTGTTTTTTATTTTTAAACATTATCAAAATGAATTCCATCACTACTTACAACGAGTGCTTGTGAGGCTCTTAAATCATCATCACTATATTGATTATGTACATTATTTTGGTATTTTCTTTAGCGTATTTAATAGCTGTATAATAAAGATAAAGTTGGCCATCGATTTCAATTGCTGATCCTGAAAAACATCCATTTCTATCAAAATCTTTAGATGGATATAAAGCAATTGGAAGATGTTCAAAATTGACAAAATCTTTTGTAATAGCGTGTCCCCAATGCATTGTTCCCCATTTATTATCATATGGGAAATGTTGATAAAAGATATGATAGTTTCCTTTATAATAAATAAGTCCATTTGGATCATTGATCCAATGATAAGGTGCTGTAAAATGTAATTTTGGTTTCATAGTCTTCCTCCTTGTTTTAACGTCTTTATTATACAAAAAAACAATGCTTACGCATTGTTTAATAGTTACCTTTTAAGATTTCTTTTATCTTTAAAATAACACCATCATTTTCATTACTATCAATCACTTGATAAGCAACTTCTTTAACTGGTGGCATGGCATTAGCCATCGCATAACCATATTTTACTGTTTGTAACATTTCGTAATCATTCATCTGATCACCAAAAGCACCTGCTTCTTCATTAGATATTCCTAACAAATCTAGAAGATGTTGTAAGGAAGTTCCTTTATTAATTGTATTATAAAAAATATCAAACCAAACATTTCCTGTGGTTACAACTCTAAATTTAGGATTTATCCTTTTCTTGATCACTTCAAGTCTATCTTCAATTTTACCATCAAAGTTAGCAACTGAAAATTTTAATATCTCATCATCTATTTCATCAAATGAATCTACAAAAACAATATTTTTAATAAATAATGTAATAAAATCTTTTCTATCTTCAAACTTCTTTAAAATATAAGCATGCTTTACTCCTGATACAACTAACATACATTCTTCATCTTCTTTTAAAATATTTAATGCATGTTGATAATCATCAGTTTCTAAACAATGTTTATAAATAACATCTCCTCGATAGACAATCTTTGTTCCATTTTCACAAAGATAATAAAGATCATCTTTAATATCATCATCAAATTTACAAACTAATGCTTCATATTGATTACCAGAAGCAATTACAAATTGAATTCCTTGTTTTAACATTTGTTATATAAATCATTAAAATTCTTCACTATAGGATTTATCATCTCTTAGAAATGTTCCATCCATATCTGTTGCTAGTAACTTCATCTTAACCCTCTACTTATGTATTCTAATTGTAATAACATATTCATCTTCTAAATCTTCTGTTTCTTGTTGAAGTGATGTTCCTGTTTTTTCAATCATTCCAATTGCTTGTTGTAATGTATTTAAAGCAATTTTCACATTTCTTGAAATTGTTTTTTTAACATCGGCTGACGCTTTTTTCTTTTTAGGTTTTGGTTCTTTTTTAATAAGTCTTTCTGTATCAGCTACTGTTAGTTTTTTCTTTAAAACTTCTCTTAAGACTTCTTGTTGTTTTTCTTCATTTAATGAAAGCATTGCTCTAGCATGTCTTTCTGTTATTTGTTTTTGATTTAAAGAAAATTGAACATCATCACTTAATTTTAATAATCTTAATTTATTCGCAATCGTTGATTGTTTTTTACCAACAATATCTGCAAGCTCTGTTTGACTATAACCATATTCTTTAATTAAAGCTTGATAAGCTTTTGCTTCTTCTAATGGTGATAAGTCTTCTCTTTGAATATTTTCAATAATAGCAAGTGTTTGTGTTTGCTTATCATCATAATCTTCAATAATACATGGTACTTGTTTCATATTTAAAGAACAACAAGCACGATATCTTCTTTCACCTGCAATAATTTGGTAAATTCCATTTACTTTTCTTACAACTATAGGTTGTATTAAACCATTTTCTTTAATAGAAGCAGCTAATTCTTCAATTTTTTCTTCATTAAAAACAGTTCTTGGCTGATTCTCATTTGCTTGTATTTTATTAATATCTATATTTTTTAATTTATTATTAAACATGATACCCTCCTACAATGGACTCTTTTTTATTTTAGAAAAACATTTCTTGGATACTTCTTTGGTGTTTTCTTTTACTTTTTTTAATAATAATATTACTTCTAAAATCATCATGATTTGCAAGTGTAAAATCATGTGTACTTTCTATTTGTCCACCTAATAATTGAATACCTTTTTTAGCTTCTTTTACTTCTTCTGGTGCTTGTCTTCCTTTTAAAGATAAGAAATAACCATTCTTTTTAACAAGTGGTAAACAAAGTTCATCAAGAATATTTAAAACGTGCTACCGCTCTTGCCATCACGATATCAACACTTTCACGATGATCTTTAGCGTATTCTTCTGCACGTGCAGCCACTGCTTGACAGTTATCTAATTCCAGTTCTTTAAATAAATGATTTAAGAAAGTAATTCTTTTATTTAAGGAATCAACGATTGTAATCTTTAAATTTGGATAAAGGATTTTTAAAGGAACTGAGGGAAAACCAGCACCAGCTCCTACATCAATCAAGGTTTGATTATTGAAATCAAAATCAAAAGCAATCGTAATTGAATCATAGAAATGTTTTAAATAAACATCTTCTTTATCCGTAATTGCAGTAAGATTCATTTTTTCATTCCATTCAACTAAGATTTCATAATATTTTTGAAATTGTTGAAGTTGATGTTCACTTACTTCGATTCCTTTTTCTTTAAGTATATTTTGAAATTCTAATTCATTCATTCTTATTCTCCGTTATATTTTTGTTTTAAATAAATTAATAAAACTGAAATATCTGCAGGATTGATTCCTGATATACGAGAAGCTTGACCAATGGTAAGTGGTCTAATTTCTGATAATTTTTGTTTTTGCTTCTAAAGCTAAGTTTTTAACATCTTCATAATCAATATCTTCTGGAATATGTTTTTCTTCCATTTTGATTTGTTTTTGCGCTTGTCTTTTAGCTTTTTCAATATATCCTGCATATTTAATTAAAATAGTAATTCTTCTTCTTTGTTCCTCACTTAATTCAGGTGCATCAATATAAGGTAACATCATATCATAAGAAATTTCAGGTCTTGTAATAAGTTCTTTTGCAGAAACCCCTTCTTTTAAATGTGAAGAATTGTTTTGTTCCAACATTTCATTGATATCATCTTTTGGGGTAAAACGAATAGTACTTAAACGTTCAATTTCATCATAGATCCCTTTCATTTTAGTTTGATATCTTTGATATTCTTCATCTTTAACAAGTCCAATTTGATGACTATAATCATAAAGTCTTTCATCAGCATTATCATGTCTAATTAATAAGCGATATTCCGCTCTTGAAGTAAGCATACGATAAGGTTCTTTTGTTCCTTTAGTAACTAAATCATCAATCATGACCCCAATATAAGCTTCATCTCTCTTTAAAACAAGAGGAGCTTCATTTCTTACTTTAAGAGTTGCATTGATACCAGCCATTAATCCTTGTCCAGCAGCTTCTTCATAACCACTTGTTCCATTGATTTGTCCAGCTGTAAATAAGTTTTTAATAACTTTTGTTTCAAGTGATGGCCATAATTGTAATGGATCGATTGCATCATATTCAATGGCATAAGCATATTTTAAGATTGTACAGTTTTCTAATCCTGGTAAAGTACGAATCATTTGTTCTTGGATATCATGTGGCATGGATGTTGAAAAAACCTTGTACATAGATTGAATTCATTTCTTTTGATTCAGGTTCTAGGAAGATTTGATGTTGTGGTTTATCTGAGAATTTAACAACTTTATCTTCAATGGATGGACAATAACGTGGTCCAATTCCTTTAACAAGTCCACTATACATTGCACATTTTTCTAGATTATCATGAATGATTTTATGTGTTGTTTCATTTGTATAAGTTAGATAACATGGTGTTTGTTTTTCAATAGGAACATATTCATCTGTGGTAAAACTAAAGGCTAGTTTTGCATCTGTTCCTGGTTGTAATGATGTTTTTGAATAATCTATACTATTGATTTCAACACGTGGTGGTGTTCCTGTTTTTAATCTTTGAATTCTAAATCCATAATCTTTTAATTTTCCAGATAAGAATTTTGATTCTTTTTGTTGATCTGGTCCACTAGCATGTTTACTATGTCCAACAAGAATTTCTGCTTTTAAATAAGTACCTGTTGTTAGAATAACAGTTTTCGATAAATAAGTTGTTCCATCATCAAGAATAACTCCTTTAACTGTTTGATCTTCAACAACTAAATCTTCAACCATCCCTTCAATTAAATCTAAGTTTTCTTGTTCCTTAACCACTTTTTGCATATAACGAGGATATACTTTTTTTATCAGCTTGTGCTCTTAAAGATTGAACTCCTGGTCCTTTAGCGGTATTTAACATTTTCATTTGTAAGTAAGTCTTATCTGCTGTTTTAGACATTTGTCCACCAAGAGCATCAATTTCTCTTACAATGATTCCTTTGGCAGGTCCACCAATAGAAGTATTACATGGCATTGACCCAATATTATTTATATTTGATGTGACAAGTAATGTTTTAATCCCATTCTTGAAGGTGCTAAACTGGCTTCAATTCCAGCATGTCCCCCTCCGACAACTATTACGTCATACATATCACTTACACTCCCTTTCAATTCTTTTCCATTGTACACCAACATTGCTTTTTTGACGAGAAAAAAACTTACAGTTTATCATTCTTTTTTATAAAAAAAACAGGATTATCTCCTGCTTAAAATCCATTGTTTTATTCTTTTGTCTTTTCCATATTTTAAAATATAATCAATTACATTCTTTTTAGATAAAATCTTATTTATCATTTGTTGATCTAATTCATCTAAAAAAAAAGTAATTACA
>ENA-OQIM01000741-OQIM01000741.1-human-gut-metagenome-genome-assembly--contig:-NODE-741-length-12094-cov-2.665330_pt1 | contig 12094 bp, 16 predicted proteins | sample MGYA00242579_ERZ504744 | MGnify/ENA primary metagenome ERZ504744 (study PRJEB26092, sample SAMD00036441) | human gut metagenome | host: Homo sapiens | study: EMG produced TPA metagenomics assembly of...
AGCCGATTGGAGGCTATTTTGCCGTGTCCCGTTTGCCTTTTCAAAGCTCACATGATCTACATCAGTTAAAAAGCATTGCTCCTCCTCCGGGCAAGTATAACATTGCATCGGCATTATCGTTCCATGTAATTCAGTATAATAATGGCTGTTCTTGGCGCGCCAGTTTTCCCTCACGGAAATCTGGCGTTTTCTTATAGATTTGTACTTGCCTGTTTATCCGATATACGGGAATATTAAAGCAGCTTCACACCCTTTCGGGAAAACATTAGTAAGTTTGAAAGTGCCGTTATGAGCTATGGCGACTTGTTGGACAATCAGCAATCCAAGCCCATGTCTTAAATCAAGCCGTTCATCTGTGCTTTCCATATAATGCGGTTTTTCTTCCAGCTCTTGCAGCTTTCAGCAGGCAGACCCATTCCGTTATCCGTAACCGCCAAGATAAGATGGTTTTGCGATGCTGTAAGAGAAATGCAGACTTCACAGCCCTGTGGGTTATGTTTCATGCTGTTCTGGACAAGGTTGTTTACGGCTCGCGAAATCAATCTGGCATCACATTCCAACACAGCATTTTCGGCGTCAGGAGTGATCTTAATTCCGATGTTGTAGCTATCGGAAATTCCTGTATTCAACAGGTCTGCTACATAGGATCGCAGTAGTTTGGATAAGCGAACCATCTCTTTATGAAGCGGCTGCATCTCATATTCCAACTGCGATACTAAATTCAAATCCTGCACGAGTTCTTTGATTTGGCGCTTTGCTTTTGCACGATCACAGCCTGCTCTTTTACCCCCTCACTGGCTGTTTTGTCTGCGGCGATCCGGTCTGCATAGCCCATAATCATAGAAAGCGGAGTTCGGATGTCATGAGAGACCCCGCTGATCCAGTTGGCTCTGGCTTCGTTTTGCTGCTTAATATCAGAGAGGCTTTATTTACGCTGTTCGCAATTTCGGATAACTCTCTATCAATATGGAGAGAAACGGGTTTGCCATCGGCCAATGTTTCAATGGCATCTACAATCGGTTCCGTGTTCTGGATGATCCTGCGTTTTGAAAAATAGTAGGCCAAAAACAGGCACAGCACATCCATGCCCAACATTCCTATCACATAGAGGGGAATTTTCTGAATAGTCTCCATGGAATAGTAGTTGCTGGTGAGCTTCATATAGCTATTCTTTGGATACCCTAGAACTAACAATCCATCCTCTGTACTCCAGACAAAAACAGGATAATCCTCCAGATAGCCTTTGGAAAATAAAGCTACCTCTTGAATGCTGTAATGTTGCGGCACTTCTTGTGGCACATCGAGCCGCCAGAAGCATTCGCCCGTTGACGTTAGATACATGGCCCAGATATTGTACTGGCGCAATTTCTGCTCTGCGTAATCGGGCAAACCTTCTGTGGTAGCCGCAGTAGAGTCAGCTCAAGCATGGCGCGCGGGGACGCTTCTCCGTATCCTCTGAAACTGTGTGATAGAAAGTCACGCCATACAGAACGACATTGACAATTACCAGGATCAAAAGAAACGCAGCGAAAGACGCCAAATGCTTTGAAATATAGGTTCCAAAAGATTTCATGGCGTCACTTCCTTGTAATCAGTTTATAACCCAGCCCCTTGATCGTAATCAGGGAAACGGGCTTTGAGGGATCGGCTTCAATTTTTTCCCGAATCCGCCGTACATGGGCATTCAGGCTATTTTCATAGCCGAAAGGATTGTCGCCCCATAATGCTTCGCAAAGAGCGTCAACCGTAACGATCTTTCCCTCGTTGCGGGCCAGCGTTTCCAGCAGGGTATGCTCTTTTGCGGTCAGGGGGATAATCTCGCCGCCCTTGTTGACCTCTGCCCGGCTAAAATCAATCGTACATCCATCCAGGAAAACCCGCGGGCTGTCCTCTTTATAAGTTCGGCGCAAAACCGCATAGACACGCAGTAATAGCTCCTGCGGCATAAACGGCTTTGAAATATAATCGTCTGCTCCAAGGCCAAGACCGGCCAACTTGTCTGCTGCTTCGTCTTTTGCGGTCAGAAAGATGATTGGCACATTTGTAAAAGTGCGGAGCTGCTTCATCAGGGAAAAGCCGTCCCCATCTGGCAGCATGACATCCAAAACCATCAAGTCGGGTTTTTCTTTTTCTGCCGTTATTATAGCCTCTTTTACCGTTGCGGCAGTAAGTACCGTTTCAAAACCAGCATCGCTTAAAATATCGGATACCATTTTCAGCAAATCTGGCTCATCGTCTACAAGCAAGAGCTTCTTCCGATGCAGAAAAGAGTTGTCCATAGCGTCACCTCCCGAAAGTATTATAACATAGGATTTCAAGTCTGCGGAGGGCATCCTCAAAAAGTAAGGTAAAAGTAAGGACGGGAGAATGTAGATGTCAGGTTGAAGTTGTACCATAGAAGCATCGAAAGGAGATGTTTCTATGGACTATATCATTACAACGGAACATTTGACCAAGAAATATAAGAACTTCACTTCGGTCAATCATGTTTCGCTTCATATTCGCAAGGGCAGCATTTATGGTTTTCTTGGCCCGAACGGGGCAGGCAAATCCACTACCATGAAAATGCTGTTGGGGTTGACCGCTCCCACAAAAGGCAGCTTTACTATTGATGGGAAACAGTTTCCGCAGGATCGGATTGCCATTCTCAAAGAGATCGGCTCTTTCATCGAAGAGCCATCTTTCTACGCAAATCTCACCGGGCGGGAAAATCTTGACATTATCCGCCGCATTTTGGGACTGCCGAAAGCTGATGTGGAAGATGCTCTGGAACTGGTAGGGCTGACCGAGTTTGGCGACCGGCTGGCAAAACAGTATTCGCTGGGAATGAAGCAACGCTTGGGCCTTGCCGGGGCGCTCTTGGGGCGTCCGCCGATTCTGATTCTGGACGAACCCACAAACGGTCTTGACCCGTCTGGTATCCACGAAATCCGCAATCTGGTAAAATCCTTGCCCAGCCTTTACGACTGCACGGTGCTGATCTCGTCCCATATGCTGTCTGAAATCGAATTGATTGCAGATGACATTGGGATTCTCAACCACGGGCGGCTGCTGTTTGAGGGAAGCATGAATGATCTGCGTCAATACGCCCTGCAATCCGGCTTCGCTGCGGACAATCTGGAAGATGTGTTTCTTTCTATGGTTGAGAAAGATAACATGGACAGAAAGCAGAGGGCAAAATTATGAAAACGCTGGCAATCGAACTTCGGAAAGGAAAGCGAACCGGCGTGATTCCCGTGCTGCTGGCCGTTGGTGTCTTGGGAGCCGCCTACGCATTTGTCAATTTCATTGTGCGGAAAGACACACTTCTGAATTTGCCGCTGGGCCCCGATGGATGTCTTGTTGACCCAGCTCTACGGCATGATTATGGTGCTGAATCTGTTCGGTATCGTGGTTGCTACCTGCATGATCTACAACATGGAATTTAAGGGAAGTGCCGTAAAGAAGATGTATATGCTTCCCATCAGCGTCCCGGCCATGTATCTGTGCAAATTTCTGATTCTGACGGTCATGTTTTTGGTTGCTATCGTGCTGCAAAACCTGGCACTTGCACAGATCGGAATGACGGACTTGCCGGACGGAGCATTTGAGATGGGTACGCTGGTACGCTTTGCCGGATACTCTTTTCTCACATCCATGCCGGTACTGTCGTTTATGCTGCTGATTTCCTCGCGCTTTGAAAATATGTGGGTGCCGCTTGGAATTGGTGTTGCCGGTTTTCTGAGTGGTATGGCCCTTGCAAATTCGGGGCTGACGCTTTTGCTGGTGCATCCTTTTGTGATTATTCTGAAACCAGCAGTAGCCATGAGCGCCCAGCCTGATTCGACGGTTGCCCTTGTCGCTTTGGTGGAAACACTGTTGTTCCTTGCCGTGGGCTTGTGGCTGGCGAAGTACAGACGCTACGAGTAAGGAGGGATAATAAGAAATGAGTTTTTTGGATTTACTCAAAATCGAGTTTATGAAAGTAAAACGCTCCAAAATCGTACCCCTGATTTTCATTGCACCTTTATTGGTGGTGGTTTCCGGGGTTGCGAGTTTGAGCAACTACTTTACACCGGAATACACCAATACGTGGCCTGCCATGTTTATTCAAAGTGCGCTTGTTTACGCCTACTATCTGCTTCCATTCAGCATGATCGTGGTTTGCGTGATGATCGCAGGACGAGAAACAGGAAATAACGGGATTCTGAAAATGCTGGCGCTGCCGGTCAGCCGCTGCGCATTATCCATTGCCAAATTCTGTGTGCTTACCTTTTATCTGTTTATGGAGATGGTGGTGTTTCTTGTCGTATTTGTAATCGCTGGATTGATTGCGACACAGACAATGGAAGTAACAGAAACCCTGCCGATCCTGTATCTTCTGAAATGGTGCTTGGGGCTGTTTCTGACTATGCTGCCGTGCATTGCGGCTATGTGGGCCATCACTGTGCTGTTTGAAAAGCCGCTTCTTTCTGTGGGATTAAATCTGCTGCTTGTGATTCCCGGTGTATTGATTGCGAATACGCCGCTGTGGATCGCCTACCCGTACTGTTACAGCGGTTATCTCGTTTCCTGCTCTCTTCATGACTTTACAGCAGAAACTTCCGACGCCGCTTTTCGGTGTTTCCGTTCCTGCCGTGCGCGATTGTAGTGTTTGGCCTGTTTTTCGCGCTGGTGTTACCCAATTTGGGAAAAAAGAAATGAGGTAAAACTATGGAAAAGAAAAAACTTCAATCAGTTAGTATCGCTGCGCTCATTGTGAGCATCCTACCGTTGGCGGCTCTTGCCCCATCGCTTCTGCACCTTTCGCTGTCGGACGGAGACCGAACCACTTGGCTGGGGCCAATGTCGTTTTTATCCTGCTGGGCCTGATTCTTTCGGTGGTATGTGTGCGGAGCAGGGAAAGCCGCAGCATTATCAATATTGTATCAACTGCAATCAGCGTTTTTTGGCTGCTGCTGATGGTGGGAATTGTTGCGCTTGCCATGTTCCTTACTTTCGTTCAGTGAGGAAACGGTTATGCGTAGAGTTGGGAAATTTATTGGATGCTACCTGATCGCGGTTTCTTTGCGTTTACACAAACCTATGACGACTTGCAGGGACACGGTAGCCGATTGGAGGTTGATTTACCGTGTCTGTTTTGGTTATTCATAGTGTACATGAGTTACATCAATTAAAAAAAGCGTAGCTCCCTCTCCGGGTAATTTCGACTATAAATACGAACTGACAATTCAATATACTGGCTTTTTTATTTCCTATGCGTTTACTTGCGTTCTGCGAGCAGACGCATTTTGTCTTTTTTATAACATAAAGAATTTTTTTGATTCTGCAACAAATCACACTCTGCTGTACAGATATGGTGCGGAAAGAGGGATACATACTTTTCACTTCATAGCGGAAAGGGGGTGTGATTGTGAAACCGTCAGACTTCCAAAAGACGATACAGTGTCAGTTCGACTGTAAGCTCAAAAAGTTGTGAAAGGAATTGTCCGTAATTACCGCAAGGAATTAGCCAGACGACAGGCAAAGGAAATATCCTTTTGTGAGCTTCCAGAGATTGTTGTTGAAAAATTGATTGTATGGGACGATTACGAAAGTGAATATACAACATTCGATGTGTGCGGTACAGAAATCCGTGTACTTGATGAAGAACTTGCAGAAGCACTGAAACAGTTGCTGGAGCAGAGCCGGAACATTGTATTGATGTTTTTCTTCTTGGATATGAGTGATTCGGAGATAGGCGAAAAGCTGAACATCAACCGAAGTACATCATACAGGCACAGAAGAAATTCACTTGAAGAAATCAGAAAACAATTAAAGGAGAAAAAACAAGATGAAGAATAAGCAACATACACTTCCATCTTTCTACCTCATATCATCAGCGTAGACGGTAACGAAAACGCCATAGAGAAGCTGTTGCTGTTCTATGAAGCGTACATATCAAAATGCTGTTTACGCCCATTCTACGATGAATACGGCAACGTATACATTGTGGTTGATATGGAATTAAAGGGACGTATCAGAGAAGCCCTTTTGAAAATGATATGTGAATTTGAAATAGACGAACATTAAGTAATATTTGAGCGGAGCATGATTTAACAAACTCCCCTCTTTCCTGTTCCGCTTTTTCTTATCATTCTGTATCAGTCCATTTGTAAAAATGAATTGATACAGGCTGACAAGAGCCTAACAGTTCTTTGACAAGTGAATAAAGCAGTCAGATACGTTTGTGCTTGCAGTGAGCCATCAGAGGTTGTACGCCGTGACTTTTCCAATCGGGAGATAGCGATTCATGCAATGATCTGGGAGCGACCGTTGGAAAAGTCGTTCTGCCATGACCTGCAACACAGGATAATGATACACCCGTATGACACGGTTCAGCCACAGGAATGGGAATGGTTGAGATACCAGCGGAGCTTGCCGAAGCCGTCTGATTGCTTGTAAAACTATCTAACAACGATTTTGCAAGATCATCTTAATAGAAGCTTTTTTGCTCATCATTGATATACTGATAGACAAGATATTGAGATTTCCTTATCTGGTCTATGGAAAGGAGGATTATGATTACCGTAACAAAAAAAAGACCTCATAGCACTAGGTTATGGAACTTCTTTCTCGGCAGACATCATAAGAAAAGCAAAAAAACTTATGATTGAAAAAGGGCATACTTATTACCAATCCCGTAAATTGGACAGAGTACCCAAAGAAGCCGTGGAAGAATTATTAGGGATTACATTATCAGACACAAACGATTGATTGTACTTCTTGCATATCATGTAAGGAGTGAAATTATGGCAAAAGACCCTATTAAGAAAGCAGATAACGGAACTTATTATTTCAGAGCTAATTTAGGCTACAATCCCATTACCGGAAAACAGATACAGAAATACCGAAGTGGATTCAGAACGAAAAAAGAAGCAAAGGAAGAATATTCAAAACTGGTGTTAGCTTCTACCGAAGAATTAACAACAAAAAAGATGGCGTTTCTTTTCAGCAATTTATAGAAGAAACCTACCTGCATGGTATAAAACACAGGTAAAAGAAAGCACTTATCTTAATCGTGCTACTACCATCAAGAAACATTTTTCCTATTTCTACAAAATGGAAACAAACGAAATCGAACCTATCCATGTTCAAAACTGGCAGTTGAAACTTGCAAAAGATTTTAGTCCTAATTACATCCGTATTGTACAGGGAATGCTTTCCATTGCATTTGACAGAGCGATCGTGCTTGGGATTGCAAAGAAAAACCCCTCTCGAATGATAGGAAATATCAAAAGCAAGAAAACCAAAGTTGATTTCTGGACATTAGAAGAATTTCAAAAGGTTATTTCCTTACTCTGTAAGAAAGACTATTATGAACATTATCTGTTTATATCGTTCTGGTTATTATTTATGACTGGTATGCGAATTGGCGAAGCGTCAGCATTACATTGGTCAGACATAGATTTTGAAACAGGCTTGCTTAGCATTACCAAAACATTATATTACCGAACAATGACGGACTATAAATTCGTTGAGCCGAAAACACAGGCAAGTATCCGTACTATTTATATTGATTCAGATACACTCAATGAGCTAAAGGCTTGGCAAAGTGTTCAACAACAGGTTCTTCCCGATTGTCCACTTGTACTAAGTTATAACGGAACTCCAACCAGTAAAACAACGCTTCCCAGAGCTTTGGAAAAGTTGTCAAATTTAGCAGGTGTTCATCGTATTAAAATTCAATGCCTTGCGACATTCACACGCTTCATTGCTTATCAGCATGGGCGAAAATCCTTTACTTATTAAGGAACGTTTAGGACATGAAAAAATACAGACAACACTCGGCACTTATGGTCATCTGTATCCAAATACGAATCTTGAAGTTGCTAAAAACTGACTGGAATATTACAAGTACAATCTGCTACTGAAAGCATTGCTAATTATACCAGCAATCAACATACAGCAATCTATCACAGAACAGTTGAAGAAAAATAATGCAATGAAAATGCAATCCTATAAAGGAAAAGCTGTAAAACCCTTGTAAACAAACAATGTCATTAACTTAAAAGCAGAAGATATTTATTCCTAAAAGGATTAGATATCTTCTGCTTTTTTGATATGCTTATATTGTAAAAAGAAGCCATGAACCTGCTCAAAAAAAGGATGTGATTATACATGAAACATTCTCAGAAACGTACATTCATGGATATAGAAAAAATGAGTTCTGATGAATTTAAGGCATTTTGCCGATTAGGTAATAAAAATCATTTTACCAGAATCCGAAAAATGCCTCTTCAGGATCTTCTTTTCACAATGATAAACAGAAAGGGGCTGACGTTGGCATTGGAACTGAGAAATTATATGAAACTTGCTCATCCTGGTGTGTCTATTTCAAAACCAGGATATCTGAAACAGCGTATGAAACTTAATCCAGATGCTTTTTTGGAATTGTATAAATATCATAACCGTAACTTTTATGCAGATTCCACCTTTTCAACTTACAAAAATCATTTAATATTAGCTGCTGACGGCTCAGATATTAATATTCCTACCACTACTGAAACACTGAAACTGTATGGTTCTGCAAGCCGAAAAAACACAAAACCCCAAGCACAAATAGGATTAGGCTGTATTTATGATGTAATGAATCGTATGATACTGGAAAGTGACTGTAATAAGGTGAAATTTGATGAAATGCGCCTGGCCGAAAAACAGATGGAACGAATACCGGAAACAATAGGTAACATTCCCTATATTATTATCATGGACAGAGGCTATCCTTCTACGCCAGCGTTTATACATATGATGGATAAGGATCTTAAGTTTATCGTACGTTTAAAAAGCAGTGATTACAAAAAAGAGCAAAGCAGTTTAACAGAAAATGATCAGCTGGTTAAAATAAAACTTGATAAATCAAGAATCAGACATTACGAGGGGACGCCGGATGGAGAACGTATGAAAGAACTGGGTGAAATTTCATTGCGTATGGTAAAGATCCTATTAGAAAATGGAAATCTGGAAGTTTTAGCTACAAATCTTTCACAAACGGAATTTCATACAGAAGAAATAAAAGAATTATATCATATGAGGTGGGGAATAGAGACTGCGTATGAAACACTAAAGAATCGGTTGCAGTTAGAAAATTTTACAGGTACAAAACCTATTCTGTTATTACAAGATATATACAGCACCATATATCTGAGCAATTTAGTCGAAGATATCATATTAGACGCAGAGCGTGAACTGGATCAGAAGGAAACAAACAGAAAACATAAAATGATGATCAATCAGACAGTTAGTATTGGAATCTTAAAAAACGATCTGATTTATATACTTCTTGAAACGGATGATCAAAAGAAAAATATATTATTTCAGCAAATATATGAAGACATCAGTAAGAATCTGGTTCCTATTCGTCCTGATCGGCATTATACCAGAACGAAAGGGCGGTTAGCAGGGAAATATTCAAATACTCATAAAAGAGCATACTAATCTAGAAAATACGAGTACAAAAAGAAGGGGATAAGTATGCCCATATAAAAAAACAAAAAGCAGGAATCATAGTTTTATAAATACTTACGATTTCTGCTTTTTGCTAAAGTTAATGACATTGCGAAAACAGGCGGTTTAGGGACTTGAAAAGAAAAATAAAAATCGCAAAGAACGTGGCAAAAGTGCCTGAAAGAAGAACGAAAATGAGAAGGAAAAAAAGAGAGAAAAGACGTTCGGGCAGGTGGTTTTGCAGACGGGAAATTTTCATTTTCGGATGGGGCGTGTGTGTGGTGCATGTGGCTATCCGATTTTGGGAGCGGTTTTGGAAAGATAGTAAAGTGTCAAACGGATTTACAAAAAAAGTGTCAAATGGAGTTGCAAAATGACATGGAGCAGAGCTTCAAAGCCTTTATTTTCAAGGGTTTTGAGGCTCTTTTCTTTTAGAATTGCATTTTTTTATTCAACTGCTCTGTGATAGATTGCTGTATGCTGATTGCTGGTGTAATCGGCAACACTGGTTGTTGCCGGAGTATAAGTGAGAACGCCAGTTAATTTTTTGGCAACTTCCACGTTGGTGTTGGGATATAAATGTCCATAGGTTCCTAACGTGGTCTGTATCTTTTCATGCCCCAGACGTTCTTTAATCAATAAAGGATTTTCTCCCATACTGATGAGCAGGGAAGCATGGGAATGTCTGAGTGCATGAATTTTGATACGGTGTACGCCTGCCAATCCAGCAAGTTTTTCTAATGCCCGTGGGAGGGTGTGCTTACTGGTGGGAATCCCATTATAGCTTAGTACAAGGTCACAGTCCTTTAAAACCTTTTGCTGTACTTCCTGCCATGCTTTTAATTCTTTAATGGTATCTGTGTCAATATAGATAGTGCGAATACTGGCTTGTGTCTTTGGTTCCACAAATTTGTAATTCGTCTATTGTTTTATAGTACAGCGTTTTCGTTATACTTAAAAGTCCGGTTTCAAAGTTGATATCCGACCATTGCAGGGCTGCGGCTTCTCCGATTCTCATTCCAGTCATAAACAGGAGCCAGTATGAAATGAAAAGGTAATGTTCGTAATAATCGCCCTTGTAGAGTAGGGAAATTACCTTTTGAAATTCATCCAGTGTCCAAAAATCCACTTTTGTTTTCTTGCTCTTGATGTTTCCTATCATTCGTGACGGATTTTTCTTTGCAAGACCGAGAACAACTGCTCTGTCAAAGGCAATGGAGAGCATACCCTGTACAATACGGATATAGTTTGGACTAAATTCTTTTGCGAGTTCAAGCTGCCAGTTTTGGACGTTAATGGTTCTATCTCATCCACCGTCATTTTGTAAAAGTATGAAAAATGTTTCTGAATGGTAGAACGGCGGTTCAGATAGGTACTTTCCTTTACCTGTGTTTTATACCAAGGTAGGTAAGTCTCTTCAATGAACTGCTGAAAGGATAGCTGCTGTTTCTTTTCTGTCAATTCCTCTGTGGATGTAAGCATAAGCTTTGAATATGCTTCTCTGGCTTCCTTTTTTGTCTTGAATCCGCTTTTGTATTTCTGAATCTGTTTTCCGGTAATCGGGTGGAAACCTAAGTTTGCTCTAAAATAATAAGTTCCGTTTTCTGCTTTCTTAATAGGGTCTTTTGCCATGATTTCACTCCTTACATAAATGTGCAAGAAGTACAATCAGTTTGATTTATCAGTAAAAGTAATCCCTAACAATTCTTCCACAGCTTCTCTGGGAACCCTGTCCAGTTTGCGTGACTGATAGTAGGTATGCCCTTTTGAAATCATAAGTTTTTTTGCTTCTCTTATGATGTCTGCTGCGAATGAAGTCCCATAACCCAGTTCTATTAAGTCTTTTTTTGTTACTGTAATCATATTCCTCCTTTCCATAGACCAGATATGGAACCCTCAATATCTGTCTATATTATATCAGATTTTGTGGCAAAAGTAATATTAAGATTGTATTTCCTGCGAATAGTTATTTGATTTTGAATGAAAATTCTAATTCAAAATAGTATATAAGCAAGCCGAGCAGCTTTCGCTAAAGCTCATGGGAATCTCACCCCTGCATGGTTCTCATCCAGCCGTACCCTTTGCCAGCGGTGCTACATCATCACACGGACTAAGGCTGTACGGAAGTATCATTATCACAATAGAAAGGTCATGGCGGCAGCTCTGCGGTAAGCTGCTTATGGAACGCTGGCAGGAATCGCTATCCGGTTTCATCCCTCCTTTGGTGGGTCACGGCGTGCCAGCCAACGGCTCTCTTTCTATCGAAACGTATTCGGCTGCTTTATGCTGCGTTGATTAGACGCTTTCTTTTTCAAGGGAACAATCCGGCTGTGTCAGCCTGTTAAAATGCACTGATGATAATGCACTTTAATAGACTGGGCAAGCTCTGTCTGGGAAGCATGAGCTTGTCCACGCTTCCACAGGCAAGCGTTATTTTTATTTTGGTTCCCTGATTTCAAAAGATAAAATCTTTGCAATCAGACGTGTTTCCATCCGGCGGCGTAGGGTTTCATCTACAACATGTGGGTATTCCCATATTCGTCTTTCATGGGACGCATGGAACGGCTGGCAATAAAACCGCTGTAATGGCGTACAATCTGGTTGACTGCTTCAATATCATCGTCCGCAG
>ENA-OQIM01000742-OQIM01000742.1-human-gut-metagenome-genome-assembly--contig:-NODE-742-length-12091-cov-2.416583_pt1 | contig 12091 bp, 13 predicted proteins | sample MGYA00242579_ERZ504744 | MGnify/ENA primary metagenome ERZ504744 (study PRJEB26092, sample SAMD00036441) | human gut metagenome | host: Homo sapiens | study: EMG produced TPA metagenomics assembly of...
AGACGGATATTTGTCAAATTGTAAGCAGAGGAACTTACTTGATTCAGTTAATTTTTCTAAATCTGCAATATTTCAGGATATTCCATATCTGAATATAATTTCAGCTGTAACTGTAATATTCTGTTATATTCATCACAGCCCGGTTCTAAAACTCTTCTTTGTTCATACAGTTTATGATCTTCCTCACTCATTTTCACATCAAAGCTTTCCTGAGTATGGAACTGGATTTCAATACGATAGTTGCGTGAGTTTTTAAACTTTGCATTTACGCCATTATACGGAAAGCTGTCATTGACCCAATAATTTTTCAATGAATATATCTTCCAGTTTTTCTCATACAGAGCATCTGTCACAGATCGTATCTGTCAACATATTCTTTCGGTTCCAGTATCACTGTATAACGAATAACATCCGCTATTGAATCAAAAAAGACTTCTCTACTCTCTGATAAAGCTTATTATATAAGGACTTCGGTGATTTTACTCTATACTCTAATCCCGCAAGTACTGCTTTATTTGTTTTTGCAAAATCCACAAGAAATTTGGTTATTTCAAACTCTGTAGACAGATAATCCGCATAAAATACTCTTTCCTCAAAAGAAAGTTTATTAAAAAGTTCAATGTCCTCTTCTGTCCATGATTCTTCGATTTCCCTATTAAGGTAGATCTTTTTTGAATTTTCAGCGGACAGAACACATTTGAGTTCTATCGAATCAATGCCAAAAAGGCCGGTATTATCACCTGATCCATGAGTCAGACTTCTGAAGATCTTCTCATAATTATTAATGATCAAATTTACTTTTCTTTCAATCAGTGCATATGCCGAATCCGATCCGCCTGCTTCTATCACAAGTTTACCATCTTTAACAGCAATACTCCTTACAACGTTTCTTTCAACAAAGCCAACAATCTCTTCAGAATTATACTTATCAAAATCCTCATAATTCAGATCAAGATTTGTGTTCTTCAATTCTGCAAGCTGATTTCCAACAGCAAGAACTGCTGCCAGATTCTTCAATCTGACAGTATTTTTATTGTCTAATACCAAAATTTCTTCCAGCTGATTTATATCATCGCTGTTTCCGTCAATAAAATACAGCATACTGGTTATGGCATGTTTATGTTTCTCTGACGGAAATTCAAATATATCTCCATATTCTTCTATCAGACACGCACTGAACAAAACATGATATTTGCTCATGATCTGCAGGAATGTAAGCGATTGAGTCTGCTTTTGGATTCCCAGTTTGTTTATATATTTATTCATAATTTCCTGATTTAAACCAAATCCGGTATGCGCAAACAGGGCTGCCAGCAAAAGACAGTAACATCATCTTCATTCAACCTTCCAGTTTCTTTCCTGTCCATTATTAAATCGCAAAATTCTGCAATAATCTATAAAATGCATAATAGAATAATCAGAAATATTGGGATATATCTTTTTATATTTTTCCAGCATTCTCTGGACAACTGTACAGTTGTTCCCTGTAATTCTCATATAATTTTTTGATTTTTTAAGTAAATTTTCCGAACACTTGTTAACTATCATTTGAATGATCCTTCCTCAATTTGCACTGCTTATTTCTACTATTATACTCAAAAACAGCAGCCTTGTATATAGCTGCTGTTTCCAAAACTTCAGTAAAATTACATTTTCGCCCTTACCATAAAAAAGCCAAAAGCTTCCGATGCATACCTGAGGAAAGACTCACTATCTTTCCCCTCTTTTTCTTAATTTCATGCGTATCCATTTAAGCATCTGAATAATCGGAAGGCTGGCAAACGCATACAGATATACGCATCCAAGCTGCATCAGGTTCAACGTCTCCACTTTAAACAGAAAATGAAGTCCAGGAACCTCAGTACTGCTGTAATAAGTACTGACCAAGTGCAAATGCTCCCTGAAGCCATTTATTATTAAAGAAACGTTTTGTAAAGATAACCGGATGATCCGATTTGCAGTTGAATCCATGGAACAGACGTGCCAGACAAAGTGTTCCGAAGGCATAAGTACTGCCAAGCAGTGCACCATTCTGATGATATCCTGTCAAAAATCCGATCATCGTCATCATACCGATTACCAGTCCTTCCAGACCGATTTTACCAAGAAAATCCTTTGTCAGTATTGACTCGTCTGCTGATCTTGGTTTCTCATTCATCACCTCACTGCTGTGCGGCTCCACGCCTAATGCGATCGCCGGAAGACTGTCTGTCAAAAGATTGATAAACAGCAGATGTACCGGTGCAAAGGGAACCGGAAGTCCTGCAAGGGATGCACAAAGAACTGCCAGGATCGCACCAAAGTTTCCTGACAGAAGAAACTGGATCGCATACTTGATATTCTGATATAAATTTCGTCCATTTTCCACTGCTTTTACAATTGTTGCAAAATTATCATCTGTAAGCACCATTGCTGCAGCATCCTTTGCGACCTCTGTTCCGGTCACTCCCATTGCAACACCAATATCTGCCTGCTTCAATGCCGGAGCATCATTCACACCATCTCCGGTCATTGCCACGATCATCCCCTTCTCCTGCCATGCACGGACAATACGGATCTTGTGCTCCGGTGACACTCTTGCATACACAGAAATATTCGGGACAAATTCCCTCAGCTGCTCATCACTCATATTTTCAATATCAGCGCCCTCGCAGGCCTCCGACAGATCGTGTAAAATTCCGATTCTCTTTGCAATTGCAGCTGCTGTGATCTTATGATCCCCCGTGATCATGACCGGCCGGATCCCCGCTTTTATACATTCTGCAACTGCAGCCTTTGATTCTTCCCTCGGCGGATCCATCATAGCGATCAGGCCAAGAAATACCAGATGGTTCTCATCTTCTGTCGTCAATACATGCTTCTCCGGAATTTCACGATAGGTAAATGCCAGTACCCGTAACCCTTCCATTGAAAATTCCTGATTCTGGCGCTGGATCTTTTCTTTATCTGCTTCTGTGATTTCCCGAACTCCGTCCTTTGTCCAGATTCTGTCTGTCAGCTCCAGAAGCCGGTCAACCGCACCTTTTACGATCATCCGGTTCTCACCATCAATTCTGTGAAGTGTTGACATCATCTTACGGTCACTGTCAAAGGGAAGCTCTCCTTCTCTTTGATAAAGCTTTCTTACACCTGCAGCTTCGATTCCGTACCGGCTGCCCAGATTGATCAATGCCGTTTCCGTCGGATCTCCGATCTCCACTCCATTTTCATTTGTTGAATCATTACATAAAATGCTGTAGTCCAAAAGACATCTCTGCGCCGGATCTGCTACATCAATTGCATCTGCTGTGATTCTTTTTCCATCAATATAATAATCTTCCACTGTCATTTTGTTCTGTGTGAGTGTTCCGGTCTTATCTGAACAGATAACAGAAACGCTTCCAAGACCTTCCACCGCCTGGAGCTTACGAATGATCGCGTGCTCCTTTGCCATCTTCTGTGTTCCGAAAGAAAGGACGATCGTCACGATGGAGCTTAAAGCTTCCGGAATCGCTGCGACTGCAAGTGCTACTGCAAACATAAATGCACTGCTGATCTTCTCACCGCGGAATACACTGATCGCAAACAGAATTCCGCAAAATATCAGGATCAGAATAGAAAGCTTCTTTCCAAAATCATCCAGATTCGCCTGAAGTGGCGTCTGTTTTTCCGAAGTCGATTTCAGAAGTCCCGCAATCTTTCCAACCTCTGTCTGCATTCCTACATTCGTTACAACTGCTCTGCCACGCCCATATGTGACAAAACTTCCGGAAAACAGCATATTTGTCCGATCACCAAGCGGTGCTTCTTCCAAAATAGTGTCCATACTCTTTTCAACCGCAAGGCTTTCCCCGGTAAGCACTTTCATCGACCTTAAGACTTGCATTTTCAATCAATCTTCCATCGGCCGGGATCATATCACCTGCTTCAAGAAGGATCACATCTCCTACAACCAGTTCTCTTGCCGGGAGCTGTACCGCCACACCATCACGTAATACCTTTGCCTCCGGTCCGGAAAGCTTCTTTAAGCTCTGCAGGGACTGCTCAGCCTTTACTGTCTGCACAGTTCCCAAAATCGCATTGATCGTAATAACGATCACAATAACTGCTGCACTTTCCACATCTCCAAGCATACCGGATATCACTGCCGATGCGATCAGGATCAGCACCAGAAAATCCTTATACTGTTCAAAGAAGATCTGCAAAATACTTTTTTTCTTTCCTTCTGCAAGCTCATTCCATCCGCACTTCTCTCTGGACCGTCTGACCTGTTCATCGGTAAGCCCTGATTCCCTGCTTTTCACACGCTCGAGAACTTCTTCTGCTGTCTGCTGATAAATTTCTTTCATTACCTTTGCCTCCTTTTTTGCAAATATTCACCAACTGTAATTTTTTTTATGCAATAAAGGATTTTTTTGATAAAAGGATATAAAAAAAGAAACCCTTATTGCACAACAAAAAATGCAATAAAAGTCTCACCATTTCCCTGCAGCGCCGGATGTTTCCACCGTACTGACGACACTGCAAACGCAGATTTCCAAACGTAGGTTACTCCCCTTTATCAGTTTTAATAGTATAACAGGATCGGTACCTCTGTCAAGATACTTTATAAATCACACCTTGCAAATATGATACTCCGGTAACAGAAAAACTCCCATTTTTTGAGTGGGAGTCTTTCCGTTACCCTGAAAGTATTATAGGCCTGCAGCCGTTTTATTACCTTTTAAGATTTATTACTCTGATCAGCCACAATATTTCCCTGTACAACTCTTCCCTGATCTTTTCCTTTTCTCAGTCCTCGAACTACCTGTACATTTCCAAGAATCAGATAATCCATTTCCCTCTTAGTGACTTTCGCAAAATTTTTCTTTGAAACAAAATAGAAAGTAACTCCCATCAACACCCACACGATCAGTGCTGCAAAGGACTGTGGAGCCATGAATGCAGGAGAACCGGGCACGATCAGGAGCAGCAATATTACAACAGAGATCACACAGCCGCCCATTGCTACTGCCGGATGGATTTTATTTGTATCTGTATCATCGCCATATTTTTCAGAAGAATATAAGCACCTGCACAGGTAAAGAAATATCCGAACGCAGTACCTACGGAACACATATCTACAACCCAGCCGATCACTTCTCTGCCGAAAAATGGCAGATACAGCAGATGATCATGGTAAACCCAACACATATGGACGGAGTTTTATGCTCCGGATGAACCTTTTCAAAAGCTGACGGAAGCATTTTTGCTCTTGCCATACCAAATAAAAGACGGCTGGATGTCATAAAGAATCCGTTCATACCGGTAAAAATCCCCATGCACACTGCCAGTGCCACAAAGCACACACCAACTTTTCCCATTGCAAGATCAAGAACTGCACCTGTATGCCATTTTACAAGAGTTCCATTCGCATCTGTCATAGTCAGAACCTGCTGCCAGGGAACAACACAATCTGTCACCAGTGCCATTGCACCATAGATCAAAGCACCTACGATCAATGCTGAAATGATCAGCATTTTGCACTTCTGTGGTGGAAAATCATATTCTTCTGCCGCCTGTGGAATACAATCAAATCCTACATAAAGGAACGGAGCCAATGCCAGGATAGATACAAAACCGCTTCCAAGAGACTTGCCTTCGGCTCCGTATGCCGGCTGCAGATTTGAAGCATCAAAATGTCCTGTTGCGATCACACCAATGACTGATACAACAACCGCTGCACACATGATAAGGACCATCGCAAGCTGAAGATTTCCTACAGATTTCGCACCTTTGTAATTCATGATCCCGAAAAGTATGATAAAGAACAGGGATAATCCGACTTCACCCATATATACATCATATCCTGCAATTGTATACAGGTAACCTCTGTTAAAGACTCCAGGAAAAATATAGGATGCCAATACCGGAAGTGCCGTTGCATTCAAAGCTACAATAGACAGATATCCAAGCGACAGCATCCATCCGCATATGTACGAAGCAGTTCTTCCAAAGCCTTTATATGCATAGGCAAATTCACCACCCGCTACCGGGAATTTTGCGATCATATAAGAATAGCTGTAGCCTACCACGATCATTAAAAGACCGCCTGCCAGAAATCCCAGAAACAGCGGGAGCGGTCCACCTGCACGTTCTGTCCAGAGACCACCCTGTATAAAACATCCCCATCCAATGATGGAACCGACTGCAACTGCCCAGATCGAACCAGGTCCCATGGATTTTTTTAATTTTGTTCTTTTATTTCTTTCACCCATATATATCCTCCTGCTTCATCAATCATATCATTCATCATCATCTTCTCTGGTTTCTTCACTGATCGTATATGCCTCACTGATATCGGAAACAAAAATTTTTCCATCACCATAATGTCCATACTGCCCACTCTTTGCACTGTTAATGATAATATCTACAACCTCATCTTTTTCTTTGTCCCCAACAGTAATATACAGCATGTTTTTTGCCATTTCCTGATAAAGGACATCCCCTACCTGAATTCCTTTTTCCTTACCTCTTCCTGAAATTGCCCATTTTGAAAAAGCAAAATATCCTTCCTGCTCCAGTGCTTTGATGACATCCATCACTTTCTCAGGTCTTACGATTGCTGTGATCAGTTTCATAATCCTTCATCTCCCATCCATAAATACAAAAAGAGCCCAGATACCAAAGTATCCGGACTCCATCGTCTCTTTTTATATTATCATTATTTTTTTCAATATTCAATCAAAATCTTTCACTTTCCGGACAGATATCGATACATCTCATCCAGCATCTCGTCTGTGATCTCTACCGGATTGTTATAAAGGTTCGGGTGTCTGCTAATGCGAACCAGCTCCGCAATCTGATCATCATCAAGCTCCAGATCCTTCAGATCACACCGCAATCCCATTTTTTTCTTTAATTCAAGAACTGCATCCGCCATCTCTTCTGCATCTTTGAATCCAATCCTTCTGGCAAATTCCTCTACACGTTCACCACCTTCGCCTTTTGCATTGATTCTTATAAAATAATCCAGGGTCAGGCCACACGCCTCGCCATGCGGGATGTGATAAATATTGGTCAATGGAAATGAACACGCATGGGACGAAGTGGTTTTCGGTAAAGTAAACGCCAATCCTGCGATCAAAGATGCTTCGCACATTTTCTCCCTTGCTTCCTCATCATCGGGCTTCCTGTATGCTCTGTAAACATATTTGAATACCATTCTGCTGCATGCATTGCAAGTACATCACAGATCGGCTGATGACCTTTGCTCCAATAGCCTTCGATCGCATGGGAAAGAACATCAATTCCTGTTCCTGCCGTAACCTGCAGTGGCATTGTATAAGTAAGTTCAGGATCAATGATAGCTGCTGCCGGATAAAATCCCTCTGATACGATCGGCGCTTTTTTTTTCCATTTGCATGATCCGAAAGAACTGATACACAGGTCACTTCACTTCCTGTTCCTGCAGTCGTAGGAACTGCGATCAGTGGAAGATGTTTCTCCGGCATTGCTACTCCGGTTCCATGATACTTACGGATGGAATCCGAAGTCAGAGCTACACTGGCAGCTGCTTTGGCACAATCCATGGGACTGCCTCCACCCAGTGCTACCACAAATCCGATATTTTTCTGCCGGATCACTTCCGCACAGGCATCTACCTCTACAACGTCCGGGTTTGGAGAAACATCTCCAAAAGAAGCAACGATCATTCCTTCTGACTCTTTTATGACCTTTTCGGCAAGACCGCTTTTAAAGAAAAACGGTCCTGCACCAGAAGGCCTCTTTTGCAGCCAAGCTCTCTGGCTATTTCTTTGATTTCTTTTACTCTGCCTTTGCCGAAATGAATTTTTACCGGCTGTAGATAATCCCAGTTCATAGGCTACCTCCTGCTTTATCAGTCACAAAATTTTTCATCGACCATTGTAAGCACTTCATCAAGGATCGGAAGATACTCTTCCAGCTCCTCTTTCGTGATGATCAGTGGCGGACAGATTTCAATAAAGTTCTCACGTCCAAAGGTTGCAAAGCCACGTTTTTTTTAATTCTGCAAATATCCACGCATTACCGGTCCGGGTACGCCGTATTCCTGCATCGGTTCTCTGGTTTCTTTATTCTTGACTACTTCAAGTGCACCGAACAAACCGATACATCTTGCTTCACCAATACATTTATGCTTCTTTACCATCTCATCCATAAACGGAGCAACGATCTCGTGCATCTCAGCTACATGGCCCTCGATGTCGTGTTCTTTATAATATTTCATTGCTGCTACACCAGCCGCACATGCAAGTGTATGTCCACTGTAAGTAAGTCCGCACTGAAGAACATTTTCCTCAAAATACTCCGCAACCTTTTTACTTACAATACATCCGCCCAGCTGTACATAACCACAGGTAACACCTTTTGCAAATGTAATGATATCCGGTTTCATGTCGAAATTCATAAATGCAAACATTTTTCCTGTACGGTAAAATCCTGCCATAACCTCATCACAGATCAGAAGGATTCCATATTTGTCACAAAGTGCACGAACACCTTCCATATATCCGTCTGGAGGAAGAATGACACCGTTTGCACCTACTATAGACTCCATCAGGATCGCTGCCACATTTCCGGGGCCTTCATATCTGAGCTGCAGATCCAGCGCATCCAGATATTTCTTCGTTACCTCTGCATCATCAACTCCTTTTGTATATCCGTCACGATACATCTGAGGGTTCATAAAGTGTACGAATCCATTTGCACCACCGATCTCTGCTGCATATCTTCTCCAGTCACCGGAAGCATTGGATGCTCCAAGTGTAGCTCCATGATAGCTTCTGTAGCAGGAAAAGATCTTGGTTCTTCCGGTTACCATACGTGCATTTTTATAGCATTCTCATTGGATTCTGCTCCACCATTTGTGAAGAAAACTCTCTTGTATGTATCTGCTCCTGCTGCTTCTACAAGCATTTTTGCCAGCATGCTCTTAGGCTCGGATGCATATGCCGGTGCCATGAAGCACATCTTATCAGCCTGTTCCTTGATCGCTTCAACGATCTCCGGAAGCTCATGTCCGAGGTTGGAACACACCAGAAGTGAAGCCATATCTGCATATTTTTTTCCATCATAATCGTAAAAATAAATTCCCTCGGCTCTTTCTACCGGTAAAGTATCTGCTCCTGATCTTGCCCATGACTGCATCACATAATCTTTGTGCATCTGTGCTACTTCTTTTCCTGTTAAACTCATAATAACTTCCTCCTCTTTATCTGTAATTCAGTTTTAAATATTGTTCATTTTTGCGGTAAACAAACTTATTATTTGTTGTAGAATAAGAAAAGCGCCCGGCCCACATTCATTTGTGAACCAGACGCCTTTGTCTTATCTGAGTCATATATTACTCTCGACACTGGCTGTCTGCAATAGACATCTATCCAATTATTTTTGTGCTGCAGCACAATCGTTATTATTCTGCTGCCGCATTTTCCTTTTACATTTCATTCATCTGATATAACAGGAAACCCAGCCTCAGCTGAAAACGCACATCAAAATCAGAAAGATTTTTTCCAAGTATCTCAGCGGCCTTTCCAAGCTTATAATTAATTGTATTTCGATGTACGATCAATTCCTGTGACGCACTTTTGACACTGCAGTCGTTAGCCAGGTAGCACTGAAGTACTCTGACCAGATCTGAGTGGTTCATCTCATCATATTCATACAATGGAGCTACTGTATCTGCCAGATATTCTTTTATTGCTTCCTTATCTGTAAGTGTGAGCAGTACCCTGTAAATCCCAAGATCTTTGTAAAAAATAATCTTTCCGCCATCTGTGCTTTGCTCGCCCGGAACCTGACAGACACATAATAGATCAGACATTTTTCCGCAACTGATAGCTCTTATAAATCTGCCTGATCCCGGAAATCTGCTTACTTACACTTACAAAAATCTGTTCCTTCTGCTGTGCCATCCTGCAAAGTATCTGAAAAATCCTCTCCATAACTTTTCTGCATGCTTCATCAGAATAATCACACAAAACCAGAAGGATCTGCTTATCCTGGGCACAACACAAAATCCCATTATAATTACAGCGGATATGACTGCTCAGTTTAGATAAAATCTGCTCTAGCCTTGTTCCTGTTACACGATCATTGTCTTCCAGAACATACACATTCACAACCGTATATGCACTGTCTGTAAAATACCCTTTTCTCATCAGTGCCGAAACATACAGTTCTTCCTGGGACGGACATAAAAAGGCATTGTTCAGTGCCGTCGCAACCTCAATTGCGTTCTGCTGCTCTTTTGTTATTGCAAAACATATGATCCGCATGATTTCAGCCATTCGAACCCTCCACGGTACTTCAAATACCGGGAATCCCTTTTCATTTGCAAAATCAATAACATCCTGTCCGATCTCACTGATATAAGGCCCTGTATTGATCACGATCCCACTGGCTTTGTTTCGCCATACTTCCTTTACCAGACGAAGAAGAGTCAGATTTTCATTCAATCCTAATCCAGTTGTAAAAGTAAGCTCCTGTCCCTGCAGAAATGCAGAAATCGTGTCGCTGTCTACCATATGAGTCCATGACACTTCATGATCCAGTCCTGTCGCACCTGCTACCAGCTTCATCTCCAGATGCTGTACCTGTTTTATGATTTCACGCAATGTTACTGCCATATTTATACACCTTTCTCCACCGCAGCTTCCTGTGATCAACTGCATCAGACGATCAAAGATACTCCAGATATCAGAAGCAGTATATAAGTCAGATTCAGAAATACCTTCTGAGATACTTTACATACCAGCTTTTTACCTAACCATGTAGCTATAAGTAATGGCAGGATACTGATACAGATCAGTCGAATATCTGCCGTTCCAACCAGGCCGCTCCTGAACTGGGTAACCATCAGAAAAAAATTCAGCACCACCCATACAGGGGCCACTGTCGCACGAAATTCTTCTTTTTCTTTCAGTACCTGTGTTGCATAGATCACAAGTAACGCCCCTCCTGATACAAACATACCATGAATTATCCCTGCCAGGATCAGAACTATCCACAAAATGAGATCCGGAAGTTTTTTCTCTGTATGGATGCACAGATTCTTTAATGCAACTACGACGATTATGATTCCATATATTGTCAGAAGAATATTTTCAGATTTCACGATCCGGAAGATCTGTATCCCTGCAAACATTCCAACCAACATGACCGCAGACATCTTAAGCAATTCTTTCCAGTTTATATGTCGATATCCGGTCACTGCGATCATCAGTCCGGACAGCCAGGCCATAACATTCAGGACCACCTTGCATGATCCAGCCCAAGCAAATAAACGGAGGGCGCATCGCCAATACCGTACCGGCAAACCCTGTGATAGCCTGAATAACATTAGAAACAAACAATACAAGCAAAAATAACAATTCTTTCATAAGGCATTCTTCCTTTTCTGTATTATCTGTTTACCGCACACTCTTTATCACTGCTGATAAAATAAAAAGACGCTTTGCAATAATGACTGCAAAACGTCTTTGTTTTTCTACACTCTCGATTTTAGCACGCTAAAAAGCAAAAGTCAACAGTTGCCTTTCTCCATTACCTTGACACATTCTTTTGTATTATTATTTTTTGCTATTCTTCTTAATGACAGCTATGACTTCCACATCCATGCTCGCCACATGTATGTCCTTCCCCGTGGCTGTGCTCGTGATGAGAACATTTCACATCCGGATTATACTCCAGTGTTTCATTGATAAAAGCTTCTACTGCTTCATCCGCATCTCCGGAAACTCCTCCGAAAAGCTTAATACCGGCTGCCGCTAATGCTGTCTGTGCACCGCCTCCGATTCCGCCACAGATCAGTACATCTGCATTCAATGCATTAAGAACTCCCGCCAATGCACCATGTCCGCTTCCATTCGTATCTACTACTTCTGAATGTACTACTTTTCCTTCCTCTACATCGTAAATCTTAAATGTCTCTGTGTGTCCAAAGTGCTGGAAATCTGTCCATTTTCATATGTTACTGCTATTCTCATGATACCTTCTCCTTTTCTGTCTGCATATTTTGGTAAATTTCCTATTTATAACATCCTTCCAAGCGACATGTTGCTGCTCTGACCGTCACAGATTATGAAATCCC
>ENA-OQIM01000743-OQIM01000743.1-human-gut-metagenome-genome-assembly--contig:-NODE-743-length-12084-cov-2.129548_pt1 | contig 12084 bp, 22 predicted proteins | sample MGYA00242579_ERZ504744 | MGnify/ENA primary metagenome ERZ504744 (study PRJEB26092, sample SAMD00036441) | human gut metagenome | host: Homo sapiens | study: EMG produced TPA metagenomics assembly of...
TTGCCCGCGTTGCGGGCAAAGCGCTGCTGCGGACAGGCTGTCGCAGACAGCCGCTTCCGACGCGCTTTCGCCGAAGGCGAACAGCTCGTCAGTCTGCCTTCAGCGACTGACGTCTAACCCGACATAACTTCCGGGCTCCCGCTCTGAGGTTTCTCACGTTCGTCACTCAGTTTTCATCGACTGAAGTTCAACACGCCTCAACTTCCAGGTTCCCGCTCCGAGATTCCTCACTTTCGTCACTCAGTTTTCGGCGACTGAAGTTCTACATGCCACAGCCAAGCGTGCCCAACGGAGGGGGTTCTTAGGGGGAGCGTGCGGGCTTCGCAACTTTGAGCTCGCTCCCCCTAAGGGTTTTCTCAGCTTACAAACTGAAACAAAACTACAACTAAAATCCACCATAAAAAACATTCTACAGAGCTCTTACATCAAGAACGATAATCCGCATTGATCTTTATGTAATCATAGGTGAGGTCGCATCCCCACGCAGTTGCGGATGCATCTCCCATCTTCATATCCGCGATGCTGTCACTGCCTCTTCTGAGAGGATCTTAGTTGCTTCCTCTTCGCTGTAGCCTGTAGAAACTCCATTTTCAATGATCTTGATCTTTCCTGCTTTGCTCTCAAAGTAGAGATCTACCTTTTCCGGATCGAACTGGACGCCGGAGTAGCCGAGGGCGCAGAGGATTCTTCCCCAGTTTGCGTCGTGACCGTAAATGGCTGCCTTTGTTAAGGAAGAGGTTACTACGGATTTACTTAAGGTTACGGCTTCTGCCTTGGTGCTGCGCCGATGACCTTGACCTCGAAGAGTGCAGTTGCGCCTTCTCCGTCACCTGCGATCTTTTTGGCAAGGGTTGTGTTTACGTAGTTAAGAGCTTTTTTGAACTCTTCATAATCTGCGTTTTTCTCTGTGATCTTCGGATTGCCGGCCTGGCCGTTTGCAAGGAGGAGGACAGTATCGTTTGTGGAGGTATCTCCGTCAACGGATACCATGTTGTAGGTGTCCTTGATATCCTCGCTGAGTGCTTCCTGAAGAAGTTCCTTGGAGATATCCACATCACTAGTGATAAATCCAAGCATCGTGCACATATTGGTGGATCATTCCGGAGCCCTTGCACATACCGCCTACCGTTACGGTTTTTCCACCGATCTCGATTTCTACCGCTGCCTCTTTCTTCTCGGTATCTGTTGTCATGATGGCTTTTGCTGCCTCAAGGCCTGCCTCGCGGCTTCCCTCAAGCTTCGGTGCCATAGCTTTTACTCCGTTTGCGATACGGTCGATCGGAAGCTGCATTCCAATGACACCGGTGGATGCTACCAGTACGCTGTCTTCCGGGATCCCAAGGCTTTCGGATGCTGCCTTGCGGTTTCCCTGCAATAGCCGAATCCTTCCTCACCGGTACATGCGTTGGCGATTCCGCTGTTGCAGATCACAGCTCTTGCACCCGGGTGATTGTATACAATGTCCTGATCCCATCTTACAGGAGCTGCTTTTACCACATTGGTCGTGAAGGTTCCTGCAGCCACACAGGGAACCTCACTGAATACCATGCCATATCGGTACGGCCTTTATATTTGATCTCTGCTGCAGTTGACGCTGCCTTAAAACCTTTTGCGGCTGTAACGCCGCCGTCGATAATCTTCATATTATATATCTCCTCTCAATGGTGATGCCAGATCGAATATCGCAGTTCATTCGTTTAAAGTCCTTCGGCATCCCCCATATTTTATTTGTGATCTGCCTGTTTTACGGGCACATCGGGATCTGTTTCAGTCCTTCGTTCTCGTCAAATCCAAACATCAGGTTCATGTTCTGTACAGCCTGTCCTGCTGCACCCTTTACCAGGTTGTCGATAGCGCCCATCATGATGACTCTCTTTGTTCTCGGATCGATCTTGAAGTTCACGTCCACAAAATTGCTGCCTTCTACATTTCTTGTCTGCGGGCATACATCCTTGTTCAGGACACGTACAAAGAACTCGTCTTTATAATATTTGTCATAGGCTGCTTTTACTTCCTCGTAGGTAACATCCTTGGTCAGGGAGGCATATGCTGTTACCAGGATTCCACGGTTCATCGGAACAAGATGCGGGGTAAAGTTGATCATCACTTCCTGTCCGCATGCATATCCAAGCTGATCCTCGATCTCCGGTGTATGTCTGTGTGTGGCAACACCGTAAGCTTTGATGCTCTCGTTTACCTCACAGTAGAGATTCGGAACCTTGGCTCCTCTTCCTGCTCCGGAGGTTCCGGACTTGGCATCAATGATAATGGTATTCGGATCAATGAGGCCTTCCTTTAACAGCGGATAAATAGACAGTGTGGAGCATGTCGGATAGCATCCCGGGTTGGCGATCAGCTTGCATTCTTAATATCCTCACGGTTGATCTCGCAGAGGCCATAAACAGCTTCCTCGATAAACTGCGGAGCCTTATGCTCGATCCCGTACCACTTCTCATATTTTTTCACATCTTTAATACGGAAATCTGCGCTTAAGTCGATCACCTTACATTTGGAAAGGATTTCTTCATTAATAAGGGATGCACAAAGGCCCTGTGGTGTTGCGGTAAAGATCACATCCACCTCATCTGCAAGTGCAGCCATGTTGTCATCCATACATTTGGCATCCACCAGCCTGAAAAAATTCTGATAAATATCTGCATACTGCTGATCTATGTAGCTTCGGGAGCCGAACCATTTGATTTCAACGTCCTTGTGTCCAAGAAGAAGTCTTACGATCTCATTTCCTGCGTATCCTGTCGCACCGATAATTCCTGCTTTAATCATCTTTCACATTCCTCCTCTGCCGTTTTTTCTACGGCTTAATACACCCTGCAGAAGCGCTTGCTATTCTTATTTATGCCTCTTTTTTATGTCTTCTGATATCTGAATCTTCTGCACAGGTCAGACGGACATCTTAAACCTGTCTGTACTGCCAGCTCATATGTCCATCTTATCAATGGATAGATTATACATCTTCTCTGCATATTATGCAATAGTCATTTTCTTTGATTTTTCACGGTCTTTTCTGTTTTTCCTGTATTTTATTATAATATCGCCTACTTTTAGATGTATTTTTATGCAAAATTTTTTTCATATTTTTCAAATTATCTCTTGCATATTTATAAAATCTGGTGTATATTAAGCCATGTCGACAGGACAGCCGAAAATTTTGTTTTGTTGTACATGAATATTTATTCACTCTGGTAAAGTTATAAAACAGCATAATTTTTTCCAGATAACGTAAAAAATTCACCGTCCCGGAAATGTCCGGAGCGATACAAAATCAAAAAATCCTAGGAGGACATATATTATGAAAGAAAAAGTTGTTTTAGCGTATTCCGGTGGTCTTGATACCACAGCCCTGATCCCGTGGCTGAAAGAAACCTTTGATTATGACGTTGTCTGCTGCTGTGTAAACTGCGGACAGGGAAACGAGCTGGACGGTCTTGAAGAGAGAGCAAAAATGTCCGGTGCTTCCAAATTATATATCGAGGATATCGTCGATGAGTTCTGCGATGACTTCATCATGCCGTGTGTAGAGGCTGGTGCTGTATACGAGCATTCCTATCTTCTCGGAACTTCCATGGCTCGTCCGGTCATTGCCAAGAAGCTGGTTGAGATCGCACGTAAAGAGGGTGCCGTTGCTATCTGCCACGGTGCTACCGGTAAAGGAAATGACCAGATCCGTTTCGAACTTGGCATCAAGGCTCTCGCTCCGGACATCAAGATCATTGCTCCATGGCGTATGACAGATCTGTGGACCATGCAGTCCCGTGAAGATGAGATTGAGTTCTGTAAGGCTCATGGCATCACTCTTCCATTTGATGCAAGCCACAGCTACAGCCGTGACAGAAACCTCTGGCACATCAGCCATGAGGGACTTGAGCTTGAGGATCCATCCAGGCTCCGAACTATGATGACATGCTTGTATTAAGTGTAACACCTGAGAAGGCTCCGGATAAAGAAACTGAGATCACCATGACATTCGAGCAGGGTGTTCCGAAAACACTCAACGGAAAAGCAATGAAGGTTTCCGAGATCATCACAGAGCTGAACAAGCTTGGCGGTGAGAACGGCATCGGTATTGTTGATATTGTTGAGAACCGTGTTGTTGGTATGAAATCCCGTGGCGTTTATGAAACTCCTGGCGGAACGATCCTGATGGCAGCACATGACCAGCTTGAGGAGCTGATCCTTGACCGTGAGACAATGGAAGCCAAGAAAAAGCTTGGCAGCCAGTTTGCACAGGTTGTTTACGAAGGAAAATGGTACACACCTCTCCGTGAGGCTATCCAGGCATTTGTTGAGTCCACTCAGAAATATGTTACCGGTGAGGTTAAATTCAAGCTTTACAAAGGAAACATCATCAAGAATGGTACAACCTCTCCGTACAGCCTTTACAATGAGTCTCTTGCTTCCTTCACAACCGGTGATATGTATGATCATCATGATGCAGACGGATTCATCACTCTGTTCGGTCTGCCGCTGAAGGTTCGTGCCATGAAGCTTGCAGAAGTTAAGAATAACCAGAATCAGAACTAATTTTGTTGGACATTGTTCCGACAGATCATAAGAATGCCCCGGGAAGCTATATAAGTTCCCCGGGGTCTTTTGTTATATACTGCTTTGATCACATAATACCTAATAAACGAAAGGATTTTTTATCATGAACTCACAGAAAATGCCTCTGAAAAATTCTCTCTGCCTGCTTCTGGCCGCAACGATCTGGGGAATCGCCTTTGTTGCCCAGAGTGTGGGCATGGAATATGTCGGCCCCTTCACCTTCAACGGCGTCCGTTCCCTGATCGGCGCCGCTGTCCTGGTTCCGGTGCTCTTTATCCTGAACCGTTCCGGAAATAAATCCTCTGCTGCCACAGACTCCGCAATACCGGAATCCTCGTCAACACCTTCAGAAAAAGCTGTATCCCCCACGCCATATAACAGCCGTGACCTGTGGCTGGGCGGCATTGCCTGCGGATTTGCTCTTTTTGCTGCCAGCAGCTTCCAGCAGTTTGGTATCCAGTACACAACAGTAGGAAAAGCCGGCTTCATCACCGCCTGTTACATTGTCATCGTCCCGATCATCGGAATTTCCTGAAAAAGAAATGCAGTCCCTTTATATGGACAGCCGTTGTCATGGCACTGGTCGGACTTTATCTTCTCTGCATCACAGACGGATTTTCCATTGGCCTCGGAGATATTCTGGTGCTGGTATGTGCTTTTCTCTTTTCCCTGCACATTCTGGTGATTGACTATTTTTCCCCGAAGGCAGACGGTGTAAAGCTTTCCTGTATCCAGTTTCTGGTCTGCGGGATCCTGTCCATGATCCCGGCACTTATTCTGGAACATCCGCAGATTTCTTCCATTCTTACTGCCTGGCTGCCGATCCTGTATGCCGGTGTGATGTCCTGCGGTGTTGCCTACACCCTGCAGGTCGTAGGCCAGAAAAATGTGAATCCCACCGTTGCTTCTCTGATCCTTTCTCTTGAATCCTGCATCTCCGTGCTTGCAGGCTGGGTGCTCCTGAATCAGAAGCTTTCCATAAAAGAGCTCCTTGGATGTGTCATCATGTTTGCAGCCATCATCCTGGCACAGCTGCCGGAAAAAGAAAAAGATAATAAATAAAAAACAGGCAGCCGGTTTGGTATTTTACCTTCCGGCTGCCTGTCTGCATGTTTCTTATTCTGCTGCTTCTTCTTTCTTAATGAAGTTATTATAATGTGCTTGATCTTCTCAAGCTCTCCTGACTGATGTCGTGCTCCATCTTGCAGGCATCCTCCATTGCGATCTCTGCCGGAACCCCAAGTCCCTCCAGCATCCTGGCAAGAACAATGTGACGCTCATAAATCTGATTGGCGATCTCCGCCCCCTTCTCCAGAAGTGTCACGGTACCGTAACGGTCCATGGCAATATAACCATCCTCACGAAGAAGCTTCATTGCGTGACTGACGCTTGGCTTGGAAACACCAAGTCTGGTCGCAATATCAATAGAACGAACTCCTCCGCCTTTTTTGGATAAAACCAGAATTGACTCAAGATAATCCTCCGCTGACTGTCTGATTTCCATATAAAATCCTCCCTGCAAAAATTTAACTCTATATAGACCCTCTAAAGGATCTGAATCCCATTCCTTCCCTGTTCTACAGGCGAATATTAACTTTTAATATACCGCTTAAAGGATGTTGTGTCAAGCATTTCGCACATGTTTATCTTGACATTAAAAATAATTTCCCCGATAATAGTAGCTGAACAATATATCTGTTCTATAGCAGCCCGGAATCCTTTCCAGTAGTGCTGTCTTTTGAACAGTAAAGAAAGGAGATTTTTTATGCTCAAAACCCTTCTGGCCCAGGTCAGGGAGTTTAAAAAGGCATCGTTTCTCACGCCTTTTTTCATGATCCTGGAAGTTCTCTTTGAGACTCTGATCCCCCTGCCATGCTTCCATCATTGATAAGGGTGTGGAAGCCGGAAATATCGGCCATATCTATCGGATGGGTGCAGTTATGGTAGCTCTTGCCCTGTGCGGACTCTGGTCCGGCGTCATGGGAGGAAAATACGGAGCACTAGCCTCCACAGGCTTTGCCAGAAACCTCCGAAAAGCCATGTACACCAACATCCAGACCTTTTCTTTTTCCAACATCGACAAATACAGCACTGCCGGCTGATCACCCGTCTTACCACAGATGTGACCAACCTGCAGAACGCCTATCAGATGATCCTTCGTATGTGTACCCGTGCACCGGCCAGTCTGATCTGTGCCATGGTCATGGCATTTCTTATCAATGCAAAGCTTGCAAGCATCTATCTTGTCGCTGTTATCTTCCTCGGTGGCTGTCTGATCTTTATCATGCAGAAGGCCACTGTATACTTCCAGGCCGTGTTCCGTAAATACGATGATCTGAACGCAAGTGTCCAGGAAAACATCGGCGCTGTGCGTGTGGTCAAGGCCTATGTCCGCGAAGGCTACGAGATCAGTAAATTCCAGAAAGCCTGCAACAAAGTATACGAAATGTTCTTAAGTGCTGAGAAGATCGTTGTCATGAACATGCCCCTGATGCAGTTTACCGTTTATGCCTGTATCCTGGGGATCAGCTGGCTCGGTGCCAAAATGATCGTAGGCAGCTCCCTTACTACCGGTGAGCTTATGAGCCTTCTCACCTACTGCATGAACATTCTCATGAGCCTTATGATGCTTTCCATGGTTTTTGTTATGGTGACAATGAGTATTGCCAGCGCAGAGCGTGTTACGGAAGTTATCAATGATACTGCTGACATCACAGATCCGGAGGATCCGGTAACAGATGTCCCGGACGGAAGTATCGTCTTCGATCATGTAAATTTCAGCTATAAGAAAGACAGTCAGGAACCCGTTCTGAAGGATATCAATATCTCGATCCGCTCCGGCGAGACCATAGGGATCATCGGGGGTACCGGAAGTGCAAAATCCAGCCTTGTCAACCTGATCAGCCGTCTTTATGACGTAACGGATGGTTCTGTTTCCGTAGGAGCATCGACGTCCGTAAATACCATCTGGAATCTCTCAGAAATCAGGTTTCCGTTGTTCTTCAGAAGAATGTACTTTTCTCAGGAACCATTCTGGAAATCTCCGCTGGGGTGACAAAAATGCCACAGAGGAGGAATGCCGCCGTGCATGCCAGCTTGCCTGTGCCGATGATTTCATCGAAAAAATGCCGGACAAATACAACACCTTCATTGAACAGGGCGGCTCAAATGTTTCCGGAGGCCAGAAGCAGCGTCTCTGTATCGCCCGTGCTCTTCTGAAGAAGCCGAAGATACTGATCCTGGATGACTCCACCAGTGCAGTAGATACTGCCACAGACGCAAGGATCCGCCGTGCTTTTGCTGAGGAAATCCCGGATACCACCAAGCTGATCATCGCACAGCGTGTTTCCAGCATCCAGAATGCGGACCGGATCATCGTTATGGATAACGGGGAGATCAACGGTTTTGGTACCCACGAGGAGCTTCTTAAGACCAATGCCATTTATCAGGAAGTATTTCATTCACAGACCGGCGGTGCCGGTGATTTTGACGAGGGAGGTGAGCCGGCTTGAAAAAACAGAACATGAAAGGCCCGGGCGGTCCTGGTCCAAAGGGTATGGGAACACCGGAACAGCCGGGAAAGCTTCTGGGACGCCTTGCCCGTTATATCTTTAAAAACTACAGTATCCATATCGTGATCGTGGTGATCTGCATTTTTGTCAGTGTTCTTGCCAATGTACAGGGAACCATGTTCATGAAAACCCTGATCGACCAGTACATCACACCTCTTCTCTCAGCAGATACACCGGATTTCGGGCCTCTGGCTGCAGCATCGCACGTGTGGCATGCTTTTACGCCATTGGTGTTATTGCCACCTATACTTATAACCGTATCATGATCAATGTTTCCCAGGGAACCTTACGTAACCTCCGAAACGATATGTTTGCAACGATGGAAACGCTTCCCATCAAATATTTCGACACTCACGCACACGGCGATATCATGTCCATCTACACCAACGACATTGATACCCTGCGCCAGATGATCAGCCAGAGCTTTCCGCAGCTGCTTTCCAGTGTGATCACCATCGTCAGCGTTCTTGTAAGTATGCTGATCCTGAATGTTCCGCTTACTGTAGTTACCCTGCTTATGGTTGCCATTATGATGACTGCCAGCCGGAAGCTTGCAGGCCTGAGCGGAAAATATTTCCTGGAGCAGCAGACCAACCTTGGTATTGTCAATGGTTATATCGAAGAGATGATGGAGGGTCAGAAGGTGGTCAAGGTCTTCTGCCATGAGGACGAAAGCATCCGGAAATTCGATGAACTGAACGACCAGCTTTTCACCAGCGCAGACAATGCAAACCGTTTCGCCAACATCCTGATGCCGGTAGTCGCACAGCTTGGAAATGTCAGCTATGTGATCTGCGCCATGGTGGGCGGTATCCTTGCCATCAACGGCATCGGCAGCTTCACACTTGGCGGGCTTGCCAGCTTCCTGACCTTCAATAAGAGTTTCAACATGCCTATCAACCAGGTCAGCCAGCAGTTCAACAGTATTGTTATGGCTCTTGCAGGTGCAAAACGTATCTTTGATCTTCTGGATGAAAAGCCGGAAGTGGATGAAGGCTACGTTACTCTCGTCAATGCAAAAGAGGAAAATGGTGTTCTTACCGAATCCAGCAAACGTACCGGCCGCTGGGCATGGAAGCATTTCCACAAAGCTGAGGGTACCACTGATTATATCGAGCGTGAAGGGTGATATGTCCTGGAGGATGTAGACTTTGGTTATAATTCCAACAAAATCGTTCTCCATGACATCAACATGTATGCACAGCCAGGCCAGAAGATCGCTTTTGTAGCTCTACCGGCGCCGGAAAAACCACCATCACCAATCTTCTGAACCGTTTTTACGACATTCAGAAGGGTAAGATCCGTTATGACGGTATCAACATCACCAAAATCAAAAAAGATGATCTCAGACGCTCCATGGGCATCGTTCTTCAGGATACCAACCTGTTCACAGCAACCGTTATGGAAAATATCCGCTACGGAAATCTGGATGCCACAGATGAGGAGGTTATCGCAGCAGCAAAGCTTGCCAACGCCGACGGTTTCATCCGCAGGCTTCCGCAGGGTTATAATACCCTTCTTCGCGGAAACGGTGCAAACTTAAGTCAGGGCCAGAGGCAGCTTCTCTCCATTGCCCGTGCAGCCGTTGCAGACCCGCCCGTCCTGATCCTGGACGAGGCACCAGCTCCATTGATACCCGTACCGAAAAGCTTGTACAGGATGGTATGGATAAGCTGATGGAAGGCAGGACGACCTTTGTGATCGCCCACAGACTTTCCACAGTACGCAACAGTGACTGCATCATGGTCCTGGAGCAGGGACGCATCATCGAGCGTGGTTCCCACGAGGAACTGCTTGCACAGAAGGCCGGTATTATCAGCTGTATAACGGCTGATCCAGGCTCACAGTTATTTTCGATCTAAAATATTCAATACCAAAAACATGCAGGGTGTATCTTTTCTGATAGTCCTGCATGTTTTTTTATGCTATAATCCTTGATTGAAATCTATTTTTCCGGAAAGGAGTCTCCGTATTTTTATATATGAAACAGACTGAAGAATATTACTACGGCAGAATGCCGAAAGATAAACAAAACGTGTACCGTGCAATGCTTCACGGGCTTATGGAGCTTTCTGATGAGTTCCTGATCCCTCAGGTACCAACCACCGATGGAAACTGGCTCTATGATGTATTTTTCCAGCTTCGTCTTGATCACCCGGAGATTTTCTGGGCTGTGGGGTTTAAATACCGTTATTACAAGGACTCGCCAAATCTGATACTGATCCCTGAATACATCTTCGACAAAAAATAAAATCCGGGAGCATCAGAAAGCCATGGGCGCGCGCGTAGACAAGCTCGTGCGCCCCGCCATGAAGTTTTCCGAGTGGGATAAGGAAAAATATGTCCATGACTTCATCTGCGAAAATATCCGCTACGACAAGCTGAAAAAGCCATATTCCCACGAGATCATCGGGCCTCTGGGCCATGGTGTCGGTGTCTGCGAGGGAATCGCCAAATCCGTAAAGGTTCTCTGTGATGCCCTTGGTGTATGGTGTATTATCGCCATCTGTGGGAACAATCCGGAAAAAGGGATCAATACCGTCATACCTGGAACATCGTCCGGATCAACGGACAGTACTATCATCTGGATGCCACCTTCGATAATACTCTGGGCAAAAACGAAGACGGCTCAACCAGTATCCGTTACGATTATTTTAATCTGGATGACAAAAACATCTTTCGTGACCATGAACCACTGATCGCTCCGGCACCTCCCTGCCCGGATGGAAACCACTTTTATTACCGTGAGAAAAAGCTATCCTTCACCAAATTGGAAGACGTATACAAACGTGCCCTCCAGGCCGCAAAAAAAGGCCGCGAATTCACCTTCCACTGGCGAGGCGGATATCTCACCCGTGAAGTCCTCGCAGACCTTGTAGATCAGATCCAGGCCGCAGGAAAGACACGGGACAAAAAAGCCATCATCACACTCAACTGGCCTCAGGCTGTACTGCGATTTCATTTTGCGGAACAGCAGGCGGAAGGGAAGGTGTTTATTGAGGAAGTGAATGAAGGGGAGAAACTGTAACGTCATTTAAGAAATTCGATAGAGTCAAAATGCCACATATCATTATGCATATGTGGCATTTTTCTGTGAATATAATTCTAAAAATTAAAAGACTTTCCATAAATCAGATTTATAGAAAGCCTCTTAAGCACTGCGGATAACAGGACTTGAACCTGCACGGTTGCCCACTGGTACCTAAAACCAGCGCGTCTGCCAATTCCGCCATATCCGCATATTCAATTATATTTTCATCCTGTCTGATGATAAAAAAATAACGGAAAGCAAATGCTTTCCGCTAATGAGGCATCGGGGATTCGAACCCCGGACAACTTGATTAAAAGTCAAGTGCTCTACCGACTGAGCTAATACCCCATAAAAAGGACTGGGCTAGCTGGATTCGAACCAGCGAATGCAGCAGTCAAAGTGCTGTGCCTTACCGCTTGGCGATAGCCAATGGGCGAAGGGTGGATACAGGGATTCGAACCCTGGGCCTCCAGAGCACAATCTGGCGCGCTAACCAACTGCGCTATACCCACCACAACGTGCCTGAAGGGATTCGAACCCCCGACCCACGGCTTAGAAGGCCGTTGCTCTATCCAGCTGAGCTACAGACACATACTCTCTTCTCAGAGAAGCGGGTGATGGGAATCGAACCCACGTATCCAGCTTGGAAGGCTGGTGTTCTACCATTGAACTACACCCGCATGCTTGCGGTAATAAGTTTACAGCAGTCGGGGTGACAGGATTCGAACCTGCGGCCTCCTGGTCCCAAACCAGCGCTCTAGCCAAGCTGAGCCACACCCCGATGTACCATTTACTTATGGTTTTTATTAAGTTGTTGTCGTCTTCGTTTGTGTTTCGTTTTCGTTTCCTGCCTGACGACAAGTGATATTATATTATAGCAATCTACAAATGTCAACACCTTTTTTGAATTTTTTTAAA
>ENA-OQIM01000744-OQIM01000744.1-human-gut-metagenome-genome-assembly--contig:-NODE-744-length-12060-cov-2.469957_pt1 | contig 12060 bp, 15 predicted proteins | sample MGYA00242579_ERZ504744 | MGnify/ENA primary metagenome ERZ504744 (study PRJEB26092, sample SAMD00036441) | human gut metagenome | host: Homo sapiens | study: EMG produced TPA metagenomics assembly of...
CAGACAGAGAACCCGACAGAAACCGGCGATGTCGCAAGAAGCAAGTCGAGGTCTCGTTCTCGATATCGGCATCGATGCGACGGCAAGGCTCAGACCTGGGTGGCACCTACGCAACTCAAGCTCGACGAGGGCGCGACGGCTGCGGACGCCTTCGTTAAGCTGCAGCAGAAGGTGGGCTTCAAGGCGAAATACGATCCGAACACGGCATACGGTTTTTACCTCGAAAGCATCACGTCCCCGAGCGATGGCCGCACGCTTGCCTTCGATCCGGCGACTTATGCCTACTGGCAGCTGTTTGTTGACGGCGCGTCTTCCTCGGTTGGCGCGAGCGGCGTCAAGCTCACCCCGGGGCAGAAGATTGAGTTTGCCTATACGGCTGGTAGCTCGTCCCCTGTCGTTAAGGACCAGGTTGCCGCAAATGTGACCGTCATTGGTCGCGATGCCCAGGCAAGACTCAGACTTGGGTCGATAACGCGCAGTATGTGGTGACGTCCGGCTCGAACGCACTTGACCTTACGAAGGTCGCGCTCGAGGCGAATGACATCGATGCCGTTGTTGCGGGCTCCTTCATTCTGAGCCTTAAGTACAACGGCGTTGAGCTGGGTACGCCGTTCGATTATTCGACCTATTGGCAGCTGTTCATCAACGGCAAGTCGAGCGACTGCACGGCAGACAATGTCACCATTCATGCTGGCGATACCGTTACGTGGTTCTACGGTGGCTGGGGCGACCAGTTGCCCTCCGATTCTGTCCATGCTTCCGTTCAGTCCTCGGTAAGGACAAGGACGGCAAGCAGCAGGTTTGGGCTTCGACGGGTCAGATGAGTCTCAAGGCGGGCTCTACTGCCAAGGATCTGCTGGAGCAGACTGGTCTTGATCTCGTTGCTAGTGAAGAGTCTTGGGGCTGGTACCTCAGCGGCATTAAATCGCCGCTTGACGGTAAGACCTATAAGTATGATCCTGCGACCCGCAGTTATTGGCAATTCTATGTAAATGGCAAGTCCGCCACGGTCGGTGCCGGCAACTACGAGCTCCAAGAGGGCGACGCCGTCACCTTTATGTATGGTGCTGACGCCGATGCCTCCCCGGTCAGGTTCTTGGGTCTGTCGATGTTGTCGGCCCCGATGTCAACGGCAACAATACTTGCTGGGGCTCGGCAAGCAGTGTTTCTTTGCCCGAAGGCTCTACTGCCCAGAACCTTATTGAGACGGTCCTGAAGGCCAAGGGCGTTACGTACAACGCTCCCAGAGTGGTGAGTACTGGTTCCTCAATTCCATCAACTCGCCGTTCGATCACAAGCCGTATGCCTGGGATGCTGCGACCAATAAATCTTGGCACCTGTATATCAATGGAGAGCCCTCCTTACTCTGCGCCAACCAGATTACGCTCAAGAGCGGCGATAAGGTTACGCTTGCCTATACCACCGACGATTCGCCCATGCCCGATCCCGACAAGATTGTCGTGGACCCGAGTGCGACGACTCCTGATTGGGATGCCGAGTGGGCCGGCTACGGCAACAGCGGCAACGGTACGTCCGTTACGGACGCCAAGACGCCTGCGCAGCGCCGGTCTTAAGTGGGCCTTCGATTGGAAGGCCGAGTCTGGTCAGCAGTATGCCAACTGCAGCGAGCCTGTCATTGCTAACGGTTTTGTGTACATCGCGACCGAGAACGAGCTCATTAAGATCGATTCGTCCACGGGCAAAAAGGTTGCCTCTGCGCCGCTTGCCTCCAAGGTGAGCTATACCTCTCGTCCGATCTATACCAATGGCCTTATCATCGTTCCGCTCAACGGCGGTGCGGTCCAGGCGATTACTGCAGACAAGCTGATCTGCAAGTGGCTGACGCCTGGTTTGACGGACTTGACGCAGAGCTCCTGCACCGTCGTTTCGGACGGCGAGTACGTCTATGTAGGCTCGGTCGATATTTCGTATGACGAGAATTACAACGCGACCTACGGCAACGGCTCCCTGAAGCGTATCAAGATTGCCACGGGCGAAGTCTCTTGGCAGAACATTGACCCTTCCGAGGGCTATTATTGGACTGGCGCTGCGCTGACGGATAAGTACACCATTGTTCCTACGAGCGCGGGCACGCTTAAGTGCATTGATAAGACGACGGGCGATGTCGTTTCGACCATGAAGCTCGGCGCTGTCGCAAATGCCGATTGCATTGCCGATCCGTCCAATGGTTCGACCTTCTATCAGATGACGCACGACGGAAAGCTCCATGTGATTTTTGCTTTCGGCAAAGGGCGTGCTGAGTGAACAGAAGACGGTTGATCTGGGCCTTACGAATAATCTGAGCGCCCCTGCGGTGTCTGGTGACAATCTGATTGTCGGCGGACAGACGGCTACGGGCTCTGCTCTGGTTCTCTATAACCTGAAGACGGACAAGACCACGATGGTCGCTGCTGCCGACGGCAAGGCGCTGCCGGCTGGCCTCAACGGTATTGCCGCTACTCCGCTGGTGAGTGTTCAGGGCGGCAAGACCTATGTGTACTCACCGTGAACAGCGCGGATAGCAAGGATTACGTCAACTACTCTGCTGGTGGTGGCGTGTATCGCTATACTCTCGGCGATGCAGAGGCGACGCAGATCTATGATGCGGCCGGCCATTACCAGTACTGTGACTCTCCGGTCATTGCCGATGCTTCTGGCAACCTGTACTACATCAATGATTCGGGTACTCTGTTCAAGCTGGGGGCTGTTGAGTCTTGGACGGTTGCCTTTAATTCCAACGGCGGGTCTGCTTGCGACACTAAGTTTGTTGCTACGGCCGACGGCAAGCTGGTCAAGCCGGCCGATCCGACGCGCGATGGCTACACTTTCGGTGGTTGGTATACCGATGAGGCTTGCACGCAGGCGTATGACTTCAGTACGCCAGTGACGGCCGATCTGACACTGTATGCCAAGTGGACCAAGAATGCCGTTAACCCTGGCGGCAATGGCGGTTCTGGCACTAATGGTGGCAACGGTGGCGCTGGCAACGGTTCCGGCGCTGGCGCTGGCACTGGCACGGGTTCCGGCTCCGGCTCGAAGGGCGGCGCTATCGCCCCGGGTCAGAAGCCGGTGACCAAGACGACGGTGTCGACCAAGACCGAGACCAAGGACAACAAGTCCGACAAGAAGGACTCCGATAAATCCGATAAGAAGGACGAGAAGAAATCTGACAAGAAGGACGGCAAGTCCGACAAGAAGTCCGATTCCAAGTCCGATACGGGCGCTGCTTCCACGACCACTGCCAAGAAGTCCTCTGATGCTTCCGAGCAGGAGACTGGCACCAACCCGCTCGCCATTGTTGGCGTTGCCGCCGGCGTCATCGGTCTCGCCATCGTCGGCGTGTTCGTGTTCACCAAACGTCGGTAGGTGAGGGCTGTGTCCAATAAATCCAAGGACGCTGACCCCAAGCAACCAGATTCCTCGTTCATTCAGTTCGACGATGCAAAGCACCAGGGCGCCGCTTCGGCGGCGTCCGCCCCTCGTCGCAAGGCGCTCCTTGGCGTTCTGACTGCCGCGTGCACCATTCTGATCGTCGTCTCGCTGGGTTTCGTCCATCCTTCCACAAGCGGTGCCTGGTCCATCGACTGGATCATTCAGACCGTGACGGGGGAGAGCGTCGTCACCAAGGACACCAAGGCGTCTGGCTCGACTACGACTTCGGTCGAGGCCAGTTCCAAGGATTCCAAGTCATCGAATGACGCAAAAGACGAGTCCAAGGACGATTCCGAGTCTTCAAACAAGGAATCGGATAAAAGCTCGGATAGCAAGAAGTCCGATGGTCAGGACGGCAAGAAGTCTGGAGATAAATCCGCTGCCCAGAATAGGGGAGCCGGCGATACTTCCAATGTGTCTGGCGGTGCTTCTTCGGGCGGCGGCCAGTCGTCTGATGGAGCCTCCAGCTCTAATGGCGGAAGCGCTCCCTCGGGCGGACAGGGCGGCTCGCAGGAGTCCAGCTACGTAACGGTGACGGTTTCGGTCACATCGAGCGCTGTGGGCAATCCTGTGTCTTCTGGTGGCACCTTTACCTTTAACGAAGGCGCTACCGTCTACGATGCCCTGTGCGCGTTGGGCCTTTCTGTCAACGCACACGGCTCATCGTTCGGCACGTATGTCTCCGCGATTGGTGGTTTGGCCGAGAAGCAGTACGGCGGCACGAGCGGCTGGATGTACTCCGTCAACGGCACAACGCCTATGACGGCCTGCAGCAACTACGTTCTCTCCAACGGCGACAACGTGGTCTGGTATTACGTAACGGGTTAGAGACCTCGACATATCGCACCAAGCGGGCGGTTCGGACAGACATCCGGGCCGCCCGTTTTTCATACGAATGGGACTGGGTCGCCGGGTCTCTCGACAAACAAAAAACGTTGGAATGGGAATTCCAACCGGTTATACATTCAAGCAAATAATGAATCGACTACGACCGTGCGCCCTCGAGGAAGAAGCGGCGGCTGAAGTAGTTGTACCAGGTGACGAGGAACGTGGCGATGGCCTTCATGGCTGGTAGCCGATGCTCAAAAACGTGACGCCCACAAACATGTATAGGTCGTTGAGGCCCAGACCGATCACCGACAGGATGGTGAAGATCGTGAACTCGCGCTTGCGGCTCATGCCCTCGCGGTGGTCGAACACATACTTCATGCTGAGCCAGTAGTTGACCACGACGGACGTGGTAAACGAGACCGTGGTGCTCATCAAAAAGTCGAGGTGAAACAGCTCGACAAGCGCAATGAGCATACCCCAGTCGATGCCAAAGGAGATAAGACCCACGACAGCGAACTTGAGGAACTGCTTGGTATGAGGTTGTGCCAGTGCCTTGCGCACGTAATCACATCCAATGCGTTGATGAATCGAGCAGAGGATACTTTAGAGCTTTTGCAAGGGAAACGTAAGGTCTTTGCCAAGAACTATACGAACTCGCCAAATTTTCAAGAGCTAATCCGCAAACGTTGAAAATTGCCCGTAAACGAGCAAAGCTCACGAACGACACAGCGCTCGACGTGCGTCATCCGTGGGCATCGTAAAGCTGTAAGGTTGCGAGTTACTTGGTCTCGTCGCCTTCCAGGAAGATCTTTCGGGTCACAAAGTTGTAGACCATGACAAGCGCGGTGGCGCAGATCTTGGCGATATTGGCCTCGAGTCCCAGGCCGGCGTTGAGTGTCAACACGATACCGTCGTTGAGTGCCAGGCCGATCACGGACAGCACGACAAAGATAATGAACTCGCGGCGGCGGCTCATGCCCTCCTTGTGCGCAAACACGTACTTCATGCTTGCGAGGTAGTTAAAGATAAGCGAGATGATAAAGCCGCTGGTGTTGGCGATTAGGATGTTGAGGCCCAGACCGTAGTGGAGCAGATTCATAATGCCAAAGTCGATGACCGTGGCAATGACGCCGACGACGCCAAACTTCATGATCTGCGCAAGGAGCTTTTGCATGGTACCTGCCTTATGGTGGCGCCGGGGCGCGCGGGGATGACAAACTTGGCACAGTTTAGCCAATCCCCGCGGGTGGGGCTAGACGCGCTCCTCGATAGCACCGTTTCTATATGCATCGAGCAGCTGGCGCAGGTCTTGGATCTGGCTGCGGATCTTGGCTCCGGAATCGGTGTCGCTCACCATGCGGCGACGGTCTGCTTGGTCAAAACGGTTGGTCTCGCTCTCGATGTCCACGTTGCGTGTGAGTGCCTCGGCAACCGTCGTAAAGGCCGGTGCGACTTGAGACGGCAGCCGCGCGAGCTCGAGATGAGCGTATAGCCGGCGATACCCGTCTTGGGATGGTAGGCGCGGCAGAAGCCGCCATCGATGACCAGCAGCTTGCCCTCGGCGCGGATGGCTGCTCGCCCTTGGTGGTTTTAACGGGCGTGTGGCCGTTGATGATGTGGCCGGTCGGTGAACATGCCATGGGCGTGACGCCAAACTCGCGCATGATGTCGTCGCAGACCGAGGGCGACTTGGTAAGCGTAAAGTACGGGTCCATCGGCTCGACCAGGTGCTCTTATCGGCGATATAGGCGCGCTCAAAGGTACGCACCAGGCGTCCGCTGGCGGGTGAGTTAAAGCCGATCCACAGGTACCACATCCAGTCGAGAGCGTCGCGGTCGCCCACGCGCCAGGCGCGGCGGGCGATGTGGTCGCAAAAATCGAGATAATCGCGGCCAGTGTGCCAGGTGCCCAGGCAGTTCATGCTGCTAAAGGTGCCGTCTTCGTTGAGTGGCACGCAGCCATGGAACAGCAGGTTGCCGTTGGCGACCTTGTACATCGAGCCGTGGGAATAGAGGAAATCGATATGGCGATGCAGGTGATCGGCGGTGACAAACTCGGACACGAGCTTGTCTATGATGTGCTGCTCCTCGGGCGTGAGTGTGTAGGGGTCCGTCGGGTCGACGGTGGGGAAGTCGTTGGTCGTGAGCGGCCACACGCTGCCGTCGGCGAGCGTGACCGTGCCGGTGTCGTGGTCGATCTTGTCGAGTAACAGGCGGTCGGTCATGTCGAACTCGGGATGGCGCTGGATAATCTGACCCTCGAGCTTAAAGAGCAGCACGTTGATGGCCTTGATCAGCGGGGTGATGGACTCACCGGCGGTGTAGGTGGCATCGGCAAAGGCGACAAGCTCACGCAGCGAGATGCCGTAGTCGTTCTCCAGGATCTCGTAGTTGTCGTAGCGTAGGTTGTTGCGCAGCACCGTGGCGATGCAGGCGGGCTCACCGGCCGCAGCGCCCATCCACAGCAGGTCGTGGTTGCCCCACTGGATGTCGAGTGAATGGTAGGTGAGCAGGCGGTCCATAATCTTGGCCGCGCCGCCACCGCGGTCGAAGATGTCGCCCACCAGGTGCAGGTGGTCGACGGCCAGGCGCTTGATGAGCGAGGCAAGCGACTCGATAAAGTCGTCGGCGCTTGCGGTCTCCAGGATGGACTCCACGATGCGCTCGTGATAGCGCACGCGATAGTTGTTCTCGTCCGGGTGCGTGTGCAACAACTCGTCGATGATATAGGCGTAATCGCGTGGGATGGCCTTACGCACCTTGGAGCGCGTATAACGGCTCGAAAGCGAGCGGGCAACCATAATGAGTTGGTCAAGCATCGTCTTGTACCAGGTGGGCGAGTCCTCGCGCTGGCTGCGGACCAGCTCGATCTTCTCGCGCGGGTAGTAGATGAGCGTGCACAGCTCGCCCTTCTCGTCAAAGGAGAGCGTTTCGCCAAAAATCTCGTCGACATGCTCGCGCACGACGCCCGAGCAGTTGTTGAGGATGTGCATAAAGGCTTCGTACTCGCCATGCACGTCGCTCATAAAATGCTCAGTGCCTTTGGGCAGGTTGAGGATGGCCGAGAGGTTGATGATCTCGGTAAACGCGGATTGCTCGGTGGGAAACTGTCTCGACAGCAGGCGCAGATACTTGAAGTCTTGCGGATTGCGATCGAATGCGACCATGAAACACCTTCCGATAGCTGGTAAAACTGATAAACAGCGTAAAACGTTTATCAGTATGCGCCGCTTTTGTTTCGATTGGGGATGGGCAGCCGAATTGTTAGCCGAACGGTTTGGTAAATCGATTTAGTGGAGGTAGATATGGCGGTTGAGTGGAGACGACAGAAGGTGTTTTCTCAGATATTTATGCGTGGGGCCGGTGGAGACGATGGTGGTAAAGATGTTCGCTATTTTTGGTTCGATTTGGTAAATAGTGGACATATGTACCGTATGTAGGCTCACTGTGCGATAATTTGCGCAGCAATGAGTAAGGAGCCTCATATGAGTGATTTTGTCCTGACCTGTGAATCCGCCGCCGACCGAACCCGTGAGTTCTTTGCGTCGCGCAATATCCCTGTCGTGTGTTTTCATTACGAGATCGACGATGTTGTCTATACGGACGATCTGTATCAGTCGATTACGCCGGACGAGTTTTTTGCCCAGATTGCCGCAGGCGCCATGCCCAAGACGTCTCAGGTGAGCGTGGGCGAGTACGAGGAGTTTTGGGAGCCGTTTGTTGCCGAGGGTAAAGACGTGCTGCACCTGACGTTGTCGTCGGGTATTTCGGGCACGTATGGATCGGCCTGCGTTGCGGCGCAGATGCTCGCGGATCGCTATCCCCAGGCGGCAAGGTGCGCGTCATCGATTCGCTGGCAGCGTCTTCGGGCTTTGGCCTGCTGGCGGAATGTGCCGCCGACGTGCGCGATAGCGGGGCTTCACTCGACGAGACGGCCGCCTGGATCGAGGAGCACAAACTCAACCTGCACCACTGGTTCTTCTCGACCGATCTGTCGAGCTACCTGCGCGGCGGTCGCATTTCGGCTGCGAGCGCAATCATCGGCACGGCGCTTAAGATTTGCCCACTTATGACGGTCGATTGCGAAGGTAAGCTGTCGCCACGTGAGAAGATTCGCACTAAGAAGCGCGCGATTTCCGAGATGGCTAAGACTATGATGGCACACGTGCAGGACGGTGCGGATTATTCGGGTAAGTGCATCATGTCGCACTCGGCGTGCCGCGAGGATGCCGAGGCAGTTGCGGCGCTGATTGAGGAACAGGTTCCGCAGCTTAAAGGCAAGATTGAGATTAATAACATCGGTACTCTGATTGGCTCGCATACCGGACCTGGTACGGTGGCGCTCTTCTTTATGGGCGACAAGCGCGTGGATTAATTTGCCCCATCACATCGCCGCATGATTGCTCAAACGAAAACGGCCCGCCTCACGTTTGTGGGGCGGGCAAGATGTTTTGCTAGCGTTTCTTTCCGCGGAAGAAGAAGCCGTGCAGCGAGGGCTTGAGTCCACGGTTGGCGCGACGCTCCTCGATATGATCGTGGATCGAAGCAACGCGCTCGATGACTTCGTCGGGAATCGGCACGTCGGGATTCATGTTCTCGACCTGACTGACCTCGGCGGCGGCAACCTGGTCGATAATGGGTATATCGTCGTGCGAGATGACGGGCGTGGCGTCTTCCTTCATCTTGCGGTAGCGCTGCATCATGTCGGTCTGCAGCTGCTGGGCCGAAGGCGGCGTCCAAATGATGGCGTTGGCACCGGCGGCGATGGTTTCACGGATGCTCTCGGGCGTCTTGCCGCCCGGTGCGATGAGCGGCAGGTTGGGATAGTGCTCGCGCAGCTCGCGCAGGACCTGTGGCGTGTTCTTGCCGGCCGCGATGTTAAGAATCTTGGCGCCCGCGCGCACCTTTGCGTGAGCATCGTCGTCGCAACGTACGACCGTGGCGATGACGGGGATGTCGGCGATGTTGGTGATGTGCTCGACCATCTCGCGGTGGCGGGGGAGTTGACCACACAGCCCGCCGCGCCCTGCATCTCGGAGACGGCTGCCATCTGAACGGAGCGCTTGCCGGTGGTGGTGCCACCGCCCACGCCTACGAAGACCGGGCACTCGGCGACGGTCAGCAGCGCCTGCGTAATGGCCGGCTGCGGCGTGAAGGGGTAAACGGCAAAGACGGCATCGGCATTGGAGTTGCGGATGACCGCGACGTCGGTGGTGTAGATGAGCGATTTGATACGACGGCCGAAGAGCGTGAAGCCGCTGGCCTCCTCAATCTCGTCAGGCATGCGAAGGGCCGCCTTGCGCAGGCGCCCGTCGATGGGCAGCGGCTCCATGGGAAGCAGTCCGTTGGGGGTCACGGCTACCTGGGGTTCGGTGAACTCGTCTGCGAGCTCGACCTCGGAGAAATCGACCGAGGCGACAATGTCCTCGTGAACCTCGGCGGGCACATCGATGGGGGCTTGGTCGTTTGCCGCGGCAGGCGTGTCGAAGGAGCTGGTGCCGACGAAGGCGTCGACGCGCTCATTTAGATCGTTGAGGGTATCCATGGAGGCTCGATTCTATGTGATGACGGCCGGCAGGGTGCCGGCAGCGTTGTGCTTGCTAAATCGTTTGACGAGTTGATTTTTCCCCGCCGCGTCCTCCGTTAGACCGAAGGGCGGCGAACGTGAAGGAGCTGTGGTGGCGGGGATCGAGGTGCTATCTTGAAAGTCCCGTTTAAAAGAGAGGTGACGCGGTATGGAATTTTCGGTAATGTTGGGCTCGATTGGCCTATGCGTGGGCGCAATCGTTGCCGCCGCGGTCATCTACTTTGTGGTCACGGCCATTAAGGCAAAAGGGCCGAACGCAAGGAGCGCGCGATGCTTAAACAGCATCGCGACCAGCAGGACAAACGCGCACGGAGATAGCTTGTTGAGTTTTGGATCCGTACGCTAGCTGCGTTTTCGGATCAGGCAATGTAGAAGCCCTCAAATTCGCGGCTGGGCGGAATGGTGAGCGTGCCAGGCAGGCCGTTGGCGATGGCCGATACCTGACCCGCGGCAATGGCCTCGGTCAGGGCGTTGGACTCGATGCGCGGCTTCTCGCCAGCTTCCTGGGCGCGGCGTGCCTCACTTTCGCTTGGCGTGCCATCGAGGGGGATGAGCTCGCAGTCCATATGCTTGTCGAGGGCCTCTTGCAGGGCGTCCTCGTTTTCCTGCGGTAAGATCGAACAAGTCGAATAGACGAGCGTGCCGCCCGGTTTGAGGGCTCCCATGGCGCGGTCCAGAAGTGCTCGCTGCGAGCGGGCGCACTTGCTCAGCAGCTGCTCGGTCAGGCTGCGCAGGCTTTTCTCGTTGCCGCTGATGACGGTGCCCGTGCCGGTGCAGGGGGCGTCGAGCAGGATGCGATCGAAGCGGAAGAACTCGTCGAGCTCGCGTGCGTCGATGCGCATGACGGGCACGTTTTTGGCACCCTGGCGGTGGAGGTTTGACTCGAGCTTTTCGGCGCGGGGAATGCTCATCTCGCAGGCGGTGAGGTGTGCCTGTCCCTGGGTGAGGGCGGCGATCTGCGTCGTCTTGCCGCCGGGGGCCGCGCACATGTCCAGGATGTCCTCGCCGGCCTGAGCGCCCAGTACGAGTGGCGGCATCATGGACGACAGACTCTGAAGGTAGATCTTGCCGTCGCGATAGATGTCGAGGTCCCACAGGTCGGAAACCTGGCGTCGGGCAGGATGAAGGCATCTGGGTACCAAGCGACGGTTTGGTGGGCGATGCCGGCTGCGTCGAGCGCGGCGGCGATGTCCTCGGCGGTCGCCTTGAGCGTGTTGGTGCGCAGCGTGACCGGGCGTGTGGCCGCGGCGCGAAGCCCTCGATCATGAGCTCGGCATCGGCAGGCGTATAGCGCCGGCAACCGTGTCGACCATAAAGCGCGGCAGGTCGGCAGCGCAGGGGAGGGCGGCAAGCTGGTCGGAAAGCTCGGTGGCGGCAAACTGCCTGAGCTTGAGCTCGGCCTTGACCTGCTTTTTCTGCTTACGACGACGCGGCTTGGACATCCGTCTTTCCTTCCCATTCCATTACATGTCGAGTGTTTAGTACTGGCTCTCGTGCTTGCTAAAGAAGTCGAAGCGCGGGGGCAGCGGCTTCACGCGGTGCTCGCCGGGCTTCTCGCCCAGGATCTCCACGAACTCGTCCGTGGAGGCAAAGATGTTATCCCAGCTAAAGAAAGCGACCGGGTCGACGTCGAAGTACTCGCAGATGAGCTCGCAGCCGGCCGGCACAATACCGTGCATCAGGACGGTCGCCACGCGCAGCTCGGTAAAGGCGTCGACGAGGGCCTGCGTCATTGCGGCGTTTGCCGGCTCGCCCTCGAGCTTGTTGGCGGCCTTAGAGGCGTCGCTCCAGCGCTTGTTGGCGGCACGCAGGTAGTCGTCGCACACGGCGAGCGCGCGGTGCGTCTCGAACTTGTACATGGCTTGCTCAAAGGCGAGAGCTGCCTGCTCGGCGGCTTCGACCACGGTGTCAGAAGCGGCACCGGCGGGGATGCAGCCGTTGCGGTAGGGGCTCTCGTCGCCCTCCTTGATGCGACGCCGTAGAAGCAGCTGCGGGCCAGGCGGTTGAAGACGCCGGTCAAAAGGGCGCTCTCCTTAAGGGCCGGATCGATAACGCGCTTGTCGTCGCAGGCACGCACCTCGTTGCCGTCCTTGTCCTTGCCGGTCACACGCGTGTCGTATGCCTTGGGGCTAAAGCTCACCGGCTTCTCGGATAGGCCGAGCGACAGCCAGTGCGCGCGCATCTGCTCGCAGGTGTAGTGGTTGAGCAGGT
>ENA-OQIM01000745-OQIM01000745.1-human-gut-metagenome-genome-assembly--contig:-NODE-745-length-12057-cov-1.271333_pt1 | contig 12057 bp, 19 predicted proteins | sample MGYA00242579_ERZ504744 | MGnify/ENA primary metagenome ERZ504744 (study PRJEB26092, sample SAMD00036441) | human gut metagenome | host: Homo sapiens | study: EMG produced TPA metagenomics assembly of...
AATAACTTTACAAAAGTGGAATACAGCCGATCTAGCTGGAGTAAGTTCAATAAAGAAAGTGTGGAAATGAATAGCCGTACAAAAAATAGCTTTTGGTGCGGAATTCGTACCAAGTTATATCAGCCACAACTATCTGAAACGTATTCGTTACCGTATGGGGGCCTATTATTCAAGTCCTTATAATAAGGTCAGCTATACTAGTCCGGACACAGGAACAACCAGTTCCAAGACGGTGCACGCGAATATGGTGTCAGTATTGGGTTTGGACTTCCCATGTTCCAAAGTAAATCTATGCTGAACATTTCCGGGCAATACATTAAAGTCAGTCCTAAATTTAAAGGATTAATGGAAGAAAATTATTTGAGAATCAATATTGGACTTACTTTCAATGAACGTTGGTTCATGAAGTGGAAAGTTGATTAATAAAATGGAGAGAAGCAAATAAATAACAACAACTAAATTTATATACGATGAAAATGAAGATGGTAACAGCGCTGATTCGTTCTTTCCTTAGGTACGACAGCTTCTTTCGCTCAGACCGGAAGCTCAGAACGGATCAAGATTCGGACATGGTGAAGACAGTATCCGATGCTTGAAAATATCAGTATTTACACTGAGTATGTTAAGACTAACAATTTCAAGGATGCTTACACTCCTTGGATGAGTGTATTTACAGAAGCCCCCAAAGCTCAAGTAAGCACTTATACTAATGGTGCAAAAATTCTTCGTGCCTTAATAGCCGGTGAAAAAGATGCAGCTAAACAAAAACAATACTTTAACGAACTGATGAAAGTTCACGACCAACGCATCCAATATCTGGACGATTTGAACAAGTTGGTTAAAAGAGATGCTACAAAAGGCTCAATCATCGGTATGAAGGCCCATGACTACTTCACAATGGGTGGCCAAGACATGAATGAAGCATATAACATGTTCAAAGAAGCCATTGAACTTGAAAAAGAAAACTCTGACTACTTTGTATTACAAGAGTTCATGGATGCAGCTGCCCGTAAAATGAAAAGTGATGAATCATACAAAGAACAATTCATTCAAGATTATTTATTTGCATCAGGAGTTGCTGATGGAGCTTTGAAAGCCGCTACAAAGGAAAATGACAAAAAATTATTGAAAGTGGCAAAAGACAATATTGACGCATTCTTCATTAATAGTGGTGTGGCAACTTGTGATAATTTACAAGCAATTTATGCTCCGAAAGTTGAGCAAAACAAGACTAATTTGGATTATCTGAAACAGGTTATCTCTGTAATGCAGATGTTAAACTGTACAGAACAAGAAGCTTACTTTGCTGCATCTGAAGCTGCACATGCCATCGAACCGACAGCAGAAACGGCTGTAGGTTGCGGATACATGTATTATAAGAAAGGCGATATGGACAAATGTATCGACTATTTTGATCAAGCTATCAATTAGAACAAGACCAATTAAAGAAAGCTGATTATGCATATAAAACCGCTGCCATTTTATTTAGTAAGAAACAGTTGAGCAAAGCAAAACAATATGCACTGAAAGCGATCTCGTTAGATGGCAACAACGGTAAACCTTACATTTTGATTGCTAACATGTATGCATCAAGTCCTAATTGGAGTGATGAAGCAGCATTGAACAAATGCACTTATTTTGCAGTTATCGACAAATTGCAAAAAGCAAAAAGCGTAGATCCTAGTGTTGCTGAAGAAGCAAACAAACTAATTAGTACTTATGCAGCCCATACCCCCAAAGATGCTGATTTGTTCTTCCTCAGTTTAAAGAAAGGTGACTCTGTTACAATCGGCGGATGGATTGGTGAAACAACAACTATCAGATAATTATGTCGTCTGAAAAAGAACAAAAATCACACTTTATATTCTTAAACATAACAGTTGCCGTTTGGACAACTGTTATGTTTGTTTTATTTCCAGCATGCTCAAGAGGCGAAAAGAATCTGGCAGAAGCTATTACAGAAAGAGATTCGTTGCCCAGCATGAAAACATTGGGAGTTACTACCCTTATATCCGATTCCGGTATCACCCGCTACAAAATTATCACAGAAGAATGGGAAATTTATGATAAAAAGAATCCTCCTTATTGGGCATTTGAAAAAGGAGTTTATTTGGAAAAATTTGATTCCCTATTCCATATTGATGCCAGCATAAAAGCCGATACAGCTTATTACTACGAGAAAAAGAAACTTTGGGAATTGAGAAGCAATGTGCATATCCGCAGCCAAAGAGGCGACAAATTTGACACAGATCTGCTCTTTTGGGATGAAAAGCAGGAAAGGTCTATTCTGACAAATTTATCCGCATTGAACAAGAAGATAAAATCATTACCGGTTATGGATTTGAATCTAACCAGCAAATGACAGAATATCAAATTTATAATAACACAGGTATTTTCACTGTAGAAGATACAGCACCAGCAGACAGTACAAAAGCTGTTGCAAATAGCACTAGAACTGATTCGATACGCTAATTCACTCACTATTATGGGTATTATTATACAGATTCTTATTACAATGGCTTTTTCCGCTTTTTTTTTCCGGAATGGAAATAGCCTTTGTTTCATCCAATAAATTACGTTTTGAAATGGATCGTAACAACCAAAGCATAAATTCACGTATACTTTCCATCTTCTTTCATAATCCGAACAATTTTATCTCTACCATGTTGGTAGGAAACAACATCGCTTTAGTTATTTACGGTATATTGATGGCACAAGTCATTGAACAAAACTTGTTGTCAGGATTGATAGACAACCACTTTTTATTAGTACTAATCCAAACAATTATTTCCACATTAATCATTTTGGTCACAGGAGAATTCCTACCTAAAACCTTATTTAAAATTAACCCCAATTTCACTCTGAATATTTTTGCAGTTCCCACTTACATTTGCTATGTCTTACTCTATCCCATCAGCAAGTTTGCTTCGGAATATCCAATATATTACTTTACATTGTAGGCATTAAAACAAATCATTGTTGTCCCATTAAAATCTAAAAGAGTTCTTTGAAATATTTGAAATTTAGTTAGTTACAGCGATTTTCCGAGCGAACGGACTTGAATTTGTAGCTTTGCATCAGATTAATCCGATGGCATATGTTCCAAGACAAATACGTATTCTCTCAATTGGCTTCATTTCTGAATCGAAGTAAGTTTAACCGCATAGTCACCAAGTATGATGGTGATAAATATGTGAAGCACTTCACCTGCTGGAATCAACTACTTGCTTTGATGTTTTGGTCAACTTTCTAATCGTGAAGTCTGCGAGATTTGATAGTTGCTCTTGAAGCTCATCATTCCAAATGTTATCATTTAGGAATGGGTAAAAATGTATCAAAGTCATCGCTGGCAAGAGCAAATCAAGATAGAGACTATCACATCTTTGAAGAATATGCTTACTACCTGGTTAGCGAAGCACGACAAAAGTGTGCTAATCATATTTTCAAACTTGGCGGTAACGTTTATGCTTTCGATTCGACTACTATTGACCTGTGCCTTTCAGTCTTTTGGTGGGCAAAATTCCGCAAAAAGAAAGGTGGTATCAAAGTGCATACATTATATGATGTGGAAACACAGATTCCTGCATTCTTTCATATCACGGAAGCATCCGTACACGATTCTAAAGTTATGATTGAAATTCCTTATGAACCAAGCTCTTATTACATCTTTGACCGCGGTTATAACAACTTCAAAATACTGTATAAAATTCATCAAATTGAAGCCTACTTTGTTGTCAGAGCAAAAAAGAATCTCGGGTACAAATCCATCCAATGGAAACGTAGGCTGCCTAAGAATGTGCTTTCAGACGCAAGTGTATTTCTGACAGGATTCTATCCTAAACAATATTATCCAGAGCCACTTAGATTGGTTAAATATTGGGATGAAGAACAAGAACGAGAATTTACATTCATAACCAATGCGATGCATATATCTGCGCTTCAAGTTGCTGAACTTTATAAAAATCGCTGGCAGGTAGAGCTGTTTTTCAAATGGCTCAAGCAGCACCTTAAAATCAAAAGATTTTGGGGAACTACAGAGAATGCTGTTCGAATACAGATATATGCTGCTATATGCGCTTACTGTTTGGTGGCAATCATTCAACACGATATGCAACTGAACAGAAGTACATATGAAGTGTTACAAATACTGAGCATCTCATTGACTGATAAGACTCATCTGAGAGACCTCTTTGATAAAACTAAATTTCAAAATGACAAAGAACGATTCGGACCAAATGGGCCAAGTTTATTTAATTTTTAATTCGTCCCAATTTTAATGGGACACTAATGAAAACAAATAAAGAAGCTAATGAAAAAGCTTTTACTAAAGTCGACCTAGATTACTTTATTCAAAGTAGTATACAAGATGCTCAAAATGAACAAGACATAGACACCGAAGTCAAGATATTCCAAAATGCACTAGATTTTTCGAATATTAGAATTAAGGATTGTATGGTACCTAGAACCGAAATTGTTGCTATCGAATATGGAACTCCCATAGAAGAATTAAAAGCCCGCTTCATTGAAAGCGGAATAAGTAAAATTATTGTCTATAAAGAAAACATTGACAATATTATAGGTTATATACATTCCTCTGAAATGTTTCGTGAACAGACAGACTGGACTAAGAGTGTCCGCCAATTGCCTATTGCTCCTGAAACGATGGGAGCGCATAAGCTGATGAAATTATTTATGCAACAAAAGAAATCCTTAGCTGTAGTAGTCGATGAATTCGGAGGTACATCCGGCATCGTGGCGCTAGAAGATTTAGTGGAGGAAATTTTCGGCGAAATAGAAGATGAGCATGATACAACTTCTTACATTGCCAAATCCGTCGGTGACAATGAATACATCCTTTCCGGACGTCTGGAAATAGAAAAAGCCAATGAATTGTTCTCACTTGACCTACCGGAAAATGATGATTACCAAACTATCGGTGGACTCATCCTGCACCAATACCAAAGTTTCCCCAAAATACATGAAGAGATCATTTTCGATAAATTCCATTTCAAAATAATTAAAGTAACAGCAACAAGAATTGAATTAGTAAAGTTGAAAGTAATCGAATAACAGATTTTTTTCACAATAAAATAGCTTGTAAGCTGCATTTTTTGTATCTTCGTGCGCTAAATCTATGAAGTATAAAAAAACAATAAACAAAAATAGTAAAATTAAATGGCAACATTACAAACAATCAGAAGTAAAGGCCCTCTGTTGGTCGTTGTAATCGGACTTGCCCTCTTCGCATTCATTGCCGGAGACGCATGGAAGGTTCTCCAACCACATCAGGGTAAACAAGACGTAGGTGAAGTAAATGGAAAAACACTTACAGCACAAGAGTATCAAAAATGGTAGATGAATACACAGAAGTCATAAAATTGACACAAGGTGTTTCTGCATTAAATGACGACCAACTGACTCAAGTGAAAGACCAAGTATGGCAATCTTACGTAAATAACCAATTAATCGCAGCGGAAGCTGCAAAATTGGGGTTGACCGTCAGCAAAGCTGAAGTTCAAGCAATCATCGAGGAAGGTACTAACCCATTGTTGATGCAAACCCCGTTCCGCAATCCGCAAACCGGTGCTTTCGACAAAGATATGCTGAAAAAATTCCTAGTGGATTACGCTCATCTGGACGCAAGCAAAATGCCTGCACAATATGTAGAATACTATCAAAAGATGGGAGCTTTTTGGAATTTTATTGAAAAGACTTTGATACAATCCACTTTAGCTGAAAAATATCAGAACCTGATTGCAAAATCATTGATTTCAAATCCGGTTGCAGCTGAAGATGCTTTTATATCACGTACTGAACAATCAGACGTTTTATTAGCTGCAATTCCCTATTCTTCTATCAGCGATTCAACTATTACAGTTTCAAATAGTGAAATCAAAGATCTGTATAACAAGAAAAAAGGTTCTTTTGAACAGCCAGTTGAAACTCGTAACATCAAATATATTGATGTATTGGTTACTCCATCTGACGAAGATCGCAAAGAGGTATTAAACGAAGTAACCGAATACGCTACCCAGCTAGGTACTGCTGCAGACATGAACACATTCATCCGTTCCACCGGTTCTGTAGTTCCTTTTTCTGAAATTGCAATCAACAAGACTGTATATCCTAATGATGTAGTTGCTCGTTTGGACTCTGTAACTATCAACGAAGTATATGGTCCTTACTATAACCAAGCAGATGATTCATATAATGCTTTTAAAATTATTGCCAAACAGACAGCTCCCGACTCAATCCAATATCGTCAAATTCAGGTATATGCCGAAGATGCTGCTAAAACCGCAACTTTAGCCGATAGTATTTTTAATGCACTGAAAGGTGGAGCAGACTTTACTGATATTGCAAAAAATATGTCAGACAGGTGAAGCGACTTGGTTGACTGCACGCAACTATGAAGGTGCTGCATTAGATGCAGACAATGCTAAATACATTAACACATTGATAAACTCTAATGTCAAAGAATTAACCAATCTTCAGATCGGACAAGCTAACGTTATTCTTCAAGTATTGGACAAAAAAGCTATGAAAGATAAATATAAAGTTGCAGTGATTAAACGTCCGGTTGAATTTAGCAAAGAAACATACAACAAAGCATACAATGATTTCAGTCAATTCGTAGCACAGAACACTACAATGGATAAAATTATTGCCAATGCAGAAGAAAGCGGATATCGCTTGTTAGAACGTGCTGATTTCCGTAGCGCAGAACACCGTGTGGGTGGTGTAAAAGGAACTCGTGAAGCGTTGAAATGGATTTTTGCAGCCAAGGAAGGTGAAGTGTCCCCATTGTATGAATGTGGTGAAAACGATCACTTGATGGTAGTTGCTCTTGAAAAGATTAATCCTGCCGGATATCGTAATATTAATCTTGTTGCCGACATGCTGAAAGCAGAAATCATCAAAGATAAAAAAGCTGAAAAACTGATAGCTGAAATGAAAAGTGCAAGCAGCATTGACCAAGTAAAAAGTATGGCAAATGCAGTTAGCGATTCTGTAAAACATATAACTTTTTCTGCTCCGGCATATGTTTCAGTAACTCGCGCTAGCGAACCAGCTTTAGGTGCTTATGCAAGTAAAGCTGAAATAAATAAGTTAACTGGTCCTATCAAAGGTAATGCAGGTGTTACATGATTCAGGTTTACAACAAAGAAAAGAGTGCAGAAGAATTTGATGCCAAGAATGAAGAAAACAACTTGTCCAATATGGCAGGGCGTTATGCTAGCAGTTTCATCAATGACCTGTATAAGAAAGCTGATGTAAAAGACGACCGTTACTTATATTTCTAATATCAGAAAGTTATCAATAAGACAAAACAGGCTGTATCGAAAATTCGTCGATTACAGCCTGTTTTGTCTTTATTCCTATTTTCCGCAAAAATTAAAGATGAAATAATTTATAAAATCTATTCGTTTACGTTCCGTATTCCCATTTTATCATTATGTTTGCAATAGTAATTATGAAGTATTTTATTGCTATATGTACGTGTATCCTTTTGTTATGTAGCTTTAATAGTACAAATAAAGGAGGAATTATCCGCGAATGCCCGCCAGAAGTCATATCTTCTATATCCATGCTTTCGGATGATACGAATTCCTATCGCCAATTATCTACAGAAAAACGATATGACGCTCCTAATGTGAAATTATCCGAAGTAAATCTTTTATGTTTCACTTTACGTACTCCGATGTTTACCAAAACATCAAAACCCTTATCTACAATCAAAGTACTTTGCCATTACCGTATTCTTCTACCTGAACAAAAATTTAATAGCCTATATCCTAGCATTAATTATGTAAAATCCTCGTGTAAATACTTCATTTACACATTAGGACATATTTTGATTTAGCAGCTATTTCCTCTTACTTATTCTTGATCATTATCATTCCGGATTGAAATTATTCTATCGGCGTGTATACATATATGTGTGACACTACGATGTGAATATCACTATAACTCGGAATTTAATACTATTTTACCTACTAAATCACATTTATATTATAATGCTACACTTATTTTTATCCACATTGGCCATGATGGGGCTTACTTTCCTCATCGGTTTTTTATCGCTGCTATTATTAAAGGAATAGCGCTGGCAGCAGATTCTATGGATTTCTATAGCTCCCACCTATTGGAACTTCAACGTTTAAGAAAAATCAAAAAAGCACGTGCCCGTTTTATCCAATTAGTATGGAATAATTCTCCAGAAGAGATGGAAGCTCTAGGAGACAGCCGTGAAAACTGGAACCGAGGAATGAACAGCGATCTGAGAGGAAAACAGGAAGGTGGTTACTACCATGGTGTCAGTCATGGAGCATCCCAATTAAATCTGATAGATTATTACTATCCGGACACAAAGATGATCTACCTTAAGAAACGGGAGGAAATGCATAATCAGCAACAAAAAAGCACTCATGTGAAAAAGAATCTTTCAATGAATAAATAACCTGAAAATCAACAATTAGATATGGAAAATATAGATTTTGGAATACTTTTCCAAGGCATTGGTACAATGATAGAAAGCGGTTGGTTCCTTGCCTGTGCGCGCGTTTTTTAATTTCTTTGGATTTCTTGACTCATTATCTAGTTGGAAGGAATATTGAGCCCATGGTCATGATTCCAATGGGACTCGGTATGATAGCCATCAATTGTGGAACATTAATCATGCCGGATGGAAATCTAGGCAATCTTTTTTCTTGATCCCATGCTCTCGGATACAGACGAATTGATGAATACCATGCAAATAGATTTTCTGCAACCGGTTTACACCCTCACATTCAGTAATGGACTCATCGCTTGTTTCGTCTTCATGGGAATCGGAACCTTGCTAGATGTAGGTTTCCTGCTACAAAAACCTTTTGCTAGTTTGTTTCTGGCACTTTGCGGAGAACTAGGAACCTTTCTCACATTGCCAATTGCCAATGCACTTGGCTTATCGGCACAAGAGAGTGCTTCTGTAGCCATGGTAGGAGGTGCAGATGGTCCGATGGTACTGTTCACTTCATTGGCATTAGCCAAGCATTTGTTTGTACCGATTACCGTGGTAGCTTATCTCTATTTAGGATTGACTTACGGCGGTTATCCCTATTTGGTTAAATTACTGATTCCCAAAACGTTTCCGTTCCATCAAAATGACCGTAAAGAAAGCGCCGAAGAATTACGATGCCAAGGTAAAGCTTGCTTTCGCAGCGGTACTCTGCGCTGTACTCTGCTTCCTTTTTCCAGTGGCCTCTCCCCTGTTTTTCTCTCTATTTCTAGGAGTGGCTGTACGTGAATCAGGGATGAAACATATTTATGATTTTGTCAGCGGTCCATTGCTTTACGGTTCTACTTTTATGCTGGGATTATTATTAGGAGTGCTTTGCGACGCTCATCTGCTACTAGATCCTAAAATCTTAAAATTGCTGATACTAGGTATGTTGGCATTGTTACTATCAGGTATCGGAGGTATTTTAGGCGGATATATCATGTACTATATCAAGAAAGGAAATTATAATCCAGTCATTTGGCATTGCTGCTGTAAGCTGCGTACCAACTACTGCCAAAGTGGCACAAAAGATTGTCAGTAAAGACAATCCTGATTCATTTATCCTAGGAGATGCACTAGGAGCCAATATATCGGGAGTTATTACTTCAGCAATTATTACAGGTATTTATATCACAATCATCCCGCTATTATGAAACAGCATGAATCCTACCTAATAAATTTCATCCACTTTTTAATAATGCTATCATTTTCGCAGAGGGCAGTCCGCGTATCTGCCCTCTGCCACCACTACCAACTAAAAATAATTGGAATGGTGAATTGATTCACATAAAACTCCCGATACCATTTCTTTGAATTGAAATAATACCCCCGTACTCCATCTTTCATTCACTAATTGAAGTACCCGCAATGCTTCGGCATCCATTAATGGATCAAGTCCTCTCACCAACTGAAAATCTTTCATTGAACCATCTATATCCACATTGAAACTATAATCACCCGTCCCTGCTTTCCCGTAGCCTTCATTTCGGGAGAATTTTCAGATGAGAATTAATAAATTGCGTCAAAGCAACAGTACCACCGGGATAAGAAGAGTATCTATAAGGCTCCCAAGTGATCTTTTCCAAATCTTCCTGTGCGCATTCCCTATATAATAAATAATGCTCCAGATCCTCTTTCCAAAAACGCATAGTTAAAAAATAATCATATGGCACAGATTTTCTGTTTTCATAGCAGGAATCAACCGGGGAAAATTAGAAAGAATACGTATGGACTCTTTATCAAAAGCCGGATGAGTACCTTTTATCACACGGATATCCACAATTTCTCCTTTTTCATTTACCCGTAAAACGCAAATAGCGACGGCTTTATCCACTTTTATCGTCAGGCCAACTCATATTTCCCATAACAAGACTACGAATATCATCAGGAAAGACAGGCATGGAATCGACAAGTTGTCCTCTGCAAGATTCCAGAACTTGCTGCTGCCGCCAAATGCGGTCACTGTAAACATCAGGATTAAAAGGAATATGAAAGACGATAGTAGTATCTATATCTCTACCCGCTTTCTTTGCAGGCTGCCATTCACGCATACCCTCAATCACATCTTCGGCCGCCTTAGCAAACAAGGGGTGAGTGGCTTCAATATATTTACAACGGACAGTCCCCAAACTATCAATGCGGAGCGTACACACAGCTTCACCTGCAATATTGGCCCTTAATAAAGAATCCGGATATACGAGCTGCCACACAGCATAATCCGTAATACCTTTTACTGTAGGATAATATGGCGGGAGATTCATGTTCTTTTGTGCATAAAAAGATAGAAAGGGAAATATGCACCCTATTAATAAAAGTGATAATCTATTATTCATGCCTAAGTCAAGTTTTCACAAAATTAGCGACTACACATGATATAAACAACACCACTAACATTAATATATATAAAAGAAAGCGGAGATACCTCATCGCATCCCCGCTTTCTACATTAAATACTAACTATTAATTATTTTCAGGACGAAGTTACGTACGGTTACAGCAGTCTGCCACATTTCGCTTTCACGCAATGCTTCAATTCTTCTTCCAATTTTTCACGATAATCGGGTTTAGAGTTAGAATCGATAGAAATCTGAGCCTCGTTGCCAGTCTTCACACTGTGATATAACTTTTCAACTACGGGTTTGATAGCATCGTGAAATGGGGTCATCCAATCCAATGCACCGCGCTGAGCAGTGGTAGAGCAGTTAGCATACATCCAGTCCATACCATTCTTAGCAAACAAAGGCATCAATGACTGGGTTAATTCTTCTACAGTTTCATTAAATGCTTCAGAAGGACTATGTCCGTTTTCACGCAATACTTCATACTGAGCCAACAACAATCCTTGGATAGCCCCCATTAAAGAACCGCGTTCACCTGTCAGGTCAGAAGTTGCTTCACGCTGGAAAGTCGTTTCGAATAAATAGCCTGAACCGATACCAATACCCAATGCAATAGTACGTTCATAAGCCTTACCGGTTACATCCTGATAGATAGCGTATGAAGAGTTCAAGCCACGACCTTCCAAGAACGTGGTACGCAGTGAAGTACCCGAACCTTTAGGAGCTACCATGATCACATCAATATCAGTAGGAGGAACTACCCCTGTACGGTCACTCCAAGTAATGGCAAAGCATGAGAGAAATAAAGTGCCTTGCCTTGGTCAAGTAAGGTTGATAGTCGCCATACAGACATAACAGCTGCATCAGATAACAGACACATTACGATAGTCGCTTTCTGACAAGCCTCTTCAATACCAAACAGAGTTTCACCCGGAACCCATCCGTCAGCAACTGCTTTTTCATATGTTTTTCCCGGACGCTGACCAACAATTACATTGAAACCATTGTCCCGGAGATTCAAAGACTGTCCCGGTCCCTGTACACCATACCCGATCACAGCGATTGTTTCATCTTTCAATACTTCACGTGCTTTTTCCAAAGGAAATTCATCGCGGATAACTACAGTTTCTGTAACGCCGCCAAAATTCAATTGTGCCATTTAAATTATAAATTAAA
>ENA-OQIM01000746-OQIM01000746.1-human-gut-metagenome-genome-assembly--contig:-NODE-746-length-12055-cov-2.942069_pt1 | contig 12055 bp, 13 predicted proteins | sample MGYA00242579_ERZ504744 | MGnify/ENA primary metagenome ERZ504744 (study PRJEB26092, sample SAMD00036441) | human gut metagenome | host: Homo sapiens | study: EMG produced TPA metagenomics assembly of...
CGCGCGTCGACGACGCGCGGATGAAGCCCGCGACCTCGTTGCCGTAGAGGTCGAGCGTCCTCCGCGGCGAGCGCCGAGCGCAGGAGCGAGCGGATCTCGTCGCTGACGTTGGAGTTGTCGAGCTCCGCCCGCGTCTTGAGGGCGGTGTAGAGCTTGTGGTCGATTTTTACGCTGACATTTCTCGTTGTCATTTTTCCTTCTCCGTTAAAGAAAAGGCCGCCGCCTGTGTAGGCGGCGGCGCGTGGCGGATTAGTCGTCAATGTTTTCGATAGTCTGGTAGGTGAAGGTGTTGTTTGGGATAATTTTGAGGAAGCGGGCCGGGATTGCGGCGAAGATCCCGAGTTCCTGCCCCATGTCTTCAAGGCGACGCATATAACGATCGCAGAAGGTGTCATGCGCCTCACCGTAGCCGTCGACGATATAGGAACGTGCCGCGACTTGATGAGTTCATCGTCGGGGATGCCGTAGAGCTCGTCAATGTCAGCGAGATACTCGATGGGGTCAAGCGGGCGTTCGGTCTGGCTAAAGACGATATAGGCCTGCGGAAGCCCATCGATTTTGTTCTTGAAGCGCAGAACCCAAGCGCTCTTTGCGGTCGCGATAGAGTCGAGGTTGAGGAAACGGGGGTCGTCGGCGGCACGGTAGGTGTAACGGCGGTTAGCGATATCGAAAACAAGAGGAAGGCCGTAGCCCTTCTGGACGATCTTGTTGCTGCTCTTGATGGTGCTCATGTGATACTCCTTGGGGTTGAGCGGGGCGCATTTGCGCCCCGCAGATTGCTATTCGGTGGCGGCGAAATGGTGGTACGCAGGCCAGTACGTCAGGTCGACGCGGCCGCCCGCGGCGCCGTTGCGGTTCTTTTTGATGTCGACATGGAGATCGCGGCTGCCGTTCTCGGCATCCTCGCGGTCGGTCATGATCGAGAGGATGATGTCCGCGTCGAACTCGAGCTTGGCGGTGCCACGGAAGCTGCCGTCTTTGCCGGTGATGGCGACGGCGATGACGGGGGTGCGCTCGTGATGCGCCATCTGTGCGAGGCCGAAGGACACGCGGTCGAGGATATCCGTCGTCGAGAATGCCGGTGTGGACACGGTAACGAGCTGGGCGTAGTCGACAATCACCGCCGGCGGGATGCCATCGCGGATGGCGATGGCGTGCACTGCTCGGTGAGGCACTCGATGCTGTGGCCGCGCACGTCGTCCATCGTGAGATCGTCAACGATGATGAGGTTGTCTGAGATGGCGCGGACGGCCGCGACAGTGTCATCGACGACTCACGCTTGCTCTCGTCGGCGAAGTCGGCTCGGTGAGCGGTGTGCCACCGGGGATGAGACATGACGCGGCAGGAAGGATGCGACGGACGCAGGCCGCGCGGGCGATCTCGTAGCTGGCGATCACCACGTGACGGTGACGCGCCATGGAGAGGCCCATGTTCAAGATCAGGTCCGTCTTGCCGCCGCCGGCGACGCCGGTGAGGAGCACGAGCTCCTCACCGAGTCCGTTGAGCTCGGCGCTGAGCGGAGCGGGCTCGAAGGTAACGCGGCCGTCGGTACCAATGAAGACGGCATCGAGGCAGTCGAGCAGGGGACGGATGCCGCCGCGGAAGGCCGGGGGCACGGCGGGGGGATGGTTGGGGCTAGGCATCGTGGCTCTCCTTGTCGTTAATCGAGTTGACGTAAGCGATGAAGCTGGGCGCGTACACGCGGATATGGCGCATGGCTTGATGCACGCGCCGGAGGCGTGCATCAACTTGTAAGCGTAGGGCGGCTGACGCCCAGCTCCGCCATGACGCGATCGGTCGACCAATAAAGCGGGCCGTCACGATGGGCGACTTGATTGACCATGGCAGCTCCCTTCTATTCGTGGGTATAAGTGCTGTGCTCGAGCTGACTGTAGTTTCCCGTGATTGCTTCAGCGAAAAGAGGGGGTAACTCCGCGGACAACGTGATTGGATTATCTTTATGCAGCTAGATGGGACGACTGGACAATTTAAGGGTGACTTTGATGTCCGCGTCGAAGGCAGTCTTGCTGACGGATGCCTTGTGTTCGGCTTCCGTTCGACCGATTTGGATGCGCCGATATGGGCGAAGGGGGCGAGGCCGCTTAAAGATGCGGACGATTGGGATAAGTCGACAGGGATGTCTCAGCATAAGATTGCCGAAAGGGGAAGGCTTACTGTCGACGATGCGGATTGTTTCGTCGCCCTCGCGGACCTAGTCGACAACAAGCATAAAGAGAGGTATCCCGAGAGTGCCGATTGGCCGCCATATCTCTTGGCGGGGCCCGACGACGGCATGCGGATGATTCGCCATAAAGACGGGCAGTACTGTTTGCGCGACGACGGAACCTGCTACGGCTCGCGAAGCGCGTGGGGCCGCTCTTTGGGCTATATGGCGATCAAGTCGGTTATGTCGATGGAGATGTGGTCAGGGAGCCCATCGCGGAATGGGTTGCCGCTGCCGGCTTTGCTCTGTTCGCGAGCAGGCTTGTCGCGTTCCTCAAGGATGGGCGCGATGCGGTTCCTCTTCTTGACGATCTTCATTTCTCCGAAGCGATTGCATCCAAAGCCGACGGAAGCCAGTTTTCGATGTGGACGTGTTCTCATTTAATCGATGACGGGCTCACCCCTGCATATGCTGAACTCCTGGAACGCGCCTCGCAGGAATCCTTCTGGCTCGAGTCTGGCTATATCGCTACCACAGACATGGGGGCGCAAGTTGCCGTTCACGGGAGTGCCGTCATCGACCAAACCGATGGCGTTTCGCGTCTGATCGGGCTTAATGGGGCGGGCTCGTATATTACCTGCGAGTTGAAAACAGGGGACGGCATCACCAGGCTTAAAACCCAGATGGCAGCTGACTTTATTGACCCGAGGTTCGAAGCTGCGCCGTTCACGGATATCACGCCGCGTTTCATGATGGAAGACGAAAGGCTGGCCGAGATCGCAACGGCGCTGCTTCGCGGGATTCTCGATAGCACTATCGGCTGTCATGGCACTCATGCCGTGATGACGAGGTTGGTCGACAAGTGTGCTGCCGTGACCTATAACTCTACTCTGGAAAGGTTGTGGGCGGGGTTTGCCTCCCACCTTTCCCATGGAACAATCCGCATCTGTCCTTATTGCGGGCGTGCCTTCATTCCGGAGCCTAGCAATATGAAGTACTGCAAGCTCGATCCCGTGAAGGAGTGCAAGGTACGCAAAGACGAGGACGACAAGAACAGGAAGCGGAAGGCTCGCTCTCTGGTGGCTGAGGCGGTTAAGACCAACTGCAACGTTGGCGATATCGTTCGGGCGCGCGATTTAATTTACAAACAGCCCCTCGAGGTATGTTTGAAATATCGGAGATCGATCGTGCGCTTGCATATCTCGCAGAAAGCAAGCGGAGTAATAACCTAAAAGCGATCAAGGGCGACGGATATCTCGTATGCTAATGCATGCTTACCCGTTCAGCAGGCGGCCGATGGTGTTACCGGCCTCGCGGGAACGCTCCTCGAAGGCATGGGCGTAGATGTTGAGCGTGGTCGAGGCAGACTTGTGGCCAAGCTGGGTCTGAACGGTCTTGACGTCCAGGCCCTCGGCAACGAGAAGGCTAGCGACGGTGTGCCGAAGCTCATGGACCGTTAGGCCCTGATAACCCTTTCCCCGCGTGAAGGTTCTCCCACCATAGGTTTTGGTGACGACGTCCTTCGTATATTCGCCCCATCCGTTGTCGACGCAGAAGTTGCGGAAGAACTTGTCAAAACCGTCGGGGTCAATCCTCTGCCCGTATTTTCCGTTAACGACCGGCATGAGGCTGTCCAGAGCCAAAGGCTCCATGGAATGCTTCAGGCGAAGGCCGTTGATATGCTCCAGGTTGAGGCGTTGGCTGTTTTTCCAGACAGCAAGAATTCGTGCCAGGGTATCGTCCATGCAGACGCGTCGGCCCGCTGAGCTCATTTTGGGATTACGAAGGACTTTGTCCTTTGCGTATTGGTTATAAAACGTAATGGTATTGCTGGCGAAATCAATATCACCCCAGCTTAGCCCCAGCATCTCTCCGCGACGGCAGCCCGTTCCGAGGATGATGAGGATCCCGACGTATTTTGCGTCCCCCTCTGTCTCAATTTTGCGTAGGATGGCCTTTCTGAACCGTCGGGCCTCAGAGAGGGTGAGGCTATTTCTTTTGTTCTCCTGAGGCGGTTTTGGAAAATCGACCATATCGGCGGGATTGCTGGGGATTTCCCCATCTCGGTATGCCTGTTTAAGCACCTGTCTTAGTTTGACATGGACCTTGTAGAGGCCGTTTTCTGAAAGGGGCCTTTCGTCTCCGCACCCTTCCGTCCATACTGCACGCCTTGCACGTTCTGCCGAATATGCATTGCGGATCCTCGAAGGAGTCAGGGATGTGAGTGCTACGCCACGGAATAGCCTTTCGATCTTTTTGATTTCCAAGGCCTCCCGGTCGTAGGCGAGGGGTGAGTTCAACTTATGTTGGGCGTGGAACTTGCTCGAATAGCTTGCGACTGTATTTTTCGACCCAGCTGCCTGCCCGCTTTCGTATTCGACCCGGTAACGGGCAAGTTCCTTTTTGGCATCCGATTTAAGCCCGTGTATGGTTCGCTTGGGTGCACGCTTATATTTTCCACTGGCATCCTTTTCCGGAAGGTTAAAGGTGATGAGCCAGGTGTTGGGTTTGCGACCCTTTTCGATGGCCATAGGGCGTCTCCTGCTGACGGGTTGATACGATACTCCCTGCCCGTGCTTAAGCACGGCAGGGAGTATCGTATCCCGAATTGTGAAAGAAATTCACCCACAAGTGAAATTCTGCGGGTGAATTGCGGGTGAAACTTTTTGTAAATCAAAATAAAGCACAAGCAAAAATAACTCGCTACCTGCTATTTTCTTTTCTATAATTAGAATTCATTTACTATGATTAACAGTAATTACTCCGGGCTCATAACCCGGAGGTCGTAGGTTCAAATCCTGCCCCCCGCGACCAAGAACTTGCAGCTCGTCGGCCTAGCCGGCGAGCTTTTTTGTTATTCCGGGACCGTGTTTTCGGTCCAATTCCCAACCTCTCAATCAAAGATCTCGATCTGTAACATCTAGACCCGATTTGGGCGGCTAGATGTTACAGATCGAGATGTTTCGGTAGGACGGTCTTCGTTTGTCTAAATCTGTAACACTAGGGACGGATTTTGCCGAGTTACTGTTACAGATTTAGATCTTTCGGCAGGCTAGATTGGTTTGTCTCGATCTGTAACAGTAAGGGGGCAAAAGTGGGTCCAGATGTTACAGATTGAGATGTTTGTCCGGACCGAATTTGTTTGTCTCGATCTGTACCTTCTAGGGTCGTTTTTGGCCTGTAATTGTTACAGATTGGGACAAACCGACGGGCCGCCCCGCCCATCCCCATCCACCCGCCGCCACCTGATATTCGCCGATTTCCGTTGCGCCACTGTGCTCCCATGCCATATCCTCTAGACAACTACGCGGCATCATCGCCGCCGCGCCTACAAGAGAGGAATGTCCATGACCACACCTGCGTCTAAGCTGCTTCAGCCCATTACGGTTGGCCCCCTTGAGCTCAAGAACCGCATTATGTTCCCGCCGCTTACCACCGGCTACGAGGAGCGCGACGGCTCCATCGGTGAGCGCAGCCTGGCTTTTTACGAGCGTCTGGCCCGTGGCGGCGTGAGCTACATCGTCATTGGCGACGTTGCTCCCGTCATGACCGCAAGCCCCACGCCCAAGCTGGCGACCGACGCTCAGATCCCCACGTTTAAGGCGCTGGCCGACGCCGTCCACAAGCACGGCGCCAAGATCGCCCTGCAGCTGTTCCACCCCGAGTACGACGTCCCCGGCGTCGGCCGCATGGTCATGGTCCATGGCCGCTGCGAAGCTGCGCAGGAGGCCAGCGCCGGCGACGAGGAGACCTTTGCCGCCAAGATGGCCGAGTCCAACGAGATTCGCAAGCAGGCCTACGCCAAGCTGCACCACGACATGCAGCACTTTGTGAACGAGGCCACCGTGGAGCAACTCGCCAGATCAAGGAGGCCATCGCTGCCTCGGCCGCTCGCGCACAGCAGGCCGGGATCGACGCCATCGAGGTCCACGGCGACCGCCTGGTGGGTTCGCTGTGCTCCGCCATCCTCAACCAGCGCACCGATGAGTACGGCGGCTCGTTCGAGAACCGCGTTCGCTACGCGCTGGAGGTCGTCGCCGCCATTAAGGAGGCCGCGCCGCAGCTGATGGTGGAGTACAAGCTCCCCGTGATCATGGAGAACCCCGACGGCACGCCGCGCGGCAAGGGCGGCCTGCAGCCCGACGAGGCCTGCGAGTTCGCCAAGCTGCTCGAGGCGCTGGCATCGACATGATCCAGGTGGCGCAGGCAAACCACACCGGCAACATGGGCGACACCATTCCGCCCATGGGCGCCATGCCCTACAACTGGACGCTGCCCGTGGCCGAGCGCGTCAAGGCCCTGGTTTCCGTGCCGGTGGCAACCGTCGGCCGCGTGGTCTCGGTCGAGGCCGGCGAGAAGATCCTGGAAGACGGCTCGGCCGATATCGTCGCGTACGGCCGCTCGCTCATGTGCGACCCCGACATTGCGCTCAAGGCCGCTACGGGCGAGCCCATCCGCGAGTGCCTCAACTGCAACAAGGGCTGCGTCGACGCTATTCAAAACCGCCAGTACATCTCGTGCGTGCTCAATGCCGAGAACGGCGACGAGGCGACCATCGCCATCAAGCCAGGCGAGGGCGACAAGAAGATCGCCGTGGTGGGCGGCGGTATTGCCGGCTTGGAGGCCGCACGCGTGGCGGCCAAGCGCGGCTACGACGTGACCGTCTACGAGGCGAGCGATCATCTGGGCGGCCAGATTGTGCTGGCAGCCGCGCCTCCGCGCAAGGACGAGATCAAGCGCTCGGTCGAGTACTACGAGAAGATTCTGCCCGGCCTGGGCGTGAAGGTTGAGCTCAACCATACCGCTAGCCCCGCGGACCTCAACGCCGCCGACGCCGCGATTGTGGCCGTGGGCGCGCACGACGTGGTCATTCCCGTTCCGGGTGCGACTCGGAGAAGGTCGTCTCGAGCTGGGACGTGCTGGCCGGCAAGGTGGAGCTTACGGGCCGCGTCGCCGTCATTGGCGGTGGCCTGGTGGGCACCGAGACTGCCGAGTACCTGCTGCAGCACGGCTGCGAGGTGTCGATCGTCGAGATGCTCGACAAGATTGCCGCGGGCGAGTCCGAGACCATCCTGCCGCTGATTATGAGCGACTTTGCCGAGCATGGCGTTGAGCAGCATGTTAAGACCCGTCTGACTGCCATTACCGATGAGGGCGTGGAGGCCGTTCGCACCACCGAGGACGGCGCCGAGGAGCCGGTGAAGATCGCCTGCGATTACGTGGTGATGGCCGTGGCTCCAAGGCCAACGCGTTTGACCTGGAAGGCGTGACGGTGCCCGTGACCTGCGTGGGCGACTGCTCGGGCGAGCGCACCGCCGACATCGCGAGCGCCATTCGCACGGCGTATCACGCGGCCAACGAGCTGTAGTTGAACATCGCGGCCAGGCGGGGCGGTAGCACGGATCCGCCTCGCCCGGCTGTGTCCCGTCGGGTGTCAACCGGTGCGGGGCCTGCAAGCGCAGCAGGCCCCGCCCTTTTTGTTTTGCTCCGGTGGATGGCAATGCGCGGTAATCATGAGGAGTAAGGACGTCTACTGCCTTGCCGATTACTCAAAATTATTGGGGGAGGGGTTAATAATCATATCCGCTATAGCAAAGGACATAAAGAGGTGTCAATTTTGTTGACAGGCGAATGACGATTGGCTGCGAGTCAGCTACCAGCGTAAATAATCGATAAAGAAATGTCGTAAATTGGTGCCAAATGCCCAGATAACACCGCGTCTATTTTAATTAACTGCTTTGAGCAAACAGTAAAATGCTACTATCTAACTTGCACGTAAGAAAGCAGATTAACGGTTAAGGCTAAGAAGTGCAGGTATGTCGGAAGCAACTAGGACTCGCACGCATGCGCCCGAGGTTAGGCAGCGCGCCGTCGAGATCCTCCAAGAGGGGGTCGGTCATCGCGCCCTCGCCGCGGAGCTTGGCATTCCCCAGGCCACGGCTCGTCAGTGGCCCGCGCGTATGCCGTAGGCGGTGCCGACGCCGCTCTCAACGCCGGTTCGCATCATCACACCTATTCGTACGAAGTTAAGCTCGCCGTGGTCAAGGACCGCTTGGAAAACGGCTTAACGGTTCGCGAGGCCATGATCAAGCACAAGATTCCCAGCGAGTCTTCGGTCAAGGCTTGGTGTCGTCAGTATCGCGATGGCGGCGAGGCGGCGCTGGTCGATAAGCCGCGCGGTCGCAAGCCGCGCGTTAAAAAGGCGGAATAGCGAACGGGATGGTGCGCCCACAGGGGCGCATTTTTCTTGCTGCACCAACTTTTTGGACCGCCGCGAGCCTGCCGGAACATCCTCCAAAGTGGTTAATAAACCGCACGCAGTGGCCCGTGCGCCCGCCGCTGCGATAGGGGGAGCGTCGCCTCTCTGCTCCAAAGCGGACGTGCCCTTGCCCCGTGCGCCTAAAACTCCCCAGTTGACCGAAAACCTGCCGCCGCTACTCCTCAATTGAGCTATAACGTTAAACAATTGCAGCGTTTTTGCATGGGGGAGTGATGGTATGACGCTACTGTATTTCCTTACCCTGTTTCCGCTGGTACCGGCACTGGGCATGCTGCTCGCGCGCGGTGACCGCGCCCGCGATGCGGTGGGGCTTGTAGGCTCCGGCATTATTATGGCGGTGACAGTTGTAGTCGCCGTCATGTTTTTTGGCACGGGCCCGCAGAGCTTTGAGGTTGCCCCCGGTACCTCGCATGTGCTCTCGATCATCAGCTCCGCCATCGATGTCATCCTGTGCGCCGTCATCCTGTACAACGCGTACAAATATAGGAACGCGCTCACCACGGTGCTCGGCACAGTCCAGCTGGTGGGCTCGCTCGCCTTTGCAGCCATGACGCTGCCCGCGGCCGAAGCCGTCACGGCAACGCCACTCTACCTGGACTACATGAGCGTGATCATGGTCCTCGCCGTCGGCATCGTCGGCAGTCTAATCTGCGTGTATGCCCTGGGCTACATGAAGGACTTCCAGGCGCACGACGAGCACGAGCCGCACTGCGCGGCCAGACGGCGCCCGACCGTCGCCCGCAGTTCCTGGCGCTTATGTTCCTGTTCCTCTCGGCCATGTTCGTCATCGTGACGAGCGACAACCTTGAGTGGCTGTTCTGCGGCTGGGAAATCACCACCGTGTGCTCGTTCCTTATGATTGGCTACACGCGCACGCCCGAGGCCATCAAGAACGCCTTCACCCAGATCATCCTCAACATGCTGGGCGGTATCGCGTTTTTGGCCGGACTCATGTTCCTGCACGTCAACGGCATGCCGCTGACCATCTCGGGCATGATCGAGCTTTCCGGCGCCGGAATCGCGCAGTCCGCGCTGCTGGTCATGCCGGTCATCCTGTTGTCGCTCGCCGCACTCACCAAGGCCGCACAGATGCCGTTCCACACTTGGCTGTTGGGTGCCATGGTTGCCCCCACTCCCACGAGCGCCCTGCTGCACTCGTCAACCATGGTCAAAGCCGGCGTGTTTTTGATGGTCAAGCTGAGCCCGCTCTATGCCATCTATCCCGTGACCGGCTTTATGGTCACGAGTGTGGGTGCCATCACGTTTTTGCTCGCCGCCCTCATGGCCATCTCGCAGAGCAATGCCAAGCGTGTACTTGCTTACTCCACCATTTCCAACTTGGGCCTTATCAGTGCCTGCCTGGGCGTCGGCGCGCCCGAGGCCGTGTGGGCGGCCATCTTCCTGATCCTGTTCCATACGGTGGCCAAATCGCTGCTGTTCCTGTGCGTGGGCACCGCCGAGCATCATATCGGCAGCCGCAATATCGAGGACATGGACGGTATGTTCAGCCGCATGCCGCACCTGACGCGCCTGATGATGCTGGGCATTATGGGCATGTTTGTGGCGCGTTTGGCATGCTCGTGTCCAAGTGGGGCGCCCTGGTGGCGTTTGCGCAGACCGGCAACGTGCTCATGATCATGGTACTTGCCTTTGGCTCGGCCGCGACGTTCTTCTTCTGGGGCAAGTGGCTTGCCAAGCTTTCGGGCGTCGACCCCACGGCTCAAAACGTTGAAGTCAATGTCCATAAGACCGAATGGATGGCCCTCAACACCATCGCCGCGCTGCTGATTCTGTGCTGCGTGGCGTTCCCGGTTATCTCGAGCGGTCTGGTGTCGCCTTACTTGGCTATGGTGTTTGGCCGCGTGCCGTACGTCATTGGCAAGGACGCCATGTATCTGATGGTGGTTATCGTGGCGTTTATCGCGTGGTGCTGCTGACTTCATTCCGCGTGAGCAACAAACCGCACGTCAACGTGTACCTTTCGGGCGTGGGAACCGACAAATATCGCCATTTCCGCGGCTCGATGGGTCACGAGGTAAAGGCCGAAAAGCGCAATTGGTACTCGGAGGACGCCCTTGGCGAGAAGCGTATTGGCCCCGCGGGTAGCGTCGTGTGCTGCAGTATTATTTTGTTTGCGCTGCTGTGTTGCGCGTGGATTGGGCCCGAGCGGCTTGCCATGAGCGCGCCCTCGGTGCTGCGTGGCAAGTATTTTGAAGGTTCGGGTGTCGTGGGCATCTTTATTGGCACCGTGGCGTTTGCCCTGCTGGCGCCGCTTGTGGGCGGCTGATCGACGGCGTTGACCGTAAGCTTTCGGCTCGCATGCAGGGCCGTGTGGGCCCGCGCCTGCTGCAACCGTTCTACGACGTTGCCAAGCTGCTGAGCAAGGCCCCTGCCAGCGTAAACACCATGGACGATACCTACATGGCGTGCGCGCTCATCTTTACCGTCGTGGGCGGCGGCATCTTTGTGTCGGGCTCCAACACGCTGCTGTGCGCCTTTATGGTGACGCTCGCCGCGATCTTTGTGGTGTTGGCGTCCGCCTCGACGCAAAGCCCGTTTGCCCAGGTTGGCGCCGACCGCGAGCTGCTGCAGGTTATGAGTTACGAGCCCGCCGTTCTGCTGATGAGCGTGGGCCTGTACCTTGCCACCGATAGCTTCGATTCCATCGCCGTGACGGGGCAGTCGGCCCCCATCATCGTGTACAGCGCGCCCATTTTCCTCGCGCTGCTCGCGGTGCTCACCATCAAGCTGCGCAAGTCGCCGTTTGACCTTTCGTACTCGCATCACGCGCATCAGGAGATCGTTCAGGGCGTCGCCACCGAGATGAGCGGCGGCACGCTGGCAAAGATGACCCTTATGCACTGGTGCGAGACCGTGCTGTTTTTGATGTGGGTGGGCATGTTCTTTGTCTGGGACAACCCGGTGAGCTGGGTCGTGGCCCTGGTCGTGATGGCCGCGACGTATTTTGTCGAGGTACTGATCGACAACACCTTTGCCCGCAGCACCTGGCGCAGCTGCTTTAAGCTCGGATGGGGCGTGGCGCTGGTGTTTGGCCTGCTCAATCTTATGCCCATCCTCGTCGACGTGTTTATTTAGGAGGCGGCATCCATGGATCATAAAATGTCGCGCTCGCCGTGGGTTATTCATTACGACGGCTCGAGCTGCAACGGATGCGATATCGAGGTGCTGGCCTCGCTCACGCCGCTGTTCGATGCGGAGCGCTTTGGCGTGGTCAACACCGGCAACCCCAAGCATGCGGACATCTTTTTGGTGACGGGGTCGGTCAATGCCCAGAACCTGCCCGTCGTGCGCCAGATCTACAACCAGATGCTCGAGCCCAAGTGCGTGGTGGCCTGCGGTATCTGTGCGTGTTCGGGCGGCGTGTTCCGCGATGCCTATAACGTGATCGGCGGCGTGGACCGCGCGATTCCCGTGGACGTGTACGCGCCGGGTGCGCCATTCGCCCCGAGACCGTGATCGATGCCATCGTGGAGGCGTGCGGCATCCTGGACCAGAAGGAGGCCGTGATGCGCGCCGGCGGCGATCCGCTTACCGTGGGCGGCGCCGCGACCTGGGACGGTGGCGTTGAGCTGGGCGAGGACGGGTTTGTG
>ENA-OQIM01000747-OQIM01000747.1-human-gut-metagenome-genome-assembly--contig:-NODE-747-length-12054-cov-1.314161_pt1 | contig 12054 bp, 18 predicted proteins | sample MGYA00242579_ERZ504744 | MGnify/ENA primary metagenome ERZ504744 (study PRJEB26092, sample SAMD00036441) | human gut metagenome | host: Homo sapiens | study: EMG produced TPA metagenomics assembly of...
TCAAGGTAGAGTAGTTACTTTATGGTTTTAATGGAGGAATTAGATTGTTTGAAAATAAAAATTATAAAGGGTACTTCATTTCAAGGATTAGAGTTTAGAAAAAGCAAAGAAATATTTGACAATGCAAGAGATTTAGATGTTTGTGTTTTAGTATTTACTTTAGATTGTTGTTATATTTTCATGCTGATGAAGATGAAATTCAAAGAAAGATTGCTCAAAAAGCTAAATTTGAAGTGATTGATGATTTTGATATTTCTTTTTTTAAAGAATGAAAAATAAGCTAAGATTTTATATGAAAAAAGAGATATGGATTATTTTAAAAGTACTAGCTTTAAAATTACCTCAAAGTATTCAAGATACATGTAGTATAGCTTTTTCTAGTGGACGTTATTTAGAGATGAATACTAAGGGTGTTGATAAGGATATGGAATGCGTTGGTTAGTCGATTATTTAGGCTATGATATGGATGAAACGATTGGTATTGGGGATAATTATAATGATGTAGAAATGATTAAAACATTGCGAAATTGGATGTGCTGTTGCTTGTGCGAGAGATGATATTAAAGAATTGGCACAGTATGTAACAAAGAAGGATTATGATGAAGGGGCAGTAAGTGAAGTTATTGAAAAGTTTGTATTAGGAGAAGATCATGAATAGATTTAAAACAATAGTAGAAATTGAATCTCAAAAAGAATATTATCAAAAGTTACATCAAATCATTGAAAAAGAATATGAAACTAAAACAATTTATCCACCAAAACAAGAAATCTTTAGAGCACTTAATTTATGTGATTTTGATGATGTTAAAGTTGTTATTTTAGGACAAGATCCTTATCATGAACCTCATCAAGCAAATGGACTAGCTTTTTCAGTAACTAAAGATGTTCGTATTCCTCCTAGTCTTGTTAATATTTATAAAGAAATACATGATGATTTAGGATTACCTATTCCTCATCATGGAGATTTAACTTATTGGGCTAAACAAGGTGTTCTATTACTTAATAATGTTTTAACTGTTGAAAGAGGTAAAGCTAATTCACATAAAGGATTAGGATGGGAAACTTTTACTTTAAATGTTGTCCGTTATTTAAATGAAAGAGAAAAGCCGCTGGTTTTTATTCTTTGGGGAAAGAATGCTATTGAAAAGAAAAAATATATTGATTCTAGACATTTAGTTCTTACAAGTGTACATCCTTCACCACTTTCAGCTTATAGAGGATTTTTTGGATCAAAACCATTTTCTAAAACAAATGCTTTTTTAATAAAAAATGGTATGACACCAATTGATTGGAGTAATCCAGATGTTTAAAACAGTAGATGAAGCCATTCATTTTATAGAATCTCAAAGAGCTAAACGCTCTTTTGAAGATTTTCAAAAGATAATAGAAAGATATCAAATACCTATTGATTTAAAAAATGTAATTCATGTAGCAGGAACAAATGGTAAAGGGTCAACTGTTACATTTATAAAAGATTTATTAATGAAACAAGGATATCATGTAGGTACTTTTACTTCACCTTATATTATTAAACATCATGAAAGAATTCAGTTGATGGAAACCTATATCAGATGATGATTTATTAAGATTCATTAATCAATTACTGCCTTTAATACAACAAGAACATCTTTCAATGTTTGAAATAGATACGTTGATTATGTTGTATTATTTTAATGAATTAGATTTAGATTATCATATTATTGAATGTGGTATAGGAGGACTTCATGATAAAACAAATGTGATTAAAAGTAATGTTGCAGTGATAACAAATATTGGTTATGATCATCAATTTATGTTAGGTGATACTTTGTTAGAAATAGCCAGTCATAAAGTAGGTATTGTTAAAGAAAATGTTCCTTTATTTACAACTGAACAAAATAAAGAAATATTAAGTTATTTTAAAGATTATTGTACAAAACATCAAAGTACTTTTTATCCTTTACAAGTAGAAAAACAATATCAGTATCCTTATCATCTACATTTTCATCAAAAAGAATATGTATTACATTTACCAACATATCAAGTAAGTAATTTAACGCTTGCTTTAAATGTTGTTGATTATCTTTGTGATTTAAATGGTGAAGATATTCAAGCGGTGATCGATGATTTTAAATGGCCTTGTCGTTTTGAACAATTTGGACATCTTTATTTAGATGGTGCTCATAATATCAGTGGAATAGAGGCATTAATTCAAACAATCAAAGAAAGAAAATTGGAAGATGTTGGAATTGTTTTTAGTGCTTTGATGGATAAAGATTGTCAAAAGATGTTAGATATGTTGAAAGAATTTGATGTTGTGATTGCTGATTTTGATGATGAAAGAAGTCAGGGGGGACATATTCCCTATCAAAAAGCTATTGAAATAATGAAGGCTAAACATCAAAATATTGTTGTAACAGGATCATTACATTTTGTATCAACAGTACGAAAATATGTAATAAGTGCGTAAGCACTTATTTTACTTTATATTGATAATCTAAAGGCTCATCAAATTCTGCCCATAATAAATAAACAAGTAATAACATTACTGTTTTACCAGTATCAGTTACGATAATAAAATGATCTCTACCAGCTTGTTGCAATGTTCCTGTATAAATCTTATCATTCCATGTTTTGGAACCGGTATAACTAAAATAGAATGTTCCTTTTTACCAACGTTAACACGTAAGATATTTTCAACATATGTTTGTTCTACGGGTTGAGTAGGGGGAACAGTTTGTTGCCTGGTAAGATTTTCATTATCATCTTCTTTTACTAAGTAAGGGTTTAAATCATCAAAATAATCCATAGAGACCTCCTATAAGTCACAATTATCTTTTAACCCTGGGTTATAAAACAATGTTTTTATATCTTTCCAGATAGTCTTCCATAAAACGTTTCTGGACAATCAACATTTGTGCCAGGATTTTTAAACCATAAGGCGTTCGTGGCGGGTTCATTTCGATAGCCATTAATACATCTTAAGGCAATGTCTTTTTCATTTTGACTCACAGGTTCATTAAATAGCGGTTGTCCTACTCCAGCAAATTGATTTGTCTGATAGACAACTTCACTAATAGTTCTGACATTTCTAAAAATGTCACAATTTGCGACAACACGATTGACAACGACATTTCCTACAAGGAGCATGCCTTCTTCGCCCTCTCCTAAAGCTTCAGATTTTTATCAATCTCGCCAATAATTTCGACTTCTTTTTTCGGTATATGAAATTCGAGCCATGTTTTCACCTCAAAATAATTTATGATTATCCTTTAAATTTATGTCAAAAAAGGAGTACAATAATATTAGCCTAAGTATTTGATCTATTATTGCTTAAAAACTTAAATAATTCCGTGAATTATAAAGTGAAATATGATAAGATAAAGATGTAGATTAAAGCGCTTACATTTTGTATAGGAGGAGTTAAAAATGGGAAAAGAAATTGTCGCTATGATTTTAGCTGGAGGGCGTGGAACACGTTTAAAAGAACTTACAGCAAAAGTCGCAAAACCGGCAGTTCACTTTGGGGGGAAATATCGTATCATCGACTTTCCACTAAGTAACTGCGCAAATTCAGGTATTGATATCGTAGGTGTACTTACACAATATGAATCAGTTTTACTTGGAACTTATGTTGGAGCTGGAACTAAATGGGGATAGATGGAGCTAATTCTTTGGCTGCTATTTTACCAGCACGTGAAAGAGACGAAGTAGGAGCCACTTGGTATGCAGGTACTGCAGATGCCATTTATCAAAACTTAGATTTCTTAGATCGTTATGATCCAGAATATGTTTTGATTTTATCAGGAGATCATATTTATAAAATGGAATACGATCAAATGTTAGCAGCTCATAAACAACGTGGTGCAGATGCTACAATTGCAGTATTAAATGTATCACTTAAAGAAGCGAGTCGTTTTGGTATTATGAATGCTCATGAAGATGGAACTATTTATGAATTCGAAGAAAAACCAGAACATCCAAAATCAACTCTTGCATCTATGGGTATTTATATCTTTACTTATAAACAATTACGTAAATATCTAGTAGCTGATGCAAAAGATAAAGATAGTAAACATGACTTGGTATGAATATCATTCCAGCAATGTTAAATGATAATAAAAGCTTTATGCTTGGGAATTTGATGGATATTGGAAAGATGTTGGTACTGTAGATAGTTTATGGGAAGCTAACATGGATTTACTTAAAGATAAAGATTTAGATTTATATAATATCAAAAAAGATTGGAAAATCTATACTGAAGACACTTTAGGAAAACCTCAAATTATCGGTGAAAAAGCAGAAGTTAAAAACTCTCTTGTTACTCAAGGATGTATGGTTAACGGAACTGTTGAAGGATCTGTTTTATTCAATAATGTCAATGTTGGAGAAGGCGCAAAAGTTGTTGACTCTGTATTGATGCCTGGTGTTCTTGTAGAAGAAGGGGCAGAAATCTATAAAGCCATTATTGATGAAAATGTAGTTGTTAAAGCTGGAACTGTCATTAATTCAGAAGCTAAAGAAGTTGAATTAGTGAGCGATAATAGTAGATAAGAGGGGGAAGTAAAGATGGCAAAAGTTATTGGTTTAGTAAACTTACATTCAGATATAGAATTTACGGGATTAACAGAAAGAAGACCAGTGGCCTCTGTAAGCTTCCTTGGTCGTTATGGAATTATTGACTTTGTTTTATCAAATATGTCAAATTCTAAAATAGATGCAATTGGGGTTATGATTCAAAAGAAACCACGTTCTTTATTTAAACATTTAGGAAATGGTAATTCTTGGAACTTTAACCAAAAAGCTGGTGGTGTTTTCATTACTTTATAATGAAAAATATGCTAACGATCCTAAATACAATCATGATATTAACAACTTAGTTGAAAATATTCATTTCTTAGAAACAAGTAATGCAGATTATGTTGTGATTGCACCTGCTCATATCGTTACCACAATGGATTATAATGATGTGATTACAGCTCATGAAAAATCAGGAGCAACAATCACAATGACTTATCGTAAAGCAAAAGATGCAGATGTTGCTTGGGTTGGTTGTGATGTTTTAGAAATAGATAAAGATGGTTTATTAACTGGTAAAACAATTAATAAAGGTACAAGAAAAAGACAAAATATTTCATTAGAAACTTATGTAATCAATAGAAAAGAATTATTAGAAATCATGAAAAAAGCACATAAGATTTCTGCTTTCTATGATTTAAAAGATATTCTAGGATATTTATGTGATGAAAAACAAATTCATACTTATGAATATAAAGGATATGCTAGATGCTTAGATTCTACAGAAGCATACTTCAAATATTCATTGGAAATGTTAGATATTGATATTTCATCACGTGTATTTAAATCAATTGGCCAATTTATACAAATACAACGACACACCTCCAACAAAATATTTAGCAAACGCTAATGTAAAAAAATCATTCGTAGCTAATGGCGCAGTAATTGATGGAACTGTTGAAAATAGTATTCTTGGACGTGAAGTTACAATTGGAAAAGGTGCAGTTTATTAAAAATTGTGTTATCTTCTCTGGATCTAAGATTGCTTCTGGAGCAGTATTAGAAAACGTAATTATTGATAAACATGCAAAAGTTGAAAAGAAATTAGAATTAAAGGAACAGAAACAAGTCCACTTTATATTAAAGAAGGAGACCGTGTTTAATGAGAGTTATGTATGTTGCCAGTGAAGCGACTCCTTTTATCAAATCGGGTGGTTTAGCTGACGTTATTGGTTCATTACCAAAAGAAACAGCAAAAAAAGATGTTGAAAGTATTGTTGTTATTCCTAAATATCAAGATATGAAATTTGTAGATCAAATTGAATATGTAACAAATTTTGATATCTATATGGGATGGAGAAAACGCTATTGTGGTATATTTAAAGCTGAAGTAGATGGTGTAACTTTCTATTTCATTGATAATGAACAATATTTGGTAGACCAGGATTATATGGTTATGATGATGATTATGAAAGATTTGCATTCTTTGATTTTGCGGTTCTAGAATTAATTAGTCATTTAAATATTAAACCTGATGTTTTACAATTAAATGATTGGCAAACAGCAATGATTGCAATGCTTTATAAAGAAAGATATTGTTATTATGATTATTATCAAAATATTAAAATTGTATTCACAATTCATAATATTTTGTTCCAAGGAAAAGCTGATCCAAAATTATTGGAAGAATACTTTGCGTTAGATAGTTATTTATATTATAACGGGAACTGTCGTAATGATGGATGTTTAAATATGATGAAAGCGGCAATTTTCTACAGTGATGTTATTACGACAGTGTCTCCGACTTACGCTAAAGAAATTTTAACTGATCAATATGGTGAAGGATTACAATCTATTCTTGAAATGAGAAAACATGATTTATATGGTATTTTAAATGGTGTTGATTATGATGTTATCAATCCAAGTAAAGATCAAACAATTGTTAAAAAATATTCAGCTCGTTCAGTTAAAAATGGTAAGTTGGAAAATAAATTAGCATTACAAAGACAAGTTGGATTACCAGAAGATCCAGAAGTTGCTTTAATCGGTATCGTAACAAGATTAACTGAACAAAAAGGATTAGATTTGATTATTAATCAATTTGAAGCAATGTGTCAAAGAAAAGTTCAAATCGTTATCTTGGGTTCAGGAGATCGTATGTATGAAGATGCTTTAAAAGGTGCAGCATGGGCGCATCAAGATAAAGTATCATTCCAATGTAAATATGATTTTGTATTATCAAATCGTATCTATGCAGGATGTGATATGTTCTTAATGCCATCATTATTTGAACCTTGTGGTTTGTCACAAATGATGTCATTAAAATATGGAACAATTCCTATTGTTAGAGAAACAGGTGGTTTAGCTGACAGTGTTCAACCATATAATGAATTTGAACAAACTGGTACAGGATTCAGTTTTTCTAACTATAATGCACATGAGATGATGGATACAATTGATTATGCATTGCATACTTTCTATGATTATCCAGATGCATGGGATGCAATAGTGCAACGTGCAATGGCTGAAAAATTAGATTGGGATGCAAGTGCAGAACAATACATTCGTTTATTTGCGTCATTACTTTAAAAATAGAGGAGTATCACTTGGTGGTACTTCTTTTATTATCTTGAAAAGTATTGATAATAAGGGTATTATATGAAATATAAGGGAGTTGTTGACGTGAATAAAAAAGGAAACAAAAAGGGGTTTACATTAGTAGAAATTATTGTTGTACTTGTTATACTTGCTATACTTGCAGCTATTGCAGTTCCATCAGTATTAGGATATGTTGAACAAGCAAAAGAATCTGAACAATTATATAAAGTAAGAGATGCATTGATTGCATCACAAACAACTTTGATTAGAACTTATGGGACTGATGGTGAATTTGGTGATGATAATGGCTCTAAAAATGGAAATAAAAAATTAACTAAAGAACAGGCTGCTGATTTAAAATCAAAAGCAGGATTGGAAAAATCCATATATATTGATTTTGGAGCGGGGCATACTTCTTATAAAGGAAGTGCAGATGAAGAAAAAATGTATCATGTTTACTGTGTTATCTATCAAGAAACAAAAGATAGTAAGCCATGGTTTTATGATGGTAAAATATGGTCTCATAAATATTTATGGTCTAAAAGCGGAGAAGCAAATGCTAAAGAAGAAGTGGGGCGTGCAATGTATACAAAGGCTGAAAATGGCATTAACTATAATCGTATGAAAGGTGTAAAGGATTCTACCAAACAAGATGTTAAAGTACAATTGTATTGTGCTTATATTAAAGGTGAATCTAATGCTTCTGATAATGTTCCTGGTTTTTGGAATGATATAAGAAATAAAAGCAATTAATGTCAGTTTAAACTGGCATTTTTTTTTTAGAACAAAATGAAGAACAAAATGGTCTTTTCCATAGAGTTGTCAAAATCAATAAAGTCGTGTAGAATAATAAGAAGAGAGGTGATGATATGAAAAGCATAATAAAATTAATGGTGGTTTTTGTTTGTGTTGTTTCATTAGTTGCTTGTGGAAGAAAAGATACAACTGTTTCAGCAAATAAAGATGGTGTTTTATATGAGGCAGGTGTAGGGGTTTCTTTTTATTATCCTTCTGATTTTAAATTAAGTGAGGGTAATCCAAATGATGGAGTTACACGTTTTACTAAAGAAAATCAAATATTATTTTATAAAGTAGAAGAAAATGAATATGATAACGATACTGATCAATTATCTGAACTTTATAAAGGTGAATTAGAGGCTTCAGGAGTTTCATCATTAAAAGTTAAAATGCCAGCTTTAGAAAGTGGACTTAAATGTTATGAATATAAGGGAAGTTATGTAAAAACTGGATTGAAGTTTATTCATTTAGTATATTTTGATGATAAGAATACGTATGTTTATGGTTATGAAGCAAATCGAAAAGATTTTAGAAAGAATTTAAAGAAAATGATTGTTTATTTAGAGTCTTTTACGAAGTCTTCTGGATTGTAAAATAAATATTTTGTGATAGAATAAGGTCAATAAAAAATTATAGGTAAGAGAAGTATATTGATGATATTTTATAGAGAGGGCATGCTGGTGGAAATTGTCTAAATGATTGAATAGAAATGCACTTACTTGAGTCTTTTGAAAAGAAAGAACGTTGATTGCGTTAAGGTCATGATAAGCATCGTCTATCTGGTGGAAGAACACGGCAGTGTCTAGATAGTGTATGCTTTTTTTTATTAGAGGAGAGAGGAACATTATGAAATTATTTAATACACTTACAAATAAAAAAGAAGAATTTAAACCTTTAAAAGAAGGTGAAGTAAGTATTTATGTATGTGGACCTACAGTTTATAACTATGTTCATATTGGAAATACAAGACCAATGATTGTTTTTGATGTTTTAAGAAGAACATTTGAATATTTAGGGAATAAAGTGACTTTTGTTTCAAACTTTACTGATGTAGATGATAAAATTATTAAAGCAGCTAAACAAGAAGGTATTACTGAAAAAGAATTAACTGATAAATATATTAAGGCTTATGAAGATGTTAGAAGAGGATTAAACTTAGAATTTCCTACTTATGCACCTAGAGTTACAGAAACAATGGATCAAATTATTTCTTTTATTCAAAAATTAGTAGATAAAGGTTATGCATATGTAGTTGATGGAGATGTTTATTTTAGGGTTTCTAAAGTAAAGGAATATGGCGAATTATCGGGTATTAAAATTGAAGACCTTGTAGCAGGTGCAAGTGAACGTGTTGAAGATAAAGGTGTTAAGGAAGAAACAACTGATTTCGCTTTATGGAAGAAAACAGATGAAGGTATTCAATTTGATAGTCCATGGTCAAAAGGGAGACCAGGATGGCATACAGAATGTGTTGTTATGATCAATGATATTTTTGAAAATGGGCGTATTGATATCCATGGTGGAGGTCAAGATTTAAAATTTCCACATCATGAAAATGAAATTGCTCAATCAAGAGCTTTAAATGGACATCCTATTGCAGATACATGGATGCATAATCAAATGATCAATATTAATAATGAAAAGATGTCTAAATCTTTAGGTAATGTTGTTTGGGCTAAAGATTTAATTGTAGAACTTGGATGCAATGTTTATAAATGGTTTATGTTATCAAGCCATTATAGAAATCCTTTAAATATGACAAATGAGATTATTGAAGGTGTAAAAAAAGAAGTAGCTAAAGTAGAAAACGTTTTAAAACAAACATCTCTTTATGTACAAGTAAATCATCTTAATGGTGATGACTTTAATAAAGACACTGTTGATCATATGGTAGATGCTTTAGCGGATGATTTAAATACTTCTTTATCTTTAACTGAAATTTTAAATCAAGTTAAAGTATTAAATCAAGCAATGCGTGTTAAAGAAAAAGACAATACTTTAATTTTAAAAGAATATAATACTTTACTTAAGATGACAGATGTCATTGGATTTGTTTTTAAACCAAAACAATTAGATGAAGATGAATTAGAATTATATTCAAAATGGTTAGACGCTAAAGCTGTTAAAGATTTTGAAAAAGCTGATCAATATCGTGCAGAATTAATTCAAAAGGGGATTATTTAATGAATCCAGATTTTATCAATCCATTAGTTCTTGCTTATTTAGGAGATAGTGTTTTAGAACTTTTAGTTAGAGATTATTTAGTAAAAGAAAGTGAACTAAAAAAAAGTAAATGAGTTGTGCCAAGAAGCAACTCATTTTGTTAGTAGTTTGTCCCATGAAAAATTTATTTTACATTTATTAGAAATTGATTTTTTAACTGAAAAGAAGTTGGTATTTTTAAAGAGGGAGAAATACAAAAACTTCTAAAAGAGATACTAAAGAACATCGTTATTCAACAGGATTTGAATGTTTAATAGGACATTTATATTTAAATGAATGTAAAGATAGAATTTATGAGATATTTGATGAATTCAAAAGATATGTAAATGAGACAAATTTGAGAACAAATTTGAGACGAAAAATGGAGAAAAATATGAAACAATATATATATGGAAAGAACCCTATCATGGAGGCGTTAAAGGGTGCAAGTGTTTATAAGATTTATATGTTAAATGGGCATAAGGATCCTAAAATTTTTGATATTTGTAAAAGAAATCAAATTCCATTAGAATTTGTTGATAAGAAAGAATTTGATAAGAAGGTAGGAAAGGTTGTTCATCAAGGAGTGATGGCCTATATTGAAAATTATCGCTATTATACAATTGATGAAATTTTAAAAGATATTCCTGAAAATAAACAACCTCTATTACTTATGTTAGATGGTTTGGAGGATCCTCATAATCTAGGTGCTATTTTGAGAACATGTGATGCTGTTGGTGTTGATGGTGTTATTATTGGAAAAAATAGAAGTGTTGGATTGAATGGAACGGTTGCGAAAGTTTCAACAGGAAGCTATTCATCATGTAAAAGTAGCACAGGTAACAAATTTAAACAAAGAACATAGAAGATTTAAAAAAGAAGGCATTTTGGGTCGTTGGTTGTGAATTAGAAAATAGTCAAGATTATAGAAGTGTTGATTACAATATGCCTACAGTATTAGTTATTGGTTCAGAGGGATTTGGAATGTCAAGATTGGTAAAGAAAAGTTGTGATATTAATGTTGTTTTACCAATGGTAGGACATGTGAATTCATTAAATGCATCAGTAGCTGCATCTGTTCTTTTATATCAAGTCTATAACTCACGTCATCCTTTATAGTAAGAAAGGAGAGACAAACTATGATAGCGTATAATGAACAAGAATTATTGTATTTATATCATTTAGGTTCTTCAATAGCGTATAAATTGTTGTTAGATGAGTATAAAATAAAATTGAAATTTTTTGTGAAACGTTATTGTAGAGAAACAGCATTAACTTCTGCAGAAGATTATAGTCAAGAGGCGTTACTTGTTTTGATTGGAATTTTTGATCGCTATCGCTATGATAAGAATGCTTCTATAAATACATATTTTTCATATGCGATTAATGATGTATTAAAATTACAAAAAAGGATACTTAATAGAGGTAATAAAATTTCTACGATTTCTTTAGATCAAGAAATCTATGGAAGTAATATGCGTATTGAAAATATTATTGCAGATCAAAAGAGTTATAATAGACCGGAATATCAATTACGGTTAAATGAAAACAAAAGTTATTATTTAAATAAAATAGAAAAAGCAAAGCTCTTCACTTGAAAGAAAAATATTTGATTGTTTTATGAAAGGATATAAGAGTAAAGAAATTGCTGAATTGTTGAATATTGATATTCGTTGTGTCTATAATGCGAAATATCGCTTACAAAAAAAGATGGACAAATCTAAATAAGATTGACTATAGCTAGCTTTTATGCTAAATTATAGTGGCATAGAAATGAGTTGATAAGATGAAAGAAAAATCATTTAGTGTGTAGTGAATGTTTATCGAGAAACTACACAATGACTTAAAAATAAACGATTAAATGTAAAAAGATTAGAATTAAATAAATAATTGTTAAACGTTGATTGGAAAGCATAACGTTACAATAAAGAAACAAAATAAAGGAGCTATGTCGTGTTA
>ENA-OQIM01000749-OQIM01000749.1-human-gut-metagenome-genome-assembly--contig:-NODE-749-length-12026-cov-1.188755_pt1 | contig 12026 bp, 11 predicted proteins | sample MGYA00242579_ERZ504744 | MGnify/ENA primary metagenome ERZ504744 (study PRJEB26092, sample SAMD00036441) | human gut metagenome | host: Homo sapiens | study: EMG produced TPA metagenomics assembly of...
AGTATCTGAAAGGTGATAAGAAGCCATCTTTTACCAAGATGGAGCCAAAGAGCAAGAAGGGTAAGCTGATGCCGCAAAGAAGAATGCTGAGAATACGATAGCAGAAAATGCTTTCGTGTTAATTCGATAAAACAATATATAATTTTACAACGGGGGCATGGTATGGTGTACCTTAAGGCTTAACAGCCTGACCGTAAGCTGTACCTGTCAAGTGTCCCGAAGCCGCGGCGACCCTGAAGGATTTCCAGGTACTGTTGTGGGAGCAGAGATGGCATCTGGCCTGAATGCGGACGAACCACAATGCCAGCGGTAAGCCCAGCCTTGAGGGCTGTGTTGGTTTGAGATATCCGCTCCGGTGGGTATTACAAGCCACATACCTTGGGTGTGTGGTATTTTGACATACATAAACGACGAAGGCGATAAGTATATTTCGCGTTTCGGGTACTTGAGCAAGGCAAATATAAAGTTAAATTTGACATTGTCTGGTGGTTCAGATACCCGATAATGAATTATACAAAAATATCTGGAAAATTATTACAATGCGATGCAAGAAAAAGCGAAAAAGTTTTGGAAAGCAAAAAAGGCTGTGAATGGCTAGACTGGAAGGTTAAACTAAAATATAAGAAATTACTGAAATTACTGATAAATGACATCTCGCTTTTGCCAAGGTGTCTTTTTTTTTGCGCCAGGGGCTCTACTTTCTACTAATTCTGGCTAAAAAATTCTACTTCTGCCAACTGAAGTTAAAAATTTCCACTTTTACCCCAGTTTAACTTGAAATATTTTAACCTAAGCTGGGGAAAAGTAGTAGTAAAATAATGAATTTTTGTCTTTCCTCCAATTCAAATTAAAACATTCCCCCAAGTAGAGTTAAATCGACATAAGGTTAAATACACGAACAAACACAAAAATAGTAGCTTTTTCATCTATACGACAAACGCTGATTTTTCCAATAGATGTCTGAAAACTATAATATAAATATCAAAATATACTGTTTTCTACATATATTACTTATATATCATATTTATTTGGTTTAATTATATATATTTACAGGTTGGCTATCGATTGACATTAATTCCAAATATGTTGAGCCATGCTTGTAATATTTGTTCAGAAGAAACACATTGAAAATTTTGGATAAAGGTTTTGTACGCAAAGAAAACCCGTAAATTGTATGAAGCTTCAAACAAGTTTTGCCGTTAACGAAAGCAGAAAAATCTAGTCCAGACCTGCAACGACGATTCAGCTTGGCTTGTCCGCAACTATTCGCCAAATGCTAATTTTTCGAATAGCTGGCAAAAAAGCCGCCATTACGCAAAATATTCTAATTTTAATTTTGCATGCTGGCTTGAATTCCTACTTGTGTACTATACTCAGCCTTGCGATTTCATTTGCCAGCGGAAATGCCGGTAATAAATATAGCTTTGCTTTTGTATACAAGCCAAATCCTAATCTGAATTTCAGAAAAATTCAATACACAAAAAAATCCGCAAAAAAATATCCACAACCTCAAAATTCTCGCATACTATATATGTAACAAAGAAACAATGCTGCAGAAAGGAAGAAAAAATATGCTTAAAGACAAATTTGCATTTATCGACGAAGCGACAACAACAGCAATCAGAAACGAACAGGACGAGCTCCGGATGCACGGGGCGACAAGGACACTGCAGACGCTCTGCTCTTCTCTCCCATCCGGGATTAATGCTGAGAGAGAAAGATTCAGAAAGATGCCGATGCAGCGATAGCGATAAGGAGGAAAAAATATGTGCAAAAAGATGAGAAACCTGGACAAATTAAGACTGATGCCTGTAGAGGATTTGGTACCGTTGCTGGTACATAAGACCGGAAGCGGATTCTATTGCTCTCCCAGCGGCAAAGAATATTCTACATACAAAGATGCCGCTGACGATTGCGTTTGCTGGCTGAATGCTGATGTTTGTATGATTTGGCGGGCGTAAGTCCGCCTGGAAAAAAATAATAAAAAATTTTGGAAAAATGATTCAGTTGGGGACTTTTTTAGCATATTATATATATCAAGCAGGAGAGACGTTCTCTCTCCTGCACATTGCAGGCTTTGGTATCGAAAAAGCAGTAACAGGGAAAGCTATGCGGAAGAACGAGGGCTCCGGTTCTCGTGATGCTGCGTAGTGGAACCTGTTCATATGAACCTCCACCGTCTGGGTATGGCATGCCATATTTGGACTGGCCGATGCGGATATTTTCTGGAATGTCCTTTTCGCTCGTTCTGGGTTTGTTTGCAAGGGATAAGGTTCTGATATTGTTTGGATGCTCTTCGGAATGTTCGACAATTGATGGCCGAGAGGTTCACCTCAGAGGTTAGAGTAACCAATTACCGTAAGGTACACTTGTCAAAAGTTGTTGTTCTTGCTACAGTTTTGACAAGTATATGGACGCTTAGCTCAGCCAGGTCAGAGCAACCGGCTCCAGTAACCGGTCGGTCCTGGGTTCGAACCCAGAGCGTCCACTACTTTTTTTGGAAAACAAACACATTCGCAAAGATTGCTGGTAGAAACTGAATTTATTTTTTCAGCTCAACCGGCTCAACGCCGAAGGCGTGAGAAGCCAGTGATGCGGCTTTGCCGCAGAACTGGCAAGTAACCGGTCGGTCCTGGGTTCGAATCCAGAGCGTCCACTATTTTTTACTGTTTCAATCTGTTCAATATTTTGCACAACAACGCCATATAATTTTTGTATACCTCTTCTCTCCTATTCTGTATGTTGCTCTGTGTGTTGCGGTTGTTTTATTATATATAAAAAACAACAATAGTTTCTTAATTACTTACTCCCACGGAAATCCCCGTAAATTCAAGGTTTTCGACATTATATAACGGACAAATTGGTTGAAACAACAGGATGTGCAGGATTTATTTAACGGACAAATTGGAGTAAGCTTGTGGATAAAAACGATTAGAAATTTTCGCTTATAGTGTGGATAACTCCATATAAAGAACTGGACATGCATGATGTTTATAACGGACAAATGAGGTTATCCACAAAAAAGGCATAAAAAAGGCGTTATTCTACGGACAAATTTGATTAAAAACAGGTCTAAAAATGCATTTAACGGACAAATTGGAGTGAAATAACGAAAAATGCAGCTGCCCTCCTATTTAGCGGACAAATTTGATGCTTTTGATGATTTGGCAGAATCAAAAAACTCCATTTTGTCGTTATAAGCCTTGAAAACAGTGGATTTGCCGTGGGTTTTATTTAACGGACAAATTTGATTATCTGCGAATATGAATGGATTTGACGGATTTTGGACAGCTTATTTAGCGGACAAATTTGATTAATATGGTATTTAACGGACAAATCCGATGCTTTTTAACGCTAAATATATGTATATAACGGACAAAATTGATGCTTTAAGCATTAACGACAAATTCTGATGCTTTACGAACATCTAATTTGTCCGTTAAATAAATAATGGCTGATACAAAATAATCAAATTTGTCCGTTAAATAAAAGCTGCCGTAAAAATAATCAAATTTGTCCGCTAAATAGAAATGACAAAAATCATTTGACGGACAAATTGGAGTTACGGAATAATCAAATTTGTCCGTAATAAGAAAAAGAACATGCGTTTTCTCTTATATAAAAATGCTTGCTTTTTAAAGGGTTGTCTGTTATTCTATACATGTTATTTAACGGACAAATTGGAGTGAATTTTTGCATTTAGCGGACAAATTGGAGTTTGCGGTTGACCGACGGACAACTAATTATTCAGAGTCAGACAGCTTGCAGCAATCCTCTCCTAACGGCATGTTTGGCCACGATTTCTACGTCCGTCGATGACGTATTTGACGTACTTAAATATATCTTACGCTATCTTTTAACGGACAAATTGGAGTGCCAATTTTATTTAACGGACAAAATGGAGTGAAAAAATGAGCAGTATAAAGACTGATGATAATATAGAAGTTATAACAAATGAAGAAGTCGTGTCTTACGAATCTTGGATGATTCATTTAAAAAGGCAAATTTACTTATAGAAAGTAAATATAAGGCTTCTCTTATAGAATTAAAGATACTTGATATCGTTCTTGCCAGGATTCAGCATAAAAAATATGTAACCACAGATGAAAAGATGGAAGCACAATCTGTTCTATCAAAGCAAATGAGTTAAGAAATCTGCTTGGAAATAAAAGTGGAAGTTTCTATACGCAGCTAAAACCTGTGGCTGTTTCAATGGCTGCTACTACTATTGGCTTTGAGGATAATGAAAATGAAAGGTTTGTCTTCCTGCCTTTGTTTACCCTTGTAAAGTATGAAAATTCTGTTTTTACTGTCAAGATTAATAATGATTTGCAGCCATACATAAACCCGTCAACAAAATTTACAATTTTAGACTTGCCATTAGTGCTAAAATTTAAAAACAAATACACATTAAAGCTCCATGAATTATTATATTCATGCTGCTATACAAAGAAAAAAGTTGGAAATGCGAAATTGATGCCTCAAAAATCAGATGGAAAACATTTTAAAGTTGAAGTCGGTATCAATGAATTAAAGTTTACGCTTGGAGTTGTAGACTCTTCTACCCGACAGGTTCAAAAGATTTTAAAAGGTCAGCCTCATCCTGATTACGATAAGGCGATGAAATATTCCACTGAAAAAAGTTATGACAGTTGGACAGATTTTAAACGACGTATCATAAATGTAGCCGTTACGGAAATCAACAATACTCCCGAGTGCGGAATGACTGTTTCGTATGAACCTGTTAAAAGCGGAAAAAGGCGGCAAAGGTATATGGTATCACATTTTATGTTGAATTAAACAGTGGAAAAGATAAGAAAAATTAGAAACAAAAAAAGAAGCAAGAATACTGCTCTTAGTGAAGATGAAAAATTTGAAATGTATGTTCAGGTAAAAGAACTAATAAAAGAATCCGTAAGTATAAAAGATATCAAGTCAATCTGCGAAACGGCTGAATATGATTTCGAAAAAATACAAACAGCATATCATATTGCAGAACTGGCTGGACATATTGAAAATCTGGTAGGATTTATGATTAAGGCTATTAAAGAAGGATACGCCACACCTGTCAAAAAAGAAAAGAAGAACCAGTTTAATAATTTTGAACAGCGCCAGTATGATTTTGATGAGTATGAAAAAGTACTATTGAATCGCAGCTGATGCGGTTTTCTAACCGTTAGAAAAAAGGAATGCCTATCGCATTCCTTTTTTTGCTTCTCTCCTACTCTGACAATTCATCAATCTTTTTGTCTATATTCTCGCGCAGCTTTTTCAGATTTTCCACCGCTATATGCTTTTCGTTCTCTTTAAATACGGCATTGCCATTTACCAGGTCGTCAAAATCTTTTAAGCATTTTGTAATGATTTTTGAACCATCACGACGTTTTGCTATCTTCTTTGGCTGTTTTGGCTCGTCATAGAATTCGCGCCGCAGGATTTCAATCTTGTTTATAACCCATTGTCTTGAAATATTGTCAATTCCAGATTCTGAAATTTCAGAATTGATTGAAAAAGCCAGCATCTCCTGCTTGTCCTCAGGAAGTGTAACTGCCTGTATCAATGCTGAGAATGCAATGCCGGAGTCAGCCAGAACCTGCAATTTCGGCACTAACTTCAATAAAGCTTTGTATTTATCAATACTTTTTGTGGATAATTCCATCTCAGTTGAAACAATATCTGTAAGTGTTGCATTGTCTGCCTTCAGTCCGGCCTTGATACGTTCTTCTTTATGAGCTGACATCAGAGCTTCAATTATTTTTGCTTTTTTTGTCGGTGAAAGGTCTGGCCTTCCATGTAGGTTCATCTTGATTAATCTGATTACACGTTCCGAGTCTGTTTTTGGCGGTTCGGTTATGATTGTCGGGATTTCAGTGATGCCAGCACATTTTGCTGCAGTGTATCTGCGGTGTCCGGATTCTATCTGGTATTTTCTCTGACCGTCTACCATTACCGGATATGCATGATTACACCTTTGAACCCGTCCGTTGACATATCAAGTGCCATATCCTGAATAGATTCATCTGTTATTTCACCGTAATATTTCTCGTTATCTCTATCGTAGATAAGTTCGTTTGCCGGAATTTTTTACAATGAAATCCTTATTCTCTTCAATAAATTCTTCACTTAAATCACGGAACTTCCTTTTTGGGCTGATGGCATATTCATCAGTTGGAACATTAAGTTTCCCCATTCTTATCTTCTCCTCTCTGCAATCCTGGATATGATTTCTTCTGACAGGTTTTTATATTCTTTTGCCGCCTTGCTCTTGCCCGCATACTCAAAGATGCTTTGATGTGAAAGGATATGCTCTTCAAGCAATACGCTCTGGTGGATTTTTGTATCAAAAAAGTGATACCTCTAATTGCTTGGCGATATTCTCTGTCTGCTGAAGCATGGTCTTGGCAATATTAGTCCTTTCATTATATTTATTCATAATGATTCCAAGATATTCTAATGAAGGATTTGAAGTTGACTGGATTTCTTCAACACTGTCATTTAATCCAATGATGGCTTTTGGTGATGCTGCATCAGGATTTACGATTGGCATTACGTAATCGCATACGGACAGGCATAAACGTGGGACCAGTTTGGGCTTGGCGGTACGTCTATTAATATGTAATCATATATTTTACGCATTTGTTTAATAAAATCCTTGAAGGTTTTAATTTTATGTATAGACATAAGTCCTGTTACTTCAGTGTTAGCTGGAACTATATCAAGATTGTCTTTAACCGGAACTATTACGTCGTTCGGGGATGCTCCTCTGAATATGTGCATAATTGTCTTAACATCTGAACGCATTGGGTCTTGGCTGTCTCCAACTTTGTTTCCAAATAAAAAATATGAAATATCTGCGGCCTGCCCGTCAAGGTCAATGATGAGAACGTTTTTCTTCTTGCTTAAATAATCGGCGATGTTAAATATCGCGCAGCTTTTGCCACAGCCGCCTTTTTCCTGCAAAAATTGTTAATGTAATTCCATTTCTTTCTTCCTGCAATTTTTTTTACACTCCATTCTGAAACAAAAACTATATTTGCTTTTTATATAATAGATTATAAGGTTAAAGACGCGTAAAATCAACAAAAATGACATAAAAAATATAAAAATATGCAGATTTTTTGGAATGGCGGCAGGTTCTCCTATTGCATGGATATAAATTTGTGGGTTCTTTGTATGATTGTTCTGGCTTGGTAATATGATGCCAGAATTTCTAACGGTTAGAAAAAAAGCCGTCCTGTTTCCGATAAAATTCAGCATACTGTAATAAATAAAAAAAATAAGGAGAAAAATCAATGGCAAAATTACTGAATGACGAGCGTGAAACCCATATCAATATGGTTCACGGCTCAAACAAAATGAAGATTTATACAACTGAATATAATATCATGAAAAATTGGACAGGTATGTTGAGAATAACGAAAACTGGAAGATTGTTGAAGTTGGAATGGTACACGGCGAAGTCGTGTCAAAAACATATGAAGCACCAAAAGACCTGCTCCTCATCAGGGAAAAGAAACGAGTACTGACTGAACAGCAGCGGGCAGACGCAGCAGCAAGACTTAAAGCATATCATGCTGCAAAGCATGCAGATGATGACGAAATGGATGTGATTGATTTCGTGGCAGATGACAGTGACCCGGATGAAGATAGCGAAGAAGAGACAAAAGAAGATGAAAATGAAGCTGTCTCATCTTCTGCCGATACTTCTGCGAATACTGCAAATGCCGGTGCGGCAAATAATGAAGCTCCAAGACTTGAACCAGAAAAGTTACAGCCTGAGTATGTAACAGTCAAAAGTGTTATTGATGAGATGGACAAAAACAGGTGATTTTTTCTAACGGTTAGAATTGTATGTATCGGATTTTCTAACCGTTAGAAATCGACAAAATTCTCTGACTTTCAAGCCTGCCGTGAAAATCCGCAAAAAATTTCCCATTTTATGCGATTTCATGCATATTAGAAGTAAGCAAGGAAAAAGTCTTTGCAAAAACCGAAATCGGCCGGGTAAAACCGCCCGTAAAATAACAAACAAATGGAGGGAAATGATTATGCCAGCTTATAATAGAGAAGCAATTTGTCAGTTTGTAACACTAAAATCATTCCACCTAAGAGGGGCTTCCGTTCTTCTGCTAATGGAAATTATATCTGTGAAGATTGCGTAAAGCTGCTTGGACAGGCTTTAGATGTCAGGGGCAAATCAGACGGAAAGGCAAAAGCAAAAAAACGCAATAAAAAAATGACACCAAGAGAAATCAAGAAAGAACTTGATAAATACATTATTGACCAGGACAGCGCGAAGATTTCAATCGCTATTGCTGTTTATAACCATTATAAAAGAATGGACATCAAGTCAGACGTCAAGCTGTCAAAGAGTAACGTCCTGCTGATTGGCCCAACCGGAAGCGGAAAGACCCTGCTGGCTCAGACCGTTGCGAAGATGCTTGATGTACCTTTCGCAATCGCTGACTGCACTTCCCTTACAGAGGCAGGTATGTTGGTGATGATGTTGAAACCATCTTAACAAAGCTCCTACGTTCTGCTGACGGAAATGTTGAAAAGGCAGAGCGTGGAATCATCTTCCTGGATGAGATTGATAAGATTGCAAAATCCGGCGGAAGCTCCGGGGCTGCAAAAGACCCGGCAGGTGAAGGTGTCCAGCAGGCACTTTTAAAACTGGTTGAAGGTACTATTGCTAACGTTCCGGTTAACGGTGGGAGACGTAATCCAAATGAGAAATATGTTCAGGTCAATACAGAAAATATTTTATTTATCTGCGGCGGAGCTTTCCAGGACTTGAAGAAATAATCAATAAAAAGAACCGCAAAAGATACATCTATCGGTTTTGGTGCTAATGTAGACAAAGGAAAAGAAAAATCTATCAGTGAAGCATTAAGCCAGGTGGAAACAGACGACCTTGTGAAGTACGGATTAATCCCGGAGATTATCGGACGTCTGCCAGTCATCGTATCATTAAATGAGTTAGATGAGGAAGCAATGGTTAAGATTCTAACAGAGCCTAAAGACTGTATTGTTAATCAGTACAAGGAATTCTTTAAGTATGACGGAATCGAACTGGAGTTTACTCCTGACGCGTTAAAAGATATCGACAAAAGAAACATATTAAAAGAAAAACCGGAGCCAGAGGCTGAGGGTATATTAGAGGGAATTTTGAAAGATTCCATGTTTAATCTTCCTGACGAAGATGATGTTGAGAAATGCATTGTTGAGAAAGGGGGTAAAGTTAATGTTGTAAGAAAGCAGGCTGAAAAATCAGCAAGGCTAAAAAAAATAACAGGTTTTTCTAACCGTTAGAAAACTGTATTGTGCTATACACGAGGAGATGATTTTGTCAATAACCCGCGCCCGAGATAAATCTCGGATGGGGCTTGTAAAAACATGCATATTTTTATTCTGTATTTTTTATTAGTCCTGTCCATATTTATTAGAGGCGTTGGCTGCAAGGCCTTATTGATTAGCCTCAGTATTAAACGAAGCCTTCCGGGCTAGTTTAATACTACGTTACCGGTAAAATAGGCACCGTGGGATGCTCCTCAAGTCTCACGCTCTGCGGCATGCTGTTAAACATCTCTTAGGGTAGGAGAAGTGCAGTATGCGATAAACTATCGGATAACATTGGCGATGAGGACAACCGATTCTGACTAGCGCCGGCTTGCCGGAGCCGAAAGGATAGAGAATCTGTATGGGCTGCTTTTAAATATCTTCTGATGTTTAGAAGCAGCTGGTACAGAAGGCGTAAGCATCCCGGCTTGCCGGGAAAATATAAATACAAAGGAGGGCAGCTTATGTCAGTTGCAGTCATTAATAAGACAGGCGAAAGATTGATGCAACAAGTGAACACAGAGCACGCAAGCTGCTCAAATCAGGTAAAGCAATTAAACATAATTATCATCCGTTTACCATACAGCTTACCGAAAGGGAATCTGGAGATGTTCAGCCCATAGAGCTTTGTATGGATACCGGATATATACATGTTGGAACATCTGTAAAATCAGAGAAGCACGAATATCTGGCTGAACAGATTGATACATTAACAGACGAAAAAGCCAGGCATGATGCATGCAGGATGTACCGCAGACAGAGACGAAGCAGAAAGAGATACCGCCATCCACGGTTTAATAACCGGAAACGTAATGACAGGTGGATTGCTCCATCTCTGGAGCATAAGAAAAGTATCCACATCCAGGCAATTTTACGTATCTGTAAAGTAATGCCAGTTACTGATATTACCTTAGAGATGGGCAACTTTGATACTCAGGTTTGAAGGCCAGAGAAGAAGGTAAACCATTACCACATGGTGCAGATTATCAGCACGGCGAACGTTACGGCATCGCAACACTTCGCGAAGCAGTTTTTACCCGTGATGACTATAAATGCCAGTGCTGCGGCATGACAATAAAAGATGGGGCGATACTCCATGTTCATCATATTAAATACAGGAGCCAGGGCGGAACAAACCGTATGTCAAATCTCATCACTGTATGTGATAAATGCCACACACCGGCAAATCACAAGCAAGGCGGTAAGTTGTATAACTGGAAACCAAAGATTGCATCATTTAAGGGTGCAACATACATGACTACTATTCGATGGAAACTATATAACGAAGTAAAAGCGTTGTTTCCAGATATTGATATTCATATTACATATGGCGCTGAAACGAAAGAACGGCGCAGGGCATTAGATATTGACAAATCACACGTTAATGATGCTTTTGTAATGGGGCAGTTTCATCCAAAGCACCGTTCAAAACCTATATGCTATAAGAAAAAGCGCAGGAACAACCGGTGTCTGGAGAAATTCTACGATGCAAAATATATCGACAGCCGTGACGGTAAAAAGCGAAGCGGTCAAGAGTTGTTTAATGGCAGAATCAGCAGGAATCATAAGAAAGACTCAGAGAATTTACATCAGTATCGGTTACAAAAAGTAACTCCCGGAAGAAGAGCAATCAGGAGGCAACATTACCCCATTCAGCCTCATGACATTATCGTTTATAACGGTAATAAAATTGAAGTTTCAGGATGCCAGCACAAAGTACAAGAGTCGTTTTTTCCAAAACTAAAAAGTCAGTACAGATATCAAAAATTAAACTATTTAAATACGCTGGCGGTTATTCCAAATCAGTGTTTAATTAATAGAAAAGGAGGAAGCAGGAGGAATGTAAAACCGCGCATTCCTCCCCCACCCGACCTGCGAAACAAGGAATATTGTTTCTACGTCGGATGGGGTACCCTGCGCGAAAAAAGATGGATTTAGAGCAATTTAGAAAAGCGTATATGCAAATGGAAGGTATTGCAAATACACCAGTTAATTTATTTAAGAGGAGCGGACGGTTTGTTGAAAGTATTACCAATGTCCCGGGTGCCATAAAAAGAGATGCAGACGAATCAAGGATGAATGCCAAGATGAGAAATGACATTCTTAATGATATCAGACAGAACGGTGATAAAAATTTTGATGCAGAAACCTTAGCCGACTTAATACACAGTGGAAAAAATCCTGGACATACAGGGCAAGCCATTGAACAAGTAGGAGGTGCCGCGGCAAGTCTGGCGAGAAGTGTAAACGAACTTGGCCAGACCAGAGTCCCGATTGCTGGAAAGCACAGCGAAATGTACGATGGGCCTGACCTTGAAAAGGGAATCAGTTTTGCAATTACGGCCGAAAGGATAGCAAGAAGGCCGTTGAGGCTTTCAGAAAAAGCGTTAACAAATGCAGTTAATATCGGAATGATGACAAGAGCCGCAACAAGAGCGTTTAAAGACCATGATATAGCAGAGAAAGCAAAAAATATTACAAGAACCCAGAATAAAGGTATTGAGACACCAGATATCGGAGGAAATGAAAGGTAACTTGCCTTTCTGGTGTAGTATCGAATATTGCTAAAAAATGTTTCACGTGAAACATTTTTGTCTAAAAATGGACAATGTTTTGTTTTTTATGGAATCCTGCATATTACCTGTACAGAAATACAGAAAAAGAAAGGAGAAAAATATGCAGAAAAT
>ENA-OQIM01000750-OQIM01000750.1-human-gut-metagenome-genome-assembly--contig:-NODE-750-length-12013-cov-2.452886_pt1 | contig 12013 bp, 15 predicted proteins | sample MGYA00242579_ERZ504744 | MGnify/ENA primary metagenome ERZ504744 (study PRJEB26092, sample SAMD00036441) | human gut metagenome | host: Homo sapiens | study: EMG produced TPA metagenomics assembly of...
CGGCAGCTTCGTGGCAAAGGCCGTTCACTTCACCTACAGACAGTCCACAGGACTGTCTGCTTAACGGCTCAGCCGGCTAAAAAGCCTAAGAGGGGATCTTCCACGATTGGAAGGCCCCCTCTTTGTGTATCTGGATCCTATGTTCATACATTTTTATAAAACGGGAACTGCAAGCAGATATTGAGATTGCGCGGCCTTAGCAGGCTGCGATTGCACAGGCATATCCGGATACAGCTTCTGCAAAGCCTGCTGCAATATTTCGGCAGCGGCCGCAATTTCAACGGTCTCGTCAATCAAATCGCTATTATCAGGCACAATCAACGTGTGATTTCCGGAACCAGCAATGCCGTATGCTGCAATCGGCAACGCACTTGTCATCAACATTTCGGAAGATGCGGTTTTTCCTGTTGTTCCAGTATTTTCAGATGCGGAATCTACCGAATCGCCATCGCTGGATTTCTTTGATTCCACTCCCCCGACTTTCGCAACGTTCTTCGACGTGGTATCGGCAGCCGCGCCAAATGACGATCGCAGGCCGCCCGCGTAGCTCATCACATCATCCATGCTGATGGCGTTCTTGTCGTCCACCAAGCTGGCCGCAGTACCGTCGGAAGCGTTCTGCTGATTGGCCGCATCCGCCTGCGCGCGTTCCTCTTTGCGTTGGGCCTTGATACGCGCCCGCTCGGCACGGCCCGCAAGCGACGTCTCCGAAGCCGAGGCAAGTCCCATAGACCCCTTCAACGTAACTTCCGAACCATCGACAGTATCGTCGGAACTGGTCGAATCATCACCTGCATCAAGCTGATCCGCAAAACGAAGCACGATCTGGTGGAACGCACTGGCCTGACCCGTGTGCTCGCTCGCATCCGCCAACGCCTGCATCGCATCGTCAACCTTGCTTGAAGCCGACTTCAACTTCTCATTGCCGTCAATGCTGTTGCGCACATCCGCAATCGCCTGAGATTCCAAGTTTTGCGCCGAACCTGCGGAAGCCCCCAATTCCTTAAGCCGAGCGGTGTACGCGTCGGTGAAATCCATGGAATACGGAATCATCGCCGAAGAAAGCTGCGACTGGCCGGCACTGTAATCCTTGGCGCCACGCTGCTGCTCCTCGCCCGCACGCTTGTTGAGTTCCGCCACCAAACCGGATGTGCCACGCTGTTCGATGGTGCGAATCACCTCGTTCACCGCGTCGGCGGCACCCGTATGTCGGTATGCGGCGCTCACATCGTTGACCGCGTTGGCCAGATCGACCACGGACTGCGCCACCGCAGTATCGCCGTTCAATTCGGCCGCGGTGCCGAGAATGGCGGTAAGTTGCGTGGTATCGCCAATCGATCCGGAAAGATGCGTCGTATACGAGCCGACGTACGCGTCGATATACCCGTTGAACGCCTGCTCATGTTCCTGCTCACGCTGGGCGATGGTCGTTTCGGCAAGCCCCTTTTCATGATCGCGCAGTTGTTCGAGCTGCGCGATGAGCTCATGGTTGCGTTGCGATCCGACATTCGTCAAACCATCCACCAATGTGGACGCGATCGGTCAAACTGGTGAGATTGCCATAGCAGCCAGTTTTTTCGGAATCGCAGGCAACAGCGGCGACAGACAGCGAACTCATGGTGAAGTTTTTCGCAGTCACATACGTATGAATCGTAAGATCCTCACCCGGCTTGCCTACCGCAGCGACCAATGTCGACGAATTGCCGGCAGACACAAGCACGCCTTCGTCTGAGTCACGTCATTGCCGACGCGGTTGGGAATGGTGAACGCGACGATCGGCGTCAGATCAGCCGTTTCCTCCGGTCGTTCCGATTTCAGATCGATGCGGATGCCGACCACGCCCGATGCACCGGAAATCTTGGATGCGCTGACGGTCGGACCGTCCAAAGTAAAGGTCGCCGTTATATCCCACGGCAGTTTCACACGCTCTTGCGGCACGCGCTGCGAAGACGTCGCGCCTCATCTGCATTCATGTCCGTATCAGTTGCAGAAGCGGCGTCACTCGTCAAATACAAGCGGCCCGGCTCATCAACGGACTCATATGCGCTCATCACATCGTGCGAGGCCACCGCCGAGACGTACTCGCCGTTCCGACGCACCGCATCAACCACATTCGAAACCCCGACCGCGCATACGGGAGCCGCCGAAACCAGCATTACCGCAATGGACGCAGCCAGCATGTGCCGCAGATGGACACTCGCCACACGCATATCACGCTCACCACGCGTGCTATCGGCATGATGGGCACAAGATGCACGAAACGCAACAGAACGACGCATGCCGAGCCTCTCAATCGCAATCAAAACAACGTTCCAAAGCAATCAATGTAGCGCGCGGCATGCCCCGGCAAGAAACGATTTCGCGGAAAACAGACAGGTCAGGCGAATACGTCGAGCGCACCCGGATCGACGCCGTTCTCGGCGATGCGCTTATGCCTGCGCTTGGCTTCGGTCACCACGAATTCGCGATACATTTCGGCGATGTCGGGATCCAACCCGGCATCGACAGCAATGCGGTGCAACCGTTCGATCTGGTAATCCTCACGCTTGTAATCGGCCGGCGCGAAACCCTCGCGGGCTTTCAGCACACCCACTTGGGACGTGTATTTGAAGCGTTCCGCCAGTAGGGAAACGATGGCCGTGTCGACATTGTCGATCGACTGGCGCAATGCAGCGATTTTCGCCACGGCATCGGCGACCTCGGGATTGCTTTGCGCGGTGCCCGCATCGATGACGGTTTCGGTTTCATGCTCTTCTTCTGGCCGAAGCCAGTCATGTTCGCTATCGCTCATGCGTACAAGACTACCGCGCGCATGTCACTTGGAGAAGTACCGTTGCAGCACAATCGTGGTTTCCGTGCTCACCGGCACCGTTTGGTGGATGACGTTCAGCAGATCCTCAAGCTTGCTTGGCGAGGCTGCGCGCACGGTCAGCATGTAGCTGGGTGACCCAGCCACGGAATCGCACGACATGATGCCTTCGATATCCTGCAATTTGGCGGGAATCTCGGCTTCCTTGGAATAATCGATCGGCGTGACCGCAATGTAGGCACGTACGGCGAGGCCACGCTTTTCATCGTCGATAACGGCCTTGTAGCCGAGAATCACATTACGACGTTCCAGTTTCTGCACGCGCGATTGCACCGCGGAAATCGACAGTCCCGTAGCGTCCGAAAGCTGAGACAGCGTAGCGCGGCCGTCTTTCTCCAGCATGCTGAGAATGGTCTCGTCGATATCGTCGAATTGGCCCACGCTCGCATGCGTGGTGTCGGGTTCGTTGCCATTGCCTGTCATAGATGCCCCTTTCCAACAAGCATTCTGCATCAGTCCGGTAGGACCGACTCCCCTATGCAGCTCACGTTTCCGTCCATTACCATACCCACCCCAACACACAATCCGTCAACTGCATTTTCGTAACATTTCCAACGAATTTCGATTTTCAATCATTTTTCTCCTATTTTTTTCATATACCCCCTATATAGCAATACTATTTTCGTCTTTTTACTTTCGATTTCGTATTTTTTCGTGCGTCGATTTTACATACCGTATGTCCACAACGTGATCATCCACATTGCCGAATCGTGCGGAACTTTCGAAAAACAATCGAAACGCATTCGAAAGTAGTTGAAAACTGCAAAACGGAAAAACAGCCAAACAGAAAGACAGCCGAACAGAAAGACAGCCGAACAGAACAAAAGGGCCGCATGGCGATTGTCATACGACCCTTGGATGCGTAACCGCAGATTGCGATTACCTGCGATTAGCTGTTGCCGTTATTCGCGGTATTGCCGCTCTGCTGGATCAGCGACGCCATGAAATCACGGTTGGTCGCGTCTTCTTCAGACGCGGCACAAGCGTCTGGTAAGCCTGCTCAGGCTCCAGACCGCCAAGCAGACGACGCAGACGGTAGATGATCGGCAGCTCCTGCGGATCGGTGATGAGTTCCTCGCGACGGGTGCCGGAAGCGTTCACGTCGATGGCCGGGAACAGGCGCTTGTCTGCCAGTTCGCGGCTCAGGCGCAGCTCCATGTTGCCGGTGCCTTGAACTCCTCGAAAATCACCTCGTCCATCTTGGAGCCGGTTTCCACCAGTGCGGAGGAGATGATGGTCAGAGAGCCGCCGTTTTCGATGTTACGAGCGGCACCGAAGAACTTCTTCGGTGGGTACAGCGCCTGGGCATCCACACCACCGGAAAGAATACGACCGGAAGCCGGAGCGGCGATGTTGTAGGCACGGGCCAGACGGGTCATGGAATCAAGCAGCACCACCACGTCCTGGCCAAGCTCCACGAGACGCTTCGCGCGTTCGATGGCGAGTTCGGCGACGGTGGTGTGGTCGGAGGCCGGACGGTCGAAGGTGGAGGAAATGACCTCGCCCTGCACCGTACGTTCCATATCGGTGACCTCTTCCGGACGTTCGTCCACGAGCACGACCATCAGGTGGACTTCCGGATTGTTGGTGGCGATCGCGTTGGCGATGTTCTGCAGGGTGATGGTCTTGCCGGCCTTCGGCGGAGACACGATCAGGCCACGCTGGCCCTTGCCGATCGGCGCCACGATGTCGATGAGACGGCCGGTGAGCTTGTTCGGCGCGGTTTCCTGCTTCAGACGCTCCTGCGGATACAGCGGAGTGAGCTTGTTGAACTGCGGACGGTTCTGTGCGGCCTCCACGGTCATGCCGTTGATGGAGTCGATGGACTGCAGCGGCACGAACTTCTGACGCTGGTTGCGGCGGTCGCCCTCACGCGGGGTACGGATGGAACCGTGCACGGCATCACCCTTGCGCAGCCCATACTTCTTGACCTGGCCCATGGAAACGTACACGTCGTTCGGACCCGGCAAATAGCCGGAGGTACGCACGAAAGCGTAGGAATCGAGCACGTCGACGATGCCCGCGACAGGCACGAGATCCTCTTTCGGCTCCTCGTGACGCTGTTCGCGTTCAACATTGCGATCCGTGCGCTCGTTGCGCTCGACGCGATCGTTACGCTCGTTGCGATCATTGTTACGGTCGCCGGTACGGCCACGACGCTCGTCACGCTCGTCATAATCGCGGTCACGGCCACGCAGGCGACGGCCACGACGATCCACGCGGTCACCCCTATCGCTGACGCGACCGCGACCACGACGCGCGAAATCACCGTCTTCAGCGTCGCCACGACGTTCGTCATCATCACTGCCCTGCGAAGGCAACGTGGCGAGAATGTCATCAAGATCGCGCACAACGTCCTCATCCTTCGGCCCTTCCACCGCACGACGGCGACGGCGCGGCTCAACGTCGGACGCATCATCCTTACGATGGCGACGACGATCATCCTGCTTCGGCGAAGCATCGTCAATCCCAGTTCGGCCAGCAGATCGGTGGCAGCGTCCGCATCACGGCGGCGACGGCGTTCGGAGCCTCATCGATGCTGTCCAGGGCGTTCACCGCGGCCATGACATCGGCCGCTCCTCGCTCGTCGGAGCCTCAGCCTGCTTGCGACGGTCAGCACGCTCGGTGCGCTCGGCACGTTCCGTCTGTTCGGAGCGCTCCGCACGCTCAGCGCTATCAGCACGTCCGGCAAGGGTCTTCCTAACGGTTTTGGCCGTCTGCTTTTCGGACTGCTCAGCTCGTTGGCTTTGCTTTCGGCAGACCTCGTTGGACTTGCCGGATTCCTCAGCCGTGTTCGCCGCCGCGACCTCAGCGTCTGCGGTTTGGGCTTCAGCAGGAGCCACCGGAGCGGCCGGTGCAGCGGACTTCGGAGCTCGCACGGTCACACCGGCAGGCGCTTCACCGCCGGAACGAGCGGCCTGAAGCGTCGCGATAAGTTCCGGCTTACGCATGGTGGAGGTGCCACGAAGGCCCATCTGCTTGGCGAGCTCCTTGAGCTCAGGCAGTTTCATGTCTTCAAGATTCGGGCTGGTTGCCACTGGTTTTTGCCTTTCCCCTAGCTTTCGCAAGCACACGCCTGCAACAGCTGTAAAAAGAGATACGGAAATTTCCGCCACTGAAAGTCCGCCGCGAAATATCACGGTTTTCGAACTTCCCTAACCATACAACGTCATCCAGACCAACGCAACGTAGGCGTGCCAACGTATTCATGCCAATCAAGCATTCAAGTCAATGACAAATCGCAAATCACAATGCGAAAGACCCGCCATGCGATCACATGACGGGTCTTTCGCTTTACCACATGCTTTACAGCAACAGGTGCAGGTCTTGCCGGAACCTACTTTTCCTCGTGATAGCTCTTGTCGGTATTGACGGACCATACGTTCTTCTTGGACGTCTTGCCGTTCTTGATATTGCCGACGGCCTCGATTGCGGTGGCCATGGAATGATCCATGTTGTTGTAACGATGCTGGCCGTTGCGGCCGACGCAATACAGATTGCCGAAGGAATCGAGGTATTCCACGAGCTCAGGCATGCGATCGTAGGTGTCAAAATATGCCGGATACGCCTTCTTCACGCGCTCACGATGGGAGTCGATCACGTCTTGCGGACCGTTGATGATCTGCATGCGCGTAAGCTCCTGGATGGCGAACTTCTTCGCTTCCTCGTCAGACATGTTCCAGAAGGAATCGCCTTCTTCGCAGAAGTATTCAAGACCGATCCACACGGTGTTGTCACGTCCTTGACCAGGTACGGGCTCCAGTTGTTGAAGATCTGCAAACGGCCGACCTTGTAGCCCGGATCCTGCACGTAAATCCAGCAATCAGGCACGATCGGCGGGTTGCCGAGGGTGGGAATGTCGGTGGTGTTCGACAGGCGCAGGTGCTTGACGAGCAGACCAACGGTCACGAAGTCGCGGTACGGCAGCCGTTGGCGATTTCGGTCATGTCCTTCGGCGCGGGCTGGCTGGAAGCGTCCACGGCGTTGATGAGATCCTTGACGGGCATGGAGGAGATGAAGTCGTCCGCGGCCATTTCGGTGCGGTTGCCTTCGGAATCCTCATATACCACGGATGCGATCTTGCCGTCGGCCTGGCGAATCTCCACCACGTTCGCGTCGGTGATGACCTTCACGCCCGCGGCCTCGCAGTTGGCCTCGACGGTTTCCCACAGCTGGCCCGGACCATACTTCGGATACCAGAATTCCTCAATCAGCGAGGTTTCAACCTCAGCATTGCTGCGCTTCTTCGGCAGGAGCTTCTGGAACGCGTTCTTCAGCACGCCCATAATGCTCAGGCCCTTGACGCGCTGCGCACCCCAATCGGCGGAAATCTGGGACGGATGGCGACCCCACAGCTTCTCGGTGTACCCCTCGAAGAACATGGAATACAGCTTGCGGCCGAAACGATTGATGTAGAAGTTCTCCAGATTGTCTTCCGGCAGCTTGTGCACCATGGACTTCAGATAGCTGAAGCCGGCAACAAGCGTAAGCTTCGGACCATGGCCTTCAACGTGTTGGCGCTCAGGGAAATCGGGTAGTCAAAGAAGTGGCGGTTCCAGTAAATACGAGACACGCGATGACGCTTAAGCATCACCTTGTCTTCGACTTCCGGATCCGGTCCGCCCGGTTCCATATCGTGCTCGCGACCGAGCTTCTTGTCATCATAGCTTGGCGCGCCCTGCAGCGGCAGGACCCCCTTCCACCAATCCATGATGCGTTCGTCCTTCGAGAAGAAACGATGGCCGCCAATATCCATACGGTTGCCATCATGCTTGACGGTGCGGGAGATGCCGCCGAATTCGCGGGTCGCTTCCAACACAGTCACGTCGTAGTTCTCGGAGCCACCGTCCTTGACGAGCTCCCAAGCGGCAGTCAGGCCTGCAGGGCCACCGCCGATAATCACCACGGATTGCTTTTGCGTCACTTTGAGGTCTCCTTATGAAAACAAAAATCCCTGATAGTCTACCCGAGGGTAGGGAAACGAACACCGCAACTTGTGCGAATGCTTACAAAATCAAGCCAAGTCAGCCGGATATACGGCTATCGCATCATGCAAAACGCAATCATCAAACCGGCCGATGCACGACCCGACTGCGCGGCCAAAGCGCGCAACCACATTACGCAATCCAACTACGCGCCCAGCAACCGCACAACTGGCAACCGCGTGACCGGCAACTGCGCAACTAGATGGAATCAGGAATGTCAATATCGGTTTTCTGCACTTCCTCAACATTGACATCCTTGAACGTGACGATACGCACGTTCTTGACGAAACGACTGGAACGATAGACGTCCCACACCCAAGCATCAGTCAGGCGCACGTCGAAATACACGTCTTGGCCTGCGGAACGCACATTGAAATCGACTTTATTCGCCAAATAAAAGCGACGTTCCGTTTCAACAACATACGTAAACAGCTTGATTACGTCGCGATACTCCTTATACAGAGCCAGTTCCGCGTCGGTTTCGTAATTATCGAGATCCTCGGCGCTCATCACTTACCTTCCGTATCGCGCTTGCGACCACGACCAAGCGTGCGCCACCAAGCTTCCTTCGACGTCTTACGCTCGCCCGCCGTGTACGGCCAGCTGTTTTCGGCATCGGCATCGCCAGTAACGGACTTGCGATCATCATGCTCGCTTTGTCGCGCAGGTTCCGCGCCTTCCGCGTCCTTCCGCACAGCCTCGGCCACGTCACCAGCACCATCGGAAGAAGCTTTCTGCACGGATTGCGCAGCTGCCGCGGCATCGTTGACATCCGTACCTTCCGCATCATGCTTCGAAGCATTCTTCTCATTCAGTCGGATGGCAATGGAATGCTCGCGCGCGCTCAACGCTTCCTTGACGCCCGGATTATCTTCGATCACATGCATGCCGAACGCGTCAAGCGAACGGATCGGGTCGAACTCGTCAACCAGCGTGTCCATAACGATCAGATCCTGGTAACGGTTCTGCGAAGCGTTCCACAAGGCGTCGCGCGAACGACCGGACGGCACGAATCCCAACGACTGGTACACGGACACGGAACGCGTGTTCTGCTCGGGCACGGCAACCCAAATGCGATGCATGCCAAGGCCTGCCGGTTCCGGCGCAAGTCCGTACGTCATCACGCGCGGCATGATGTCACGCGAATAGCCACGGCCGCGGTAATCCTTGCCAAGCACCACCTGAATGCGCGCGGAACGAGCCCAACCGTCAATATCGATCAGGAAAATCATGCCAATCACATGTCGGAATTCGCGGCATCGATCTCGCCATCGCCATCATGGTCGGCTTCGGTGATGATGGACCATGCGATCGTGCGACGCGACTCCGGATCCCCCACACCGGATTCGGTCGGCGTTTCGCCTTGGGACCATGCCACGGAACGACGCACCCACGCATGCACCGCGCCACGCTCGGCAACCCGATCCTTGCCGGTGATTCCGGAAGCGCCGATGTACGCCCCAATGGCGTCCATACGTTCAAGATCTTCGATCACGGACGGACGCAGATGCACCATCTCGCCCTTGATAGACGGAATGACGATGAGATCCGGCAATTCACGCGACTGCTGGTCCAACTGCTCCTGTGTCGCAGCCTCAACTTGTTCTGGCATTATTCCTGTCCCCTACATCATTGCAGGCACGACCGTCGCCGCACCCATACCGAGGGTATTGTACCCGACTGTATGTCAGCTGTGAATCCGCGCGGCGGCAATCGCTGTACATATTCCTCTACCAGCATAACCTGATGTTGAAGGACATGTCGGCAATCGTAAGAAAATGCGCTTCGCGATTATGCATTCTCTTTCTTTGAAATCCCTTTTCCGGAATAACGAAAAGAAAACGCACGTCCCAAGCTTTTTGGAACGTGCGTTTTCCTGCGATTCAACAATCGGCTGTAATCGTCAGCAATCGTTGTAAACGTTACTTGATCTTGCTCATCACGATCTTGGTGACGGCCTTTGCGTCAGCCTGACCGCGAGTGGCACGCATGACGGCACCAATGATGGCGCCCATCGGCTTCATATTGCCGCTCTTGAGCTTTTCAACGATGTCAGGATTGGCTGCGAGAGCCTCATCCACGGCCTTTTCGAGAGCGCCGTCATCAGACACGACCTGGAAGCCATGCTTCTTGACGACCTCATCCGGAGTGCCTTCGCCAGCAAGCACACCGGCGACGGTCTGCTTGGCCAGCTTGTCGTTGAGCTTGCCATCGGCGATCAGCTTCTCAACCTCAGCAACATCGGCCGGAGCGATCGGTAGCTCTTCGAGGCTCACGCCCTTGTTGTTGGCTTCACGGCTCAGCTCGCCCAGCCACCACTTCTTGGCACCTGCGGCGGTGGCACCAGCCTTGACGGTCTCCTCAAGCAGATCCAGAGCGTCGGCGTTGAGCACGTCACGCATCTCCAAATCGTTGAAGCCCCACTCGCCCTTCAGGCGGTTGCGGCGCTCGCGCGGCATTTCCGGCATCTGAGCCTTCATCTCTTCGATGTGCTCCTTGGTGATGTGCAGCATCACCAGATCCGGATCCGGGAAGTAGCGGTAATCGTCGGCATCGGACTTCACGCGGCCGCCTGCGGTGGTCTGCGAAGCCTCATCCCAGTGGCGGGTTTCCTGCAGAATCTCGCCGCCTTCGCTCAGAATGGCCGCCTGACGGCGAATCTCATACTGAATGGTCTTTTCAATACCGCGGAACGAGTTCACGTTCTTGGTTTCGGAACGGGTGCCGAACGGATCGGACGGGCTGTTGCGCAGCGACACGTTCACGTCGGCACGCATGTTGCCCTGCTCCATGCGAGCGTGGGAAATATTAAGCGCACGCACGATGTCGCGGATGGCGCGCATGTAGGCACCGGCGATTTCCGGAGCACGATCGCCTGCGCCAACGATCGGCTTGGTCACGATTTCGATCAGCGGAACGCCTGCACGGTTGTAGTCGACCAGGGAGTGGTCAGCGCCTTCGATACGGCCGTCAGCGCCACCGACGTGGGTGTTCTTGCCTGCGTCGTCTTCGATGTGGGCGCGCTCGATCGGCACACGGAACACGGTGCCGTCTTCAAGTTCCACATCAAGATAGCCGTTGCCGTTGGTCGGCTTGTCATACTGCGAGATCTGGTAATCGCGCGGCATGTCCGGGTAGAAGTAGTTCTTACGCGCGAACTGGCTCCACTCGGCAATTTCGCAATGCAGGGCAAGACCCAGCTTGATGGCGTAATCGACGGCGGTCTTGTTGACCACCGGCAGAGAACCCGGCAGACCAAGGCTCACAGGGGTGAGCTGGCTGTTCGGATCGCCACCGAACGAGACTTCGGCCGGGCAGAACAGCTTCGTGGTGGTGCTCAGCTCAACATGGGTTTCCAGACCGATGACCGGATCGAACTTCTTGACGGCATCGGCGTACTTCATCAACTTTTCAGCCATTTTGTTTTCTTTCCTCCGATGCTTCCTACTTGTTCAAGCCGTCGAGCCACGGGGTCTTCAGGGACTGCCAGATCGGACCGTTCCAGTCTTCCTCGAGAGCCGCCTCAAGTGCCGCGGCAGGCTTGTACATGGCCTCGTCACGCTGCTGCGGAGCGAGGAACTGGAAGCCAACCGGCAAGCCGTCGTCGCTCAGACCAGCAGGAATGCTCATGGCCGGAACGCCTGCAAGGTTGGCCGGAATGGTGGTGATATCGATGGCATACATGGCCATCGGATCCTCGGTCTTCTCACCGAACTTGAATGCGGTGACCGGGCTGGTCGGGCCAACAAGCACGTCGACCTTCTCGAAAGCCTTCTTGAAATCGTCGATGATCAGGTGCGCACCTTCTGTGCGGAACCGTACCATGCATCGTAATAACCGGCGGACAGGGCATACGTGCCAAGAATGATACGACGCTTGACCTCGTCTCCGAAACCGGCTTCACGAGTGTAGGCCATCATGTTGGCGGCGGTCTGAGGAACACCCGCCGGCGGCATGACGCGCAGACCGTAACGCATGCCATCGTAACGAGCCAGGTTGGAGCTGACCTCGGACGGCATGATGATGTAGTACGCACCGAGGGAGTACGGCAGGTGAGGCAGAGACACCTCGGTGATCTCAGCACCCATTTCCTCGAGCTTCTTGACGCCTTCATTGAAACGTGCCATAACGCCCGGCTGGAAACCTTCGCCGCCGAGCT
>ENA-OQIM01000751-OQIM01000751.1-human-gut-metagenome-genome-assembly--contig:-NODE-751-length-12008-cov-1.691188_pt1 | contig 12008 bp, 17 predicted proteins | sample MGYA00242579_ERZ504744 | MGnify/ENA primary metagenome ERZ504744 (study PRJEB26092, sample SAMD00036441) | human gut metagenome | host: Homo sapiens | study: EMG produced TPA metagenomics assembly of...
CACCAGCCTTCCAAGCTGGATACGTGGGTTCGATTCCCATCACCCGCTTGTGCGATAGTGGCGTAGTTGGTAACGCGCGACCTTGCCAAGGTCGAGACCGCGGGTTCGAGCCCCGTCTATCGCTCTTCGGAACTCTGAGGATGATCAGAGTTCTTTTTTGTTGCGAAAAATCCTCTGCTTTATTTTTATGCAGCAGAGGATTTTTCGCGTTATGTGTTACTGCGTAGCTTATTCAGTTGTTTCACCCTGATCGATCAGAGTATAGAAGGTCAGAAGATAAAGCCCGCATAAGCCTACAAGTCCGTAGATGATCCGGGAGAGCCAGCTCATGCTTCCGAACAGGAATGCTACCAGATTAAAATTAAAGAAGCCGATCAGACCCCAGTTTATGGCACCGACCACAGCAATGGTCAGGGTGAAGTACTGCAGACATTTATTTGACATAAGTCACCATCCTTCGTTATACATGAAATAGTTTTTTCATGGAATCGAAAAAATATACACAGGAATGAGAAAAAGAAAAACGGAAATTTCTGCCAGCCATGAAAAAATCATGAAGGAGAAATTTCGTTTTCCTTTCATATGCAAGATAAAATGTAAATTTCCGGTTTATCGAATTTGGATCGTAAATATCCGCCAGGCGATTCCGATATCTTACTTCAGCTTCAGAATCTGAGAGGTTGTCTGTCCGCCGCTTACATTCAAAGTTTCTTTGCCCTGAAGCGTTACATCACTGGTAGTATCCTTCAGAAGAAATACCTGGCATACAGTGACGGTTTTTCCGGGATCAATGGTGCTCATGTAGTTATCTACAGCATCATCGCTGGCTTCCGGATAAGTTCCTTCCAGAACTTCTCCGTTCTGGGAAGCCTGCAGGGTGAAGTCTACAAATGCACTGGACTGGGAATCGCCGGAGTTTGTATAGTCGTAGTAGATCATCAGACAGGGATTTCCGCCGTAGTCCTTGGAAATCGCAAACTGTTTGAAACGGACGGAGAATTTGTCAGTTGTAATATCAATGGATGCACTTGTACCCTCAGCAGAGGCTGTGCTGCCTGGGGTGGAAGAATCCTCTGCAGCGGCAGAACTGCTATCTGTGCTGTCATCCGTAAGCTGGGATGATATTTCGTCTTTTACGCTTTTGAAGTTTGCGCACATAACCTTGACTGTGGTGTCATCCAGAGAAACGATTTTTCCAGTCGCTGCCGATTTTGATCAGAGGATAGGTAATATCGATCTCACTGTATTTCTCATCAGCTGTGGAAGCATTTTCGGCAAGAAGTGCAGCGAGCATTTCCTGGATATCATCCTGTGTCATTTCCTTTCCGGCATAGGCTGCGACAGCAACCTTACGGGTGTATTCCTGAATAGTTGCTGCATAGATATTGGTTCCGTCAATATATTTCATGTGAACCGTTATCCTGGCAGTTCCGTTCTGGATGTCAAATTTGTTTTTGGTGATCTTGTAGGTCATTTTTTTGTTGACGGTAGTGAAGAAATCTGTGTAAGCAGAATCACGGATATCTGCATCATCCAGAGCGCTGAGATCATGACTCTGGAGAAGGTTCTCATTGTGGTAAATCCATGTTCTGCATTCCTGTGAGAAATTTTTCTGTGGCTTCTACCGGTTTATGGCGCTGCATCATATACCAGGCGGTTCCGCCGGCTGCGGCAGCGATCAGAAGGATGATCAGACAGATCACGAGAGGCTTTTTGCTTTTTTTCTTTCTGTGGGGAGTGTCGCCTTCAAAATCATTGGAGATCAATGATCTGGAGAGCTCATCGTCATAAAAATCATTATTGTCTTCTGTATTCATTATTCCTCCTTACAATAAGTCATTCTGGTTTTCGGGTGGGTAAGTCAGAGGATATCTGTTTGCATTTGCGGGCAAACAGCATCACCCTGTGTTACCGTAACGATTATATCATAGGTTTACTGTTTGAGAAACCCCCTGTGTTATGATATACTGGAAGACACAGAAAAAGTGGTTGAGTACAGGTGACAAAGCGGAATGCGAATGCCCGCTTTATGCAGCAGAAAAGGTGAGGTGAAATATATGTTACGGACAATTCAGTATTCATTTCCTTCAAAAGCAGACGGATTGGAAATTTCCTGCCTGGCAGTAGTGCCGGAGTTGGAACGTAATGAGAAATACCGTGGGATCATACAGATCGTTCACGGAATGAGTGAGTTACAAGGAACGCTACATTCCTTTTATGGAATATATGGCAGAGCGAAAATATATAAGTGTGATCCATGATCACCGTGGCATGGGAAAAGCGTACGCAGTAAGAGGATCTTGGTATATGTACGGTGGTGGGGCGGATGCCATGCTGCAGGGATATCCATACGGTGAACTGCTTGATCAAGGATCATTTCCCAGGTATTCCGCTGATCCTTTTCGGACACAGCATGGGCTCTCTGGCAGTTCGTGCTATGCAGCTCATCATGACAGCTGTATGGATATGCTGATCGTCTGCGGCTCACCCAGCTATAATGTATTTCGTCCGGTCGGAGTAGCTCTGGCAAAAGCGGGAAAGACTGTTTTCGGGCCTAAACACAGTGCGGGTCTGATCGAGATGATGTCTTTTGGAAGCTATGCAATGCACTTTAAAAAAGAAAAAACCGTTTTCCTTGGATCTGCTCTGATCCGCAGGTTGTGCAGGATTATTCGGATTCAGAATACTGTGGATTTACCTTACGGATGATGCATATCTGGCACTTTTTGACTGATGAAAAGAGCCTATGATGTGAAGCACTGGAAGTGTACAAAGCCGGAAATGCCGGTGCTGTTTATTAGTGGGGCGGAGGATCCCTGCATGGGAAATGTGAGACAGTTTGCGAAGTCTGTCCGTGCCATGCGTTGTGCAGGATACCGGGGATGTCCGGGGAAAATTATATCCGGGAATGCGCCACGAGATCCTGAATGAGAAAGACAGGGAAAAGGTTTATCATGATATATTTACATATATCTGCAAAAAAGGACTTTGAACGCTCTGTGACAGAGTGATATAATAAAAATCTGAGTGCTCCTGCAGACATCTGTGAGAGGGCGCAACTACTGAGAAAACAGGAGGATTCGTAAATTATGAGAGCAAGTGGGATTTTACTTCCAGTGTCCAGTCTGCCATCGAAATATGGGATCGGATGCTTTTCTGAGGAAGCATATGAGTTTGTAGACCAGCTGGCAAGAGCAGGACAGAAATACTGGCAGATTCTTCCTCTCGGACCTACCGGATATGGAGATTCACCATACCAGTCTTTTTCTACCTTTGCGGGAAATCCGTATTTTATTGATCTGGAGGCTTTTGTAAAAGAGGGATATCTGGATAAAAGTGATTGCGAGGACTGTGACTGGGGTACAAACGAGAGCTATGTGGATTATGAGAAGATTTATAATTCCAGATTTCGGCTTTTGAGAAAAGCCTTTGAAAATTATGACTGTGAGACAGACCAGGAGTACCGTAAGTTTGTAAAAGAAAATGCTGCCTGGCTGGAAGATTACAGCTGTATATGGCAATCAAGGACAGCCTGAATGGGATCAGCTGGATCGAATGGCTACGGAACTTAAAAACAGAGAAAAAGCTGCATTGGCTGAAGAAAGAGAGAAGCTTGCAAAAGAAGTGGGATTTTACTGTTTCCAGCAGTTCTGCTTTTTTAAACAGTGGACAGCACTGAAAGCTTATGCAAATGCTAAGGGAGTGGAGATGATCGGAGACATCCCGATCTACGTTGCGTTTGACAGTGCGGATGCCTGGGCACAGCCGGAATTGTTCCAGTTTGATAAGGAAAATATTCCGATCGGCGTTGCCGGATGTCCGCCGGATGCTTTTTCCGCCACAGGGCAGCTCTGGGGAAATCCGCTTTATGACTGGGAATATCACAAGAAAACAGGCTATGCATGGTGGACACGCCGAATGGCAAATTGTATGAAGCTTTATGATGTGGTAAGGATCGACCATTTCAGAGGCTTTGATGAGTATTATTCCATTCCGTACGGAGATAAAACTGCGGAGTTCGGTCACTGGGAAAAGGGACCGGGAATGGATCTGTTCCGTGCGCTTGAAAAGAATCTTGGAAAGCTGGATGTGATCGCAGAGGATCTTGGTCTCCTTACAGACAGTGTGATCGAGATGGTGGAAGAATCCGGATTCCCGGGAATGAAGGTATTGCAGTTTGCTTTTGACGAGAATGAGGACAGTCCGTATCTGACGCACAGATATGAAAGGAATTGCATTGTTTACACAGGTACTCATGACAATGAGACAACAAGAGGATGGTTCCGCAATCTGAGCCAGCATGACCGAAATTTTGCCAGGGCCTATATTGGCTGTGAGGGCAAGCATGAGACTGCGGCAGTGTGGAGCATGATACGTGCGGCGATGTCCAGTGTTGCAGATCGCTGTGTGATCCCGGTACAGGATTATCTCTGCCTTGGAAATGAGGCAAGGATCAATGAACCGTCAACTCTTGGTGACAACTGGAAGTGGCGTATGAAAAAAGGCCAGCTCAATGAAACAATTATTCAGAAGATTTATAAAATGACAAAGCTTTATGGAAGACTTGTAAAAGAAGAAACGGAAGAGAAGGAAAAAACAGAAGCTGACAGGGAAAAGATATCTGACAAATAGAGAAATATAAGGATATCAGAAAGGACAGAAATACATCATGGAAGAACAGAAAAGAGAAAATAAGGAAGAGCTGCAGCAGGAAACTGCTGAGGAAAAGAATTCCGGACAGGGAAATTCTTCCACAAGAAGCAGTCTTCTGTGGATCTTTGCAGGAGGCTATCTTGTGTATACAGGATATCGTCTCTGCGCCAGTGTCATAAGCGGAGCAGAAGACTCCGGTGTGGTATTTCTGGCAGCGGGAGGTATTTTTGTTGTGATCGGAGCAGTGCTTTTGATCATGGCGATCCGTAATCTTGCAAAGGCTGGCGCACAGAAACATGAGCTGGAAGAAGCTGCTGCGAAAAAAGCGGCAGAGGAAGCTTCTCAAAATCCGGAAACCGTGGCAAAGAAAAAAATGTCAATTGCGGAGCGGGCGCATCTTGCGGAAAATCTGGATGACGCACCGGAGGAGAAAGACGAAAAATAAAACTGGATGCAGGTGAGAGTAAAATGCCTGCTGAGATATGACGATTAGTAATAGCAAAAACGGAACATCATAAGGCCCAAAAATCCTTATGTATGTTCCGTTTTTAGATCAGGCAGATCGCAAAACAGTTATCTGCGTCTTTGCGCGTTTCTGCGTTTTTTTTCGAGATTTTTTTCTGTTGGGGGTATGTAAGGTAGACCAGCAGAATGCCTGTACCAGCAAAATTCCGATCATTGCTCCGCAACTGTCGATCCCTACATCCCTTACGGAAGGTCCGCGGGCTCTACAAAAGACTGATGGTATTCATCCAGTCCGGCAAATCCCACACATACAAATCCGGCAAGGAGCATCAGCCAGATTCCCCGAACTCCGTATACATAGAGGGGGAAGGAAATAGATATGGCCAACAGGCAGTATTCTGTCATGTGAGCAGCCTTACGGACATAAAATTCGATACCTGCAGCTTCCTGGGAAAGCTGTTCCAGGCTTTTGCCGGAAGCTAATATTTCGTTTTTGGTTTCTACGATCTGGTAGCTGATCTTATAGCTCAGGGCACCGGAAACATCTCCGGTCTGTGCGGAAAAAGAGTAGATCACGCACATCATCAGGATCGCAGGTGCAAAAGAAAAAAGGTTTTAATAATGTAATCAGTATTTTCATGGCTCTTAATATAGCACTCCCGCATGGAAAAGTCCAGAAAAATACAGAAAAAGAACAGGGAAAAGGAAAAACAGGGAGAGAAGGTTAAATGGGATAGGAGGTTAAAGGGGAAGTGGACAGTAAGGACTGAAATGTGTTAGAATATAAAATAAATTTCAGGGCATTTTTAAGAAAAAAGCAGCCCGGGATCGAATAGAAGAAAATTACAGGAGGAAATCAACAAATGAGTCTTGCAGATAATATATTCATTGACATGTGCAAAGATGTCATAGAAAACGGAACCAGCACAGAAGGTGAGAAGGTACGTCCTGTGTGGGAGGATGGAACTCCGGCTTATACCATCAAGAGATTTGGTGTTGTGAACCGTTATGATCTCCGGAAGGAGTTTCCGGCACTGACTTTAAGAAAAACAGCGTTAAAGAGTGCAATGGATGAGATTCTATGGATCTGGCAGCAGAAATCCAATAATATCCATGATCTTCACAGCCACATCTGGGACAGCTGGGCAGATGAGAATGGTTCCATCGGAAAAGCCTACGGCTATCAGTTAGGTGTGAAGCATCAGTATAAAGAGGGAATGATGGATCAGGTAGACAGAGTTCTTTTTGATCTTAAGAACAATCCGTACAGCAGAAGGATCATGACCAATATTTATGTACATCAGGATCTCCACGAGATGAATCTTTACCCATGTGCCTATTCCATGACTTTCAATGTAACCAAGGAACCCGGAAAAGACAAGCTGGTCCTTAATGCAGTGCTGAACCAGAGATCGCAGGATATCCTGGCTGCAAACAACTGGAATGTGTGTCAGTATTCTCTTCTTCTCATGATGATCGCACAGGCCTGCGATATGGAAGCCGGAGAGCTTGTTCATGTGATCGCAGACTGCCATATTTATGATCGTCATATTCCGGTAATTAAAGAACTGATCTCCAGAAAACCGTATCCTGCACCGACAGTAAAACTGAATCCGGAGATAAAGGATTTTTATAAATTCACCACCGATGATCTGATCGTGGAGAATTATGAGACATGGCCACAGATCAAAAATATTCCCATTGCAGTATAATTGCATAAAGAAGGAAGAAAGAATGAATATTATTGTTGCAGCAGATAAAAAACTGGGGAATCGGAAGAAATAATGAACTTCTGGTAAGTATTCCGGCAGATATGAAGATGTTCCGTGAGGAAACTACAGGAAAAGTGGTTGTTATGGGAAGAAAAACACTGGAGTCTTTTCCAAACGGACTTCCTCTGAAAAACAGAACCAACATTGTGATCACCGGCAACAGGGATTATCAGGTAAAAGGTGCGGTGATCGTTCACAGCATCGAGGAAGCACTGAAGGAAGTGGAGAAATATCCGGCAGAGGATGTGTACTGTATCGGCGGAGACAGTATTTACAAACAGATGCTCCCGTACTGTGATACAGCTCATGTGACAAAAATCGATTTTGCATATGAAGCGGATGCGTATTTTCCAAACCTGGATGAGGACCCGGACTGGGAGATCACAGCGGAGAGTGAAGAACAGACATACTTTGATCTGGAATATGCGTTTGTAAAATACGAGAGAAAAGATAGGTAATGTGAGCACAGATCATAAAGCAGAATGAGAATGCCCGCTTTGTACAGAAAAACAATGAAGAAATAATAAAAAAACAGACCACCGAAAAAAAATACGGCGGTCTGTTTTTACTTAATGAATGTTATGTATAATATCAAAATCCGGTAATTACTCGATTACGTGGATCCATCCCTTCGGTGCTTCGATACGTCCCATCTGGATACCGGTCAGTGTGTCGTACAGCTTCTGGATGACCGGACCCATTTTTTTCCATTCCGCTTGGGAAGCAGATTTCTTTGCCGTGATCATTGATCTTTCCGACAGGAGAGATAACTGCAGCAGTACCGCAAAGACCACACTCTGCAAAATCTTTAACCTCATCGAAGTAGACCTCACGCTCTTCAGCTTCCAGTCCAAGGTATTCCTTTGCAACGTAGATCAGAGAACGACGTGTGATGGAAGGAAGGATGCTGTCAGACTTCGGTGTTACAACCTTGCCGTCTTTAGTAACGAAGATGAAGTTTGCTCCGCCTGTCTCCTCAACTTTTGTACGAGTCTTGGGATCAAGGTACATGTTCTCATCAAAGCCCTGTTTGTGAGCATCTACGATAGCATGAAGGCTCATTGCGTAGTTCAGGCCAGCCTTGATGTTACCGGTTCCGCAAGGTGCGGCACGGTCATAGTCGCTGACACGGATCGTGATCGGTTTGGCGCCGCCTTTAAAGTACGGACCAACCGGTGTTGTAAGGATACGGAACTGATATTCGTCAGCCGGTTTAACACCGATCACGGCGTTGGAACCAAACATGTACGGGCGAAGATAAAGTGTTGCGCCGGAACCATATGGCGGAACCCATGCAGCATTTGCCTTAACAACCTGCTCAACAGCGTCGATAAATCTTTCCTTCGGGAATACCGGCATTTCAAGTCTTGCTGCAGATGCAGCAAGACGCTCTGCGTTCAGGTCAGGACGGAAAGTAACGATATGTCCGTCTTCTGTTGTGTATGCCTTCAGACCTTCGAATACACTCTGAGAATACTGAAGCACACCAGCACACTCGTTGAGTACGATATTAGGGTCTGTGCTTAAAGTACCCTCATCCCATTTTCCATCTTTAAAATTAGACACGTATCTGTAGTCGGTTGGCATGTAAGCGAATCCGATGCTGGACCAGTCGATGTTCTTTTTTTCCATAACGATTCCTCCGTTTACAATTTTTACTTTTTACCATTGTAAAACTTTTACGTGATGACTTCAATAGTTTTTTGTTCCTTTTTTTCATTTGCTTGTAATTTTAATATGATTTCGATATAATAAAAATTATCTATGGACTGGAGGGAAAAATGGACAATCACGAATTTGAAGACCTTGGAAAAAAGATGCAGGATATTGTAGATAATGCAGTGAATTCAAACAGCTATCACGAATTAAGCCATACGATCAACCAGACAGTAAATAAGGCCATTGATTCCGGAAGCGAAGCGCTAAAAAATGCGCTGAATTCCGTGTTTGATCCGGGTGCTGATCCGGAATTCCGTAAGAAAAGCTATACATACCAGAGCCTTATTACGGAAAAAACAGAAAAGCAAAGCAGCAGGCTGCAAGGAAACAGTCGGAACTGCTCTACGGAAAGACTACCGGTGAGAATCTCAAAGGCATGATGATGGCAGTTTCCGGTGGGATACTTTTAAGTGGCATGGGGCTTGGAGCCATGGTGCTTCTGATCTGGATGGGCATTGGACACAGCGGTGCACTTGCAGCAGGTGTGCTTGGAGTGATGTGTGCAGGCGCAGCAGGTGGCGGTGCTCTTCTTGGAGCAGGAACAAGCCGTCTCGGAAGACTGGGACGTTTCCAGAAATATATCCGTGCGCTGGGAGACCACACCTACTGTAATTTTCAGAAGCTTGCCCAGGCAGCAGGAAAGAACGAGAAATTTGTAAAAAAAGATATCAGCAGAATGATCCAGAAGGGCTGGTTTCTGGAAGGCCATGTGGATGAGCAGGGAACCTGTCTGATCACCAGTAATGAGACCTATCAGCAGTACCTGGAAACACAGAAGCAGCTGGAGCTTCGTAAACAGGAAGCAGATCCTAAGGTTCAGCTGGAGGAGAATATGAGTCCGGAAGCCCAGGAAGTCCTGAGAAAAGGAAATGAATTTCTGGTAAAGATCCGTGAGAGCAATGACGCCATTCCCGGGGAAGAAATTTCCGCAAAGATTTCCAGGATGGAAATGATCGTTCAGAAAATTTTTGAGCGTGCAGGAGAGCATCCGGAGGTGATTCCGGATCTTAAGAAAATGATGGATTACTATCTGCCATGACTGTGAAGCTTCTGGATGCTTATGAGGATATGGATGGACAGCCTGTACAGGGCGAGAATATCACGGCTTCCAAGAAAGAAATTGAAGAAACCATTGATACACTGAATATTGCTTTTGAGAAACTTCTGGATTCCATATTCCGGGATACCGCATGGGATGTATCCACCGATATTTCTGTGCTGCATACAGTTCTGGCACAGGAGGGACTGACAGAGGATGATTTCGAAAAAATGAAACAGAATGCGGAAATGAAATAAGTACAACGAGCAGATCAGAAGCTGGAATACAGACATCTGCCGGAAGGTACAGCTGATCAAGGAGAATGCTTATGGGAGAAGAATTTAAAGACTTTGAGGTAGAAGCACCGGTGCTGACTCTGGAACCGGATCTCACGGAAGAAAAAGAAGAAATTGCAAAAAAAGAACCGGAGAAACCCCAGGAGCCTGCAGTAGAGGAACCGGTGTTATCTCCCCAGGAACAGAAAATCGTAGAAGATTTTGCAGCAAAGATCGATATTGAAAATACAAACCAGATCCTGCAGTACGGAGCCGGCACTCAGAAGAAGATGGCAGATTTTTCTGATGCAGCGCTGGTAAATGTGAAGACACAGGATCTTGGGGAGGCAGGAGAGCTTCTTGCAAATGTGGTAGGAGAATTGAAGGATTTTGATGCCACAGAGGAAAAGGGATTTTTCGGCTTTTTCAAAAAACAGACAGCGAAGGTGGAACTCTGAAAAACCGTTACACAAAGGCCGAGGGAAATGTGACGAAGATCACGGAAGCTCTGGAGCAGCACCAGATGCGTCTGATGAAAGATTCTGCCGTGCTGGATAAAATGTATGAGCAGAACCTTGCATACTTTAAAGAACTTTCCATGTACATTCTTGCAGGTAAAAAGAAGCTTAGGGAAGTCAGAGAAGGCAAGCTCAACGAATTGCATCAGAAGGCAGCGGCAAGCGGACTTCCGGAAGATGCACAGGCTGCCAATGATCTGGAAAGCAAATGTGACCGCTTTGAGAAAAAGCTTCATGATCTGGAGCTTACCAGAACCATTTCTATGCAGACTGCACCGCAGATCCGCATGATCCAGAACAATGATACGACGATGATCGAGAAGATCCAGACAACCATTGTAAATACCATTCCTCTCTGGAAAAGCCAGATGGTGCTGGCTCTAGGAATTGCGCACTCCACAGAAGCCGCACAGGCACAACGGCAGGTTACGGATTTTACCAATGAACTTCTGAAGAAAAATGCGGAAACGCTTCACCTGGCATCTGTGGAAACTGCAAAGGAATCCCAGCGTGGTATTGTAGATATTGAAACTCTGAAAAAAACCAATCAGGAACTGATCCAGACACTGGATGATGTGATGAAGATCCAGCAGGAAGGCCGTGAAAAACGTCAGGCAGCAGAGGCAGATATGAGACGTATGGAAAACGAACTGAAAACAAAGCTGCTGGAGATCCGACGTTAGGAGTAAGAGTAAAAAGATAGTTCGGAAAGGAAAGGCAGGGCGTTTGAAGACACCTGCCTTTCAGGATTCATAAAGGAGATTTTTATGTACAGAGATCATACAAAAGTAATAAAAATTGGAAATCGTGTTATCGGAGGAGGAAATCCGATCCTTATCCAGTCCATGACCAATACGAAAACTGAAGATGTGGAAGCAACGGTTGCGCAGATCCTTTCACTGGAAAAAGCAGGCTGTGATATTATCCGCTGCGCAGTTCCTACTATGGAGCTGCGAAGGCTTTATCCCAGATCAAAAAACAGATCCATATTCCGCTGGTTGCGGACATCCATTTTGATTATCGCCTTGCCATTGCAGCCATGGAGAACGGTGCGGACAAGATCCGTATCAATCCGGGAAATATCGGTTCCAAAGAGAGAATCCAGGCAGTTGTGGATACAGCAAAGGAACGGAATATCCCTATTCGTGTAGGAGTAAACAGCGGTTCCCTTGAAAAAGAACTGGTAGAAAAATATCACGGTGTTACAGCCGAAGGACTTGTGGAGAGTGCTCTTGATAAGGTGCACATCATTGAAGAGATGGGATATGACAATCTTGTGATCAGCATCAAATCTTCTGATGTTCTCATGTGCGCCAGAGCCCATGAACTGAATCGCAGAAAAAACACAGTATCCTCTTCATGTGGGAATTACAGAAGCAGGAACTCTGTATTCGGGAAATATCAAATCAGCTATCGGACTTGGGCTCATCCTGTATCAGGGAATCGGAGATACCATCGTGATTCTCTTGACAGGCGCGCCGCTGGAAGAAGTGAAATCAGCCAAAAGGATCCTGAAAACGCTGGGACTTCGCAAAGGAGGCGTGGAGGTTGTTTCCTGTCCGACCTG
>ENA-OQIM01000752-OQIM01000752.1-human-gut-metagenome-genome-assembly--contig:-NODE-752-length-12007-cov-5.669276_pt1 | contig 12007 bp, 15 predicted proteins | sample MGYA00242579_ERZ504744 | MGnify/ENA primary metagenome ERZ504744 (study PRJEB26092, sample SAMD00036441) | human gut metagenome | host: Homo sapiens | study: EMG produced TPA metagenomics assembly of...
TTTCATCACAAAGTAAATTCTTTGTATTACCCGTCGAAAGCGGATCAAAAAAACGTGGCGGATATACCGTTACTTCTTTAGGTAGGTAATATCTTCATTACTAACCTTACCAAATGAACGAATCACCTTATCATTAAGCCACGGACACGCAATGTGCTTTTTTTCTGATCTGTAAAAGAAATCGAATCATAGCATTCCATCATCTTTTGTACCACTGGACTTGATTTTTGGGCACCAAAACCAAGTCAGTGTACATAGGGATTCAGGTTGCTGAATCCCTATGTAACACTGATTTTCTAACAGAAAATCAGGTTTTTTCAGAAGTTCAACATCAGTATCTAAATAGATTCCGCCGTTATCATATACCACTTTCAATCTTGCATAATCCGAAACAAACGCCCATGCTTTTGCTTCATACGCTGCTTTCATAAACGGATGGCTATTCACATCAAAATTTGACTCATCCATCGTTTGATTTCGTAATCCGGGCAATATTTTTCCCATGTTTTAATACAATCTAAAACATCTTTCGGTAGTGGTTTTCCGCCAAACCAGCAATAATGAATCATTTTGGGTATCATTTTATTTCCTCTACTATTTTATGTTATTTAATTCTTTTAGCTGGGACACCTGCAACAATTGCATGGGCTTCAATGTCATTTACTACTACAGCATTCGCACCAATAACAGCACCAGATCCAATATGAACACCTTTTGTTATCGTTACATTGGCTCCACACCAAACGTGATCTTCAATAATTACCGGCCTTGCAGTAAGTTCACCTGTCACGCCATTACCACCTATCACATGGTCATGGTCGATGATAACAATATTATTGGCGAACATACAATGATTTCCAATCGTTACCTTCTCTGCACAGGTTATAGAGCAATTATGATTAAAAAACACATCGTCGCCAATCGTCAGTTTTCCATCATTTACAGACTTTAGATACAATGGGCCTCTTGACATTAAAAACCGTCCAATTGTAATAGATCCGTTACCTATAACTTCAGTCTTGAAAGCTCCTCTAATCGAATTGACCCATTTTACTTGAAGCTTCCCATGAGCACAAACTTTGGCACAGAACATCTTCCATGCACTCACTAAACCAATGTAAAACTTGTGAAGTATTTTCATAATACTTTCAGCCTTAATCCTTCATATGTTGGCATATTAATCCCCTTTCATAAACTATATGTAGCTTAATTGTTAATTTTTTTTCTTAATTTTTCTTTTATTTCTTTTTTAGTAATTTACACTCATAAATATTCTCAACCAATTTTGCGGATTCTTTAATATCATAACGTGCAATTTGCTTTACATGTTGCAAGCGATATTGCTTTCTCTGTACTTCTGTCCTTTGCCCCATTGATAAAATTGTATCTGCCATATTTGTGGATCATCCTCTATTGATTTCCAAATAATATCCCCAAAATCCACCTCTCGTGTTACTTTATCCGACACGATACAAGGCAATCCTGAAATTTGTGCTTCGAGAAGCACAACAGGTAACCCTTCAAACCTAGAGGGTAAAGCAAAAACATCCATAGCAGAATATAAATATTCCGGATTCTCAGTTGCTCCCCAAAAGATAATACGGTCTGCGCATGCTGTATGCTGTGCCTGATTTCTTATCTCCTCCAAATCTGGCCCATTTCCCACCAAAAGCAGTATTGCTTTATCATCTTCATATGACAGCTTCTCAAAGGCGCGAATTAAATAATTTTGATTTTTCTGGTTGTTAAATTTGCCTATATGCCCAATTACTAAATTATCGCCCACCTCTAGTTTTTTTCTAATTAATAATCTAGTCTCTGAATTTAAAGCAAATGCTTCGGTCTCAAAGGCATTCGGTATAACCTTAAATGCTCCGTTGCCATACATCCACTTTCCTGCAAGTTCGCCACATGCTAAATAACAATTTGACACCACTTTCAAAAACGGTTTTAGCGTCTCATGTAACAACGGATGTGAGCAAGTTGTATTATGGCTATGAGAAATTCGTACAGGTACACCTGCTAACATAGCGGTAAAAAGTTCTACGGCGATTAATGTACTGCTACCATGTACATGAACAATATCTGGTTTCTTTTTTTTTAGAAAAGAATAAATAGTCTTATAATACATGTATACATTTTTCTGTTTTTGTGGCAGCTTACACAATTCTATGTTATTCTCTTGACATGCTTTTTCATAGCCGATGTCATAAGGCTCTCCAGCGGCAATCGCTACCTGAAATTTATTTTTGTCCAAGTTTGTAGCATAATTTATTACTTGGGATGTTACTCCATTTCTATCAAAGTATGAAGTTATCATTACTACTTTAAATTTTCTCATAAACAATCTCTTTTCAAATAATTTCTAGCTTTAGTAACTTCGTAGAGAAATCAATCGGATGTTCTTTCAAATACTTAACAGTCTTTTTCCTTTGAGAAGGATTGTTATATAAATACTCAATTTTATCTGCCAGATCTTCCGCACTCAGTTCAGCAATGTATCCATTGATACCATCTTGTATCTGCTCTCTTGCTGAAGGAATGTCCGAAGACAGAATTGGCAAACATAATGCACGTGCCTCTACCAAAGTAATTACATACCCCTCATGGCGAGATGGTTGAACATATAAATCGCAGTGCTTCATATATGGGTATGGATTTTTTTTACGACCAAGAAACACAAATTGATTTTCCAGACAGTACTTCTCTACTAATTTCTTTAGCTTTTTTTCATCTCTGCCACCACCAATAGCATACCATGCAAAATTGATTTTCCTCTTCTTCAAAATGCTTGCTGCTTTTATAGCAATGTCATAGCCTTTCTGTTCTGTCAATCGACCAACAGTTACAATATTAAAGCTTTCCTTGAACGGTATTATCTCATCTTGTTCAGACTTTCGCTTGATTTCTTCAATATCAATTACATTATAAAATACGGCAGCCTTATCTTTATAATGCGGATACTCTCTACAAAATGCATCAACAACTGCCTGGGACACGCCATAAATCTTGTCATATTCGCATAAGTATTTTTGAACGCTTTTCATCCAGTATGGTTTTTCATCATGAAGCCATGTTGCCTTTTTCTTTGCTTGTATTTTCGTCGCCAAGAAAGCTGTCACAAATGAACCATATCCATAGAAGTCAATAGCAATGTCATAAGTCTTTTCAAAAACGTTCGTCACACAATTCGAAATAAAATCATAATATGCAATAAATGAGTTAACCGATAATTTTTTCAATACCTTTGCCGGAAAAGCATACATTGAAACCAGTGATTTTGCAAAAGAACTATTAAAAGTCAACTGAACAATATTAACATTCTTTTTTAGACGGTAAGCATATTCATTGTCCGAATCAAGCAATACAAGTGTTATATTGTAAAGTTCTTCGGGAAGTGCATTAATTAATTCTATCAAAGCCACTTCAGATCCGCCGCCACCTAGTGACTTTGCCATTATTAGTAATTCTTTCATCAGTTTTCCCCACCAAACAAATCGTCTACCAGTTTTTCAAGTTTCTCATTAAACTTGGCATTATTACTACTCATACCATGTCCCATGTCGGCAACAATCTGATCATAGTTCGTTATGATATCTCCCAGTGTATTAATGTCCTCCACTGGAATAATCGTTCCCATTCTCTGAGCCACATTCCTTGCAAACTCAACCTGATGATTATTTACATGCTCGTTGAACTGGTGCTGACGCGGCACAACAATAGGAGTCTTACCTATTTGTAGTGGCATGATAAAACTTGCCGGACCACCGTGAGTGATTACAATACGGGCGTCGGCCACATTTTTCACCATCTGCTGATATGGAATCAACTTACTCCACTGACAGTATTTCGGCTCGTATGTACTAAATCCAGTCTGGATAATTACATCTTCGTTTATAATGCCGTCTTTCTTTAATTCATCTATTTTCTGAATCAGCCGATTAAATGGCTGCTCATGTGTTCCTACCGTCACAAAAATCATTTTCTCGTCATCTACTTAGAATATACTTCCAAGGTTAACCGCCTTTGGATAAACCTTTTTCTGCTCTTCCCACTGCACAACAAACTTGTCCACAATGGGGTAAACCATCTTTCCTGTCATTGTCGGTTTATCAATTCGATCAAAAACCTCGATGTAAACCAACTTTGCGCCCATCATTTTACCAATATAAAAAAACGGGACCGCAACTGCTGCACCGCAGGAAATAATCAAGTCTGGCTTTTCCTTATGTAACACATTCCATGCAATCTTGGTATTCTTAATAAGAGCCTTTAGACTCCGGTTTGTCGGATAATAACAAGGATACATTTTTTCACCTTCGAGCCGGCTTCTTGCATCCTCCTTATCAAAGTGACCCAGAAATGATCTTTGTCCTTCCAAAATGGCTTTAACATATATAAATGTGTCAGGTGTCCTCCTGACGAACCAACTAAACATACTTTCATGTCCTCTGATCTCCTTCATCCCAAGATTTTTTATGTACACATCCGTATGGATAGGATTTCCCAATATGATGGTTTTCTATATTGCCCCATCACTTTGCATAATACTTACAACAGTCTTAAAAATAATCCTCAAAGTCCGTGATATTGCTTCTGCCACTCACCTGCCACAACCCGGTCAGTCCCGGTCTGAATGACATTCTGGCTCTGTGATGTGGTTCATACTTCTCCCACTCATCGAGTGTTGGTGGTCTTGTGCCCACAAGGCTCATATCTCCCACTAGTATATTGAAGAAATGAAGCTCTTGAGCGCTAATCTTGCTACATAAAGCATAAAATCTATATGCTTTGCCCATCCTCTGCCTTTCTTTCTGTACATTCTTTCCAAATTCTCCTTGTGGTATCTTTTATTTCCCTCTATACCTACTACGGGGGAGGTACCTTTGTCCTCCCTCGAATTATTTTAGCCTGTTTTGTTTTATTCGGTTATTTGTATCTTTTTCTGTATCTAATCAGGGTTTTTCAGTAATTTATTTTCACTCATTTTTAATTCTATGTCAATGAATATTAAGTTTTCTTTATAATTTTTGACACATTCGCTAATCACTATGGTATTACAGCACCAATATTATACATTATTATATATCATACTGCTTATTTTTCCTCAAACAGCCTCTGCTTCCTCTCTATCATCTCATCAATCCTTGCGATATACTGACCTACATCCTTGACATTCTCGCATCTGTCGATGCGGTGTGTGCCATCCGGATTCGGTACGGGCCAGACGCGCTTGGTGCTTGCTCCGGCGCCGCACGCCACAATCGTTTGCTTTTCCTCCATGATTAGTATGTTATATACGCCGGCCTTGCCCTTTGCCGCATAGCCTACGTTTTCCATGTTACCTGCCATGCCCTTCTGTCTGTAGAGGTAGTATGGCTCAAGCCCCATCTGCTTACAGTAGGCTGCGCAGAGATCCATATGCTCCTGGGTGTTGACCATCTGCATATCACTGTAGCGGTCCTTGAAGATGGTGAGTCTTGCAGCTCGCTTTACTGCGAGTGAATGGATGGTGACGTTGTCAGGTGCCATCTCCTTCACCAGCTCCATTGTGTGCCTTACATCATCGAGTGTCTCCTCGGGAAGTCCCATGATGAGATCCATGTTTATGTTGTCAAAGCCCAGCTCACGCGCGAGCTTGAAGCTTTGTATCGTATCGTCTACCGTGTGGTGTCTTCCTATTATATCAAGTGTCTGCTGCTTCATGGTCTGCGGATTTACTGATATACGGCTGATGCCGTTTTTCTTTAGTGCCATGAGCTTTTCTCTCGTGATGGAATCCGGTCTGCCTGCCTCCACGGTAAATTCCAGACAGTCCTTTAAATCAAAGCTGCATTTAATTTTTCTGATAAGCCTGTCAAGCTGGGCAGGGCTTAGTGTGGTCGGTGTGCCGCCTCCTATGTAGATGGAGTTTAGCTTTTTGTGGTAGAACTTCTGCGCCGTGTAGTCTATCTCCTTCTCGAGTGCGTCGAGGTAATCGTCCACGCGGTTTTCCACACACCAGCGGGTATGAGGTAAACGAGCAGTATGCGCAGGTGCTCGGGCAGAAGGGTATGCCTATGTACAGGCTGTAGCCGTTGTCATAGTCCACCTTATCGAGCAGTGCCTTCTCGCGCTTTGCTATGCCTATTGAGAGGTCGATTTTCTCATCGCTTGCGAGGTAGGTTTCCTTAAGATAGTCGTAGGTTTCCTTATCGCTCATGCCGTCCTCTATGCATTTCATGGCTATCTTGGTCGGTCTGATGCCTGAGAGTGTGCCCCACGGAAGACTCTTTCCTGTGCCCTTTTCTATCATGGAATACAGGGCGAGCTTAAGGCGGTTTTTAGTTTCCTTGCGGTCTGCACTGTCTACGGATATTTTTGTGCAGATTCTTTTTCCGGCTCTATTCACCGTCCACTCCACTGCAATTTCATCGCCCACATAGTCTATCTTAAATACCTGTGAGGCATCCGCAAATTCCTTTACGCCATCATCTGTCATCTCGTGGTGTGTGCAGGCTAAGTTTTTTCCCTCCACCTCATCAGGTGAGCAGCTATAGTACATCTGCACGTCCTCCTGCGGGAAGAACTCCTTGAGCAGTGAGTGCACATCATATTCAAAATCCGGTTTATTAAATACTACTACTATCATAAGTAAGGGTTATACATCCTCTCGTTTTCTATGGTTGTTGTGTCGTTGTGGCCCGGGTACACCTCTGTATGCTCAGGCAGTGTCATGATTTTTTCCTTCACTGTGCGCACGAGGTCTGACATGCTGCCCCCCTTGAAATCCGTACGTCCGATTGAGCCGCAAAACAGCGAGTCTCCTGTAAAGATCACGTCCTCATACGGGAAATAATAGCAGCAGCCGCCCGGTGTATGCCCCGGTGTGTGAAGCACTACTATATGAAAGCCCGCAATATCAATTTCCTGCTTATCCTTCAAAAATACATCTGCATAAAAAAGTCTTTGACTGGCCCATCATGTAGCTGACATTAAGCTGCGGGTCGTCGAGTGTGGCTTTGTCTGCCTCATGGATATATATCTTGATGCCGTAGCGGTCTGCGAGCGGCTTTGCATCAGTGGCATGGTCAAAGTGTCCGTGTGTGAGCAGTATTGCTACTGGCTTTGCGCCTGACTCATCCACCTTTTTGGCGAGCTGATCTGCACACGCGCCTGGGTCTATTATTATCATTTCCTTTGTCTTTATATTGGTGACAAAGTAGCAGTTGGTCTGCACCGGTCCCACTACGAAGTGGTCTATCTTCATATTTACCATATGAGTGTACTCCTTGTCTGTTATATGTTATGCTTCACGCAAGAACCACCGGGATTTAGCCGGTGGTCCTCTCTACGTCTATTACACTTTCTATCTGTCTGAGCTTCTCCACGAGAACCTTTATCTGGTCCCTGCCTCTGATATTGAAAAATACCTCGATTGTAGCGATGCCCTGCTTGCTGGTCTTGGACTGGATACCACTGATATTGATTTCCTTCTCGGTAAATATCTTTGTGATATCTACGAGCAGTCCCGGCCTGTCATGACAGAATATCTTTAGGTCTGCCTGATACTCGGCACCGTTGTCCATGAGGGCTGTATCCTGCCACTCTGCTTCTATGAGCCTGTCCTTTTCTATCTTGGACAGATTGATGATATTCACGCAGTCTGTCCTGTGGATTGAGATGCCTCGGCCTCTTGTGACAAAGCCCACGATTTCATCTCCCGGAACAGGATTGCAGCACTTCGAGAAGTGCACAGCCACGTCATAGAGTCCGTGTACCACAATACCGCTCTTTGACTTGTGCTCGGGCTGTGTGCCTGCTGCCGTCTGCTGCTTTTCTGCGATGCTGCCAAGCACATCTGCATCTGTCACCGGCACCACATGATCCTTCTTGTACTCGTCGTACATCCTGTTGACTATCTGGCTCTCCTTGAGTCCGCCGTGGCCGACGGTTGCAAGGCATGAGTTCCAGTCGTGGAAGCCGTATTTGCGGCGTATTTTCTCCTGATACTCAGGCTTGTTTATCTCTGCAAAGTTGATACCCTTTGCCTTGGCATAGGCTGCTATCAGATCCTTGCCGTGCTGTATATTCTCCTCCTTGAGCTCACTTCTGAACCACTGGTTGATCTTGTTCTTGGCCTGTGTGCTCTTTACGACCTTGAGCCAGTCACGGCTTGGTCCCTTGGAGTTCTGTGATGTGATTATCTCTATCTGGTCACCGTTTTTGATGACATAGTCTATCGGCACCAGCTTGCCGTTTACCTTGGCACCGACCATCTTGTTGCCGACCGCAGAGTGTATGCTGTAGGCAAAGTCTATAGGTGTGGAGCCCTTTGGCAGGTTCTTTACATCGCCGGACGGTGTGAATGCAAATACATTGTCGGAGAATAAATTTAAATCACTCTTTAATAAAGTCATAAACTCCTTATTATCCGACATGTCCTGCTGCCACTCGAGTATCTGGCGCAGCCAGCTGAGCTTCTCCTCCTCTGTGACAGTGGTGGTAGTGGCATTGCCGTTGTTTGCTTCCTTGTACTTCCAGTGCGCTGCGATACCGTACTCAGCTGTACGATGCATCTCATAGGTACGTATCTGTATCTCAAACGGCTGTCCGCTCGGGCCTATGAGTGTCGTGTGAAGCGACTGGTACATGTTCTGCTTCGGCATGGCAATATAGTCCTTGAAACGGCCCGGTATAGGCTTATACTTCTCATGTATGATACCTAGCACTGCGTAGCAGTCCGGTATGGTATCCACCAGAATCCTGATGGCAAAGAGGTCATATATCTGGTCTATAGTCTTGTCCTGATTGACCATCTTCTTATATATACTGAAGAAATGCTTTGCCCTGCCGTATATCTCTGCCTTGATGCCGGCATCCGAAACATACTTCTTGACATCGTTTACCAGACCCTGGATGTAGGTGTCGCGCTCTGTCTTTCTTAGTGCTACCTTCTCTACCAGATCGTAATATGCATCCGGATAGAGGTACTTCATACAAAGATCCTCGAGCTCTATCTTTATCTTGCTGATACCAAGTCGCTGTGCGATAGGGCAGTAGATATCCTGTGTCTCTCTGGCGATACGCTGCTGCGCCTCCTTGGACTGGTACTTGAGTGTACGCATATTGTGCAGTCTGTCTGCCAGCTTTATGAGGATGACCCTGATATCCTTTGCCATGGCGAGAAACATCTTACGCAGATTCTCAGCCTGCATCTCAAGCCTGTCCGCATTCTTGTCCTTCGGATCCTTGGTGCTGTCTGTCAGATGCAGGTGCTTTAACTTCGTGACACCATCCACCAGATGTGCGACATCGTCTCCAAACTCCGCACGCATCTCATCCATGGTCATGATGGTGTCCTCCAGCACATCATGGAGCAGTCCTGCTGCAATTGTTTCCTTATCCAGCTCGAGCTCGGCGAGTACTATGGCAACACACAGCGGATGTATGATATAAGGCTCTCCTGACTTACGTGCCTGACCCTTATGGGCATCATAAGCTACCCTGTAGGCTTTGTCCACAAGGCTCGTGTCATCCGACGGATGATACTTTTTGATTTCCTTTTTCAGCTCATCATAAAGCTCCTCAGGGCTCGTAAAATCCTTTGTTCCCCTTATACCGCTGGTATCTGAGCGAAATTTGTCCGCTATTTTTTCTAATTCTTCTGTTGAGTAATCTGCCAATAGTCTCACCTCGATTGTAGTGTATCTTTAGTAGCCATTATATTTTATTTCTTTAAAAATTGCAATCTTATGTTGTTAGCCGATAACCATCTTTACTCCGCCATACATGCCTGCTGAGTTGCCGAGTGTGGCGAGCTTGATCTCTGTCTCGCGGCTTGCATGGAAAGCATACTCTTTATAGTACTTTGCTGCTGTATCGATGATGATGCTGCCCGCCTTTGAGAGGCCTCCGCCTACAACAAATACCTCAGGGTCCATAACGCATGCTACTGCTGCCATTGCCTTGCCGAGAAGCTTCATAGACTGCTCTACTGCCGCAATGCCCGCTGCATCTCCTGCCTTTGCCGCATCGCATACATCCTTGGCTGTGAATCCTGCATTTAAATCAAGCTTTGTTGCCACATCCCTGTGTGCTGCAATGTATCTCTCTGCCACTCTTACGAGACCGTTTGCTGATGCATACTGCTCTAAGCAGCCCTTCTTGCCGCAGCCGCAGCACTCTGACTCATCATCTACCATAGGCATATGTCCTATCTCTCCGCCTGCTCCGTTTACTCCGGCTACGATTTTGCCCTCGCGGATGATTCCTCCGCCTACACCTGTGCCGAGTGTGATCATGACTACATCCTGATGACCCTTTCCGCCACCCTGCCACATCTCACCGAGTGCAGCTACGTTGCATCGTTTCCGGCCTTTACCTTGATGCCGCCGCACAGTACTGAGAGTGACTGTGCCACGTTGAACACGCCCCAACCGAGATTGACACACTTCAATACCGTTCCGTCATCCTTTATAGGTCCCGGCACTCCCATGCCTACGCCCTCGATGTCACCCATCTCTATGCCATGCTTCTCGTTATTCTCCTTGATGGATGCTGCGATATCAGGCAGAATGAGCTCGCCGGAATTCTCTGTGCGTGTAGGAATCTCCCATGTATCGACAAGCTTTCCTGTTGTCTCGAAAAAGCCCATCTTTACAGTTGTTCCACCTATATCTACTCCGTATGCGTATTGTTTCATTTTTTCGTCCTCCAAATCGTTAAACTATGTTTATATTTTATTGCCTAATTGCATATTTTTCAATGTTTTTCATTGTTTTTTATGTTTTTTCTATATATGGAAGCGTTTATATCATCATCCATATGCCCGCTATTTGTAAATCCAAGCTTTTTGGCAAGGCGCACCGATGCCTCATTTCTCTCATCTATCCGGCAGTAAAGCTCTTCAAAGTCTGTGTTTTCGCGCGCGTAGTCTATGATGAAGCGGCACACCTCCGTAGCATAGCCTTGGTTCCATAATTCCGGCGCTATCATATAGCCAGTTCATCATGCTCAAGCCCTGCCCTGCCTATCAGCTTCCCTGTTTTCTTGGAAAATACAAGCCACATGCCATACTCGTAAAAGCCATACATGTTCTCTATATATGCTTTCTGGTATTCAAGCTCTGTCTCGTAGTCGTAAAGCGGTTCCACAAAGTCGGTCATGCCGGGCTTGTCATAGAGCTCATAGAGCGCAGGAAGGTCTGACAGGGACAACTCACGTATCAGACACCTGTCTGTCTCGCCGATGTCCCACGGGATGTGATTATACCGCCTGCGCACCCGCTCCAGATACTCAATATCAAGCTCCGCAAGGCTCTCGACTGCATAGCGCGTGCCGCACTGCGTTTCTCCTACTGATGCTATTCCGAGTGAGTCGGCTATTTGCTTCTGCTGCCTGTTTGATACTATCCAGATGTAGTCGGCGGGAGCTTTCGGTATTCTTAGATTTCCCGTATTAGCTTTCGCGGTGTTATCTGCAGATTCTTGTATCGTTGTTTTTTGGAAGTCATTAATTGATTCATCAGCCGGTAGCGCAACATACAGTTTTTCTTGCAGCTCTTCTGACATAGATACCTTGCCTACCACATTTCTCCACTGTGGCTTGAAGCTATCTCCATGATAGTAAAAAGAGGCAAGTTTTGCGCTTGCCTCATCAATAATTATTATCATTAAACTGTCTCCGGCTCCGGATAGTCCACTCCGAAGGTCTCAACTGTAACTGTCTTCATGACCTGAGCCTCAAGTGGTTTGTCCATGTAGTCTGTGCGCACCTCTGCGATCTTGTTTACCACATCCATGCCCTCGATTACCTTACCGAATGCCGCATACTCACCGTCGAGATGTGGTGCATCCTGATGCATGATGAAGAACTGACTGCCTGCTGAATCAGGTATCATGGTACGTGCCATTGAAAGTACACCGGCTGTGTGCTTTAAATCATTTTGAAGCCGTTGTGTGTGAACTCGCCCTTGATTTCATAGCCCGGGCCGCCTGTGCCATTTCCGTCAGGATCTCCGCCCTGG
>ENA-OQIM01000755-OQIM01000755.1-human-gut-metagenome-genome-assembly--contig:-NODE-755-length-11987-cov-2.893423_pt1 | contig 11987 bp, 16 predicted proteins | sample MGYA00242579_ERZ504744 | MGnify/ENA primary metagenome ERZ504744 (study PRJEB26092, sample SAMD00036441) | human gut metagenome | host: Homo sapiens | study: EMG produced TPA metagenomics assembly of...
GAAAAAGAGTAATGTTGTCCTGAACATCATTATCGGCCTGGTGTTTCTGGCGGGGGCGGGGGTGTTCCTTTATCCTACGATCAGTGATATGTGGAACCAGTATCGAAATGCCCAGCTGGTCAGTAAGTACGAGGAAGCGGTAACGGATCTTTCGGACAATGACTATGACAGGCTGTGGAAAGAGGCGAAGGAGTATAATGCCGAGCATCCGGTGAATGCCATTGTAGATGCTTTTGAGGAAGAGGATACTTATGAGCTGAGTCATCCTTATGACCAGGTTCTGGATCCTAACGGTGATGGTCTGATGGGGAGTATCGAGATCCCGAAGATCAAAGCCAGACTGGCGATCTATCACGGACTGAGCAAAACGGTCCTGGAAAAGGGTGTCGGTCATGTGGAGGGTACCAGTCTTCCCATCGGAGGCAAGAGCACCCATGCGGTTCTGGCGGCGCATCGAGGTCTTCCTAACGCAAAGCTTTTTACAGATCTGGATCAGATGGAAAAGGGAGATATTTTTATCCTGCACATTCTTGGCAAGCATCTGGCCTACAAAGTGGATCAGATCAAGACGGTGCTTCCGGATGAGACCAGTGACCTGGATATTATCGAGGGTGAAGATCATGTGACTCTGATCACGTGTACCCCTTATGGAGTTAACACCCACAGGCTTCTTGTCCGGGGAGTGCGGACGAAATATGTGGTGGAAGATACAAAGAATGACGAAACGATACCGCAGAAGCTTGCTGTTGTGGATCCGAAGAGGGTTCTGGCCGGCGGCGCTGCAGTGCTTGTTGTTCTGATCCTGCTGATTTATCTGATCGTCCGTCATAGGGACAAAAAACGGAAAAAGAAGCAGCTTTCAGAAAGGAAAGAGGAGGCAGAGAGCGATGAAAATAGAAGAAAGCAAGGGAAAATATTCCGGAGCCTTCTGGCTGTTCTGATGCTGACGCTATGCTGGTCACGAGTGTTTTGCAGCCGGTTTTCGCCGGGGATTATGAAGCTGGAAAAACAGGTAATCTGACGTTGACGGTTCAGCAGGCGGATGAGGAGGGAACCCAGACTCCGCTGCCGGATGTAGGGCTGACGATCTACAAGGTTGGTAGTGTGAATTTTGATGGCAATGTGCATTTCGTGCTGGATGAGGCACTGGCTGCCGCAGCAATCGATTTTGATTCCATCACGACGGCTGACGGCTGGTATGAAGCGGCAGAGAAGCTGGCGGCTATGATCGTCAGCGGAAGCGTGGATGTGTGGGGTATGTCCAAGTCCTCTGATGCAGAGGGAAATATGACTTTCGCTGATTTGGCTGAGGGTATGTACCTGGTGGTGCAGACAGATGGAAATAGCAGTGTTATGGTTTCACCGATGCTGATCTCCGTTCCTTTTGCAGATCAGGAGCAGGGCTGGATGTACGATGTACAGGCTTATCCGAAGTCTGTAAGTAATCCGCAGAAGCATACACAGATCCAGGTTACGAAGAGGATCTATAATGTTGATGAGAACGACAATGTGATTCCTCTGGAAACGAAAGAGGATGTAACTTATAAGGTTGGCGTTTTTTCGGATCCGGAAGGTACGATCCCGTTCCGTGATGATTATTTACAGGATATCCATATCCAGAATGCTTCCAGTGGTACAGCTACATGGACGGATGTTCCGGATGGCACCTATTATGTATTTGAGCTGGATGAGGATGGAAATCTTCTTCAGCAGAATACGAAGATCGAGGTGGATGAGGAGAATCTTTACTACTACAATGTAACGAAGCCGAATGGTGAGAGTGAAGAGAAGTCCAATCAGGTTGTGATCGGTGGAGATAGTGGTGCTACTGAGGCAGCGGCTTATGTAAATAACTATTATACAAAGATTTCCGATATATTCAGCCGTAACGGATTTATCAACATTAAGAAGAATGTGATGATCGATGGTGTTGCTTCTACTGTGGATGATACGTTCTATGCAGGTGTGTTCTCCACTGAGAGTAACGGTGAGCTGACGCTTGAGAAGGTAGTGACTCTGAAACAGAATGATAGTGTTCAGGTAATGTTGGATCTTCCAAAGGATCAGGAGATCAACAGTGTTACGTATACTGTTCTGGAGACGGATAAGGATGGAAATCCGGTTGATGATGATACCTTTAAGTATACAGTTACCGGTCAGGGTGAGGTTACACTGAATAATGATAACCGATATACTGTAACAAAAGAGATCACCAACAGTCTTTCTTCCGAGCCGACACCGATTCCGACTGTTACACCTGGAACAAATCATGGTGGAAATGATCGGATCACTCCGATCCCGAATAATGGTACAGCGGGCGGAACTGCTCCGAACGATACCAGTGGTACAGCAAGACGTTCTGTAAAGACCGGCGATGATACACCGATCGGCGTATGGGTTGGAATCCTTGCAGCAGCGATCATTGTTGGCGGTGGTGCAGCTTATGGAGTTAAGAGAAAGAAGAAAAAATAAATAACGGATCATTCTGAAGGATGATCGATGGAAGAACCGGGCGATGTGGACGCCCGGTTCTTTTTTGAAATATTTACGTATTGGGGATGAAAAAGCAGCGGGTGATATTTTTTCTCGAAAATTGCTCTTGACATTTTGGTATGATAAGTATATTGTATGTGTTGCAGCAAATTTCATAAAAGATAGCCTTTTATTCAGAGTGGTGGAGATACAAAGGATCTATGAAGCCACGGCAACCCCGGATAACCCAGGAAGGTGCCAACCTGAGCGAGCAATCGAACAATAAGAGGATTGTTTACAGAATTTAAACAGTCCGGATTGTACGGGCTGTTTTTTATGTATATAACCATTGTTTTATTACAAAAGGAGAAGATCATGGAGAAAATTTTATTTACATCTGAATCTGTAACTGAGGGTCATCCTGACAAGGTCTGCGACTCTATTTCCGATGCGATCCTTGATGCTATGATGGCACAGGATCCGATGAGCCGTGTTGCCTGCGAGACTGCTACTACAACAGGTCTTGTACTTGTTATGGGCGAGATCACAACCAAGGCTAATGTTGATATCCAGAAGATCGTTCGCGATACTATCCGTGAGATCGGATATGACAATGCGGATTATGGCTTTGATGCAGATACCTGTGCGGTTATCACATCACTTGACAAGCAGTCCACAGATATCGCTATGGGTGTTGACAAGGCTCTTGAGCAGAAAGAGGACGATATGAATGAGGACGAGCTGGATTCCATCGGTGCCGGTGACCAGGGTCTTCAGTTTGGTTATGCTTCCAATGAGACTGAGGAGTATATGCCATATGCCATCAACATGGCTCACAAGCTTGCTCAGCAGCTGACAAAGGTTCGTAAGGACGGCACTCTGAAATATTTAAGACCAGATGGAAAGACTCAGGTTACTGTTGAGTATGATGAGGCCGGCAAGCCGAAGAGAATCGATGCTGTTGTATGCTCTACACAGCATGATCCGGATGTTACTCAGGAGCAGATCCATGAGGATATTAAGAAGTATGTTTTGATGCGATCATTCCGGCTGATATGGTTGATGCGGATACGAAGTATTTCATCAATCCGACAGGTCGTTTTGTTATCGGCGGACCTCACGGTGACAGTGGTCTGACAGGTCGTAAGATCATCGTTGATACCTACGGCGGAACAGGACGTCACGGCGGCGGTGCTTTCTCCGGTAAGGACTGCACAAAGGTTGACCGTTCTGCTGCTTATGCTGCACGTTATGTTGCAAAGAACATTGTTGCAGCCGGTCTTGCTGACAAGTGTGAGATCCAGCTTTCCTATGCAATCGGTGTTGCGCATCCGACTTCTGTCAGTGTGAATACCTTCGGAACAGGTAAGCTTTCTGAGACTAAGCTTGTTGAGATCGTTCGTGAGAATTTTGATCTTCGTCCGGCTGGTATCATCAAGATGCTTGACCTTCGCCGTCCGATCTACAAGCAGACTGCTGCTTATGGTCATTTCGGCCGTACAGATGTTGATCTTCCATGGGAGCATCTGGACAAGGTTGAGACTCTGAAGAAGTATCTGTAAGAGAGTCAAAAAAAATATTTATATATCCTTTTGGCAGGAATATTGATTTTAAGAAATGCATATGATATAATGCCATTAGGCAAAAGAGATAGTAATAGTTCCAAAAGAACAAAGAGTGAAGCCCCCGGTAGTGCCAATACCGGGGGCTTCTTCTAATTTTTTATAGTGGACAAGAAACCACTAGGTTAGCGTTGTCCTACTTGTTGCCGTCTAGCCATTTGCAAACGTAATAGGCAGTTATGTTTGCCATGCAGGAAACAAGAAAAGAGATAATAATTTCCAAAAGAACTCACCTCCTCCCGTTGCCGGGTATCGGGTGGACAACAAAAATATGATAGCATAGTTTAGAACAAAATGGAATAATACTGATGCTGGAAGATGGGGTTTTTTATAGAAAATTTAGAGATAGGGAATATAGTTTATGTTATAATACGTGTATGTGAATGTGTGAATTTATAAAGGACGGAGATACAGATGAAGTTAAAAACACGTATTATTGTGGGCTTCGTTGCGATCATCCTGCTGCCGCTGCTTCTTTTTTCCGCAAGTCTGTACGGGTTCAGCCAGACGCAGGCGAAGCATGTGCAGGAGAGCAGCAGCCAGGCTTCGGATTCCAGCCAGATGGTCTATGATATTTCGCTGCCGCAGTCTTCCAGCAGCCAGGTGAAGCTGATGGCCAAGGATATGATCCTGACCGCAACGATCATCCTTGTTTTTACCGCATTGTCCGTGGGGCTGTGGATCTACAGGAGTATTGCGGTTCCGCTGGTGAAGCTTAAGAAGGCTACCAAGAACATCAAGGAGGGGAATCTGGATTTTGTGCTGGAGGTTGAGGGGAATGATGAATTTTCCCAGCTTTGCCAGGATTTTGAGGAGATGCGTAAGCGTCTGAAGGAGTCCACGGAAGAGAAGATCCTGATGGATAAGGAGAATAAGGAGCTGATCAGCAATATTTCCCATGATCTGAAGACGCCGATCACTGCGGTGAAGGGTTATGTGGAGGGGATCATGGATGGTGTGGCGGATACGCCGGAGAAGATGGACCGGTATGTGCGTACCATTTATAATAAGACCAATGAGATGGATCATCTGATCAATGAGCTGACCTTTTATTCCAAGATCGATACCAACCGTATTCCGTATACGTTCAGCAAGCTGAATGTGGAGGATTATTTTTCGGATTGTGCGGAGGAGCTTGGGCTTGAGATGGAGACCAGGGGGATCGAGCTTGTGTATGCCAATTATGTGGAGAAGGGTGTGCAGGTTATTGCGGATGGTGAGCAGATCCGCCGTGTGATCCATAATATCGTGAGTAATGCCATTAAGTATATGGAGAAGCCAAGGGGGATTATCCAGCTTCGTGTGAAGGATGTGGGTGATTTTATCCAGGTGGAGATCGAGGATAACGGCAAGGGTATTGCCGCCAAGGATCTGCCGTATATTTTTGACCGTTTTTACCGTACCGATGTTTCCAGAAATTCTTCCAAGGGAGGAAGCGGTATCGGACTTTCCATCGTAAAGAAGATCATGGAGGATCATGGTGGAAAGGTCTGGGCACAAGCCGGCTGGGAATCGGAACGATCATGTATTTGTTCTCAGAAATATCAGGAGGTACCGATGAATGAGTAGGATTTTGATCATAGAGGATGAGGAAGCGATCGCGGATCTGGAGAAGGATTATCTGGAGCTTTCGGGTTTTGAAGTGGAGATCGAGAACCGTGGTGATACGGGGCTTGTACGTGCTATGAAGGAGGAGTTTGATCTGATCATCCTGGATCTGATGCTTCCGGAGGTGGATGGCTTTGATATCTGCCGGCAGGTCCGTGAGGAGAAGAATACGCCGATCATTATGGTTTCTGCCAAGAAGGATGATATCGATAAGATCCGCGGACTGGGTCTTGGTGCGGATGATTATATGACCAAGCCGTTCAGCCCAAGTGAGCTGGTTGCACGTGTGAAGGCGCATATGGAGCGTTATAACCGGCTGGTTGGTTCCAATGTGCATAAGAATGATGTGATCGAGATCCGTGGTATTAAGATTGATAAGACGGCCAGGCGTGTGTGGGTCAATGGTGAGGAGACGACGTTTACTACCAAGGAGTTTGATCTTCTGACTTTTCTGGCTGAGAATCCGAACAGGGTTTTTACAAAGGAGGAGCTTTTCCGGGAGATCTGGGATATGGAGTCTGTGGGTGATATCGCTACGGTTACGGTGCATATCAAGAAGATCCGTGAAAAGATCGAGTTTAATACGGCCAAGCCTCAGTATATTGAGACGATCTGGGGTGTGGGGTATCGGTTTAAGGTGTGAGCCTGTGGGGAAGGCTTCGGATGGAGCTACTGCAGGTGTATGAGTGCAGATCGGAATGATGGTGTATGATCTGTCGGGTGCTTTTGAGAGGAGTGGAGATATGCCGCTGTTGAGGGAAAGAATTTATACGATAGAGGATATTTATGCTTTGCCGGAGGGTGAAAGAGCGGAACTGATCGATGGACATATTTATTATATGGCGCCGCCGAATACGATGCATCAGAGGATCTCAAGTATCTTGTCCAGAAAGATAGGTAACTATATAGATTCTAACAAGGGGAAATGTGAGGTGTTTGCCGCACCGTTTGCGGTGTATCTGGATGAGAAGACGAATACTTATGTGGAACCGGATGTTTCTGTTATCTGTGATCCGGATAAGCTGGATGACAGGGGATGTAAGGGGGCTCCGGACTGGATCATCGAGATCGTTTCTCCGGCGAGCAGGCGTATGGATATTATACCAAGCTGTTTAAATACAGGACTGCCGGTGTGAGAGAGTACTGGATCGTGGATCCTGTGAAGAAGCTGGTAATGGTGTATGATTTTGAAAATGAGGATACGGAGCAGTATACATTTCAGGATTCGATCAAGGTGGGGATCTATGAGGAGCTGAGGATCGATTTTGCTGAGATGTGATAAAAATGGAGGGGAATATCGTCTGGTGATAGCCCCTCCTTGTTTTTAGGATGAAAAGGACGAATTATGGAAGACAGATTATACAAGAAACTGGAAGCGTACGGTAAGAGTGATTTTTATCCGTTTCATATGCCGGGGCATAAGAGGAATCCGCTGGCTGTGGAGGGGGATTTTCCGGTGGAGAGGGATATTACGGAGATTGACGGGTTTGATAACCTGCATCATGCTGAGGATATTTTGAAAAGGGCCCAGGAGGATGTCGCACGGCTTTATGGTGTGCCGGAGAGTTTTTACAGTATTAATGGAAGCTCCGGGGCGATCCTGGCGGCGGTGTCTGCGGCTGTGGATAAGGGGGGACAGATCCTGGTGGCAAGGAACTGCCATAAGGCGGTTTACCATGCGATTTATCTGCGGGAGCTGAGTGCCACGTATATTTATCCACATGAAGATCCGAAATTGGGGATAAACGGAGGGATTTCACCCGGCCGTGTGGAAATGTATCTGGCGGAAAATCCGGAGATCCAGGCGGTGCTGATCACTTCACCGACTTATGACGGCATCGTGTCGGATGTGGCGAGGATCGCGGAGATCGCGCATCGCTATGGTGTGCCGCTGATCGTGGATGAGGCTCACGGGGCGCATTTTCGGTTTTCGGATTATTTTCCGGTGTCTGCGGCGCAGCTTGGTGCGGATGTGGTGATCAACAGTGTGCATAAGACGCTGCCTGTCTGACCCAGACGGGGGTGATCCACCTGTGCAGGTGATCGTGTGAGCCGGGAAAACTGAAGCGTTTTCTGGGAATCTATCAGAGTCAGCAGTCCTTCTTATATTCTTATGAGCAGCATTGATGCGTGCATGGATAAGCTGGAGCGTGAGGGGGATGAGATGTTCCGTGTGTTTACGGAGAATCTGGAAAAAGCACGCAGGCGTCTTTCTGAGTGTAAGTATATCCGGCTGGTGACGCCGCAGGCCTGTGAGTGCCAGAGAGTTTTTGATTTTGACAGATCCAAGATATTGCTTTCTACTGTGAACAGTTCGCTGAACGGCCGGGAGCTGCATCAGATTCTCCGGAGGGAGTTTCATCTGGAAATGGAGATGGAGGCGGAGAATTATGTGCTGGCGCTGGCGGCTGTAGGTGATACTGCGGAGGGCTTTGAGCGGCTTTGTGATGCTATTGAAGAGATCGACCGCCGTGAATCGTTAAAATACAGAGAAGCGGCTGTGGAGAAGGAGCCTTTGAAAAACGGAAAAATGAAGCAGATCATGCGGATCTCTCAGGCTATGGATGCGGAGAGTGAGCGGTGTCCGCTGGATGAGTGTATCGGACGGACGTCCGGGGAGTTTGCGTATCTTTATCCGCCGGGGATCCCGCTGATCGTTCCGGGGGAACAGATTTCTGGACATTTCGTAAAAAATGTGAGAAGATACCTGGAACAGGGCTTTGAGGTCCAGGGCCTGAGCGACCAGACCAGTGAGACGGTGTGTGTTGTGAGAAATGAGTGAGGTGCGTGGCAGCAGACTGCTCTGTGTATTACGGAGCAGAGCGTGTATAGTAACGCATATGCAGCAGAGGAGACATATGGGAAAGATTTTTTACATTATGGGAAAAAGCTCTTCCGGTAAGGACAGTATTTACAGACAGCTGGAGAGGGATCAGGAGCTGGGGCTTAAGCGGCTTGTGATCTATACCACCCGTCCGATCCGGGATGGAGAGGTGAATGGGAGAGAATATTTTTTTGCGGATGAGAATAAACTGAAGGAGTTCCGAAGAAACGGGAAGCTGATCGAGGCGCGTACTTATCAGACGGTTTACGGGCCATGGACATATTTTACTGCGGATGACGGGCAGGTGTCTGTGGGAAATGACAGCTATCTGGGGATCGGTACACTGGAGTCTTTTGTGAGGCTCCGGGAGTATTACGGTAATGAAGTGATGTGGCCGGTTTATATAGAGGTGGAAGACGGAGAGCGTCTGGAGCGTGCGCTTGCCAGGGAGAAGACCCAGGAGGTGCCGAAGTACGAGGAGATGTGCAGACGTTTTCTGGCAGACCAGAATGATTTTTCGAGGAAATATTCTTAAAGCAGGTATATGGAAGCGTTTTGAGAATCATAATCTGGATGAATGTGTGAAGGAGATCGTAAATTATATAAAATCTGTGCAATAAGGAAAAATAGTTTTTTTTATACAGAAGATTATGTTATAATTAGTTGAAAGATGTCCGCCGGGTATAACGGAGGGCACAAAAGGCAGAAAGAGGTGATTCTTATGGCAGGATTTCATGACATCATCGGCCATGACGATATATCAGGCATTTGAAGAATGCGATAGAGACAGGGAAGGTATCCCATTCTTATATTTTTACAGGGGAACCGGGATCCGGCAAAAAGCTTCTTGCGGGGACTTTTGCGGCAGCACTGCAGTGTGAATCGGGAGAGTCTGAACCGTGTATGACTTGTGATTCCTGTAAGAAGGTGATCGGCAAGAATCATCCGGATATCATTACAGTAACTCATGAGAAGCCTGGAAGCATCAGCATTGACGAGGTGCGTGACCAGGTTGTGCGTGATGTGGATATCAAGCCGTACTGCAGTCCGTATAAGATATACATCATTCCGGATGCGGAGATGATGACGGTGCAGGCGCAGAATGCCATTTTGAAAACTATCGAGGAACCGCCGGAATATGCGGTGATCATGCTGCTGACAAGCAATATCGACAGTCTTCTTCCTACGATCCGTTCCAGATGTGTGCGTCTGGATCTGAAGGTGGTGGATGACAGTCTTGTGAAGGAATATCTGATGGAGCATCTTCAGGTGCCGGATTATCAGGCTGAGATCGATGCGTCTTATGCGCAGGGCAGTATCGGCAAGGCAAAGGAGGCTGCTACTTCTCAGGAGTTTGCGGATATGACTGCCAATGCCTGAAGATTTTGAAATATGCCAATTCCATGGAGGTTTATGAGCTGACAGAGGCAATCAAGACTTTGACTGCTGATAAGAATAATATCAATGATTATCTGGATATTTTCCAGTTCTGGTTCCGCGATGTTCTGATGTTTAAGGCAACAAGGGAAATTGACAACCTGGTTTTTAAACAGGAGATTAATTTTATCAGAGAGCAGGCCAGCGAGCGTTCTTATGAGAATATCGAAAAAATCCTTGAGGCACTGGAGAAGACGAAGGTGCGTCTCCGTGCCAATGTTAATCTCGAACTTGCCCTGGAGCTCCTGTTCCTGACAATTAGGGAGAAATAGAATGGAAAAGGTAGTTGGAGTCAGATTTCGTAACGTTGGTAAGATTTATTATTTTAATCCTAAGAATTATAAGGTGAAGGTCGGCGATCATGTGATCGTGGAGACTGCCCGTGGTGTGGAGTATGGCCGTGTTGTCCTGGAGCCGCGCAGCGTGAAGGAGGACGAGGTAGTCCATCCGCTGAAGGAGGTTCTCCGTGTTGCAACGAAGGAGGACGAGGACCATGAGCTGAGAACCGCCAGAAGGAGAAAGAGGCTTTTAAGATCTGCAAGAAGAAGATCCGTGAGCATGGGCTTGATATGAAGCTGATCGATGCGGAGTATACCTTTGATAATAACAAGGTGCTGTTTTATTTTACAGCGGATGGCCGTATTGATTTCCGGCAGCTGGTTAAGGATCTGGCGTCTGTGTTTAAGACCAGGATCGAGCTTCGTCAGATCGGTGTCCGTGATGAGACGAAGATCCTTGGCGGTATTGGTATCTGTGGAAGGACGCTTTGCTGTCATACGTATCTTTCGGAGTTTGCGCCGGTTTCCATCAAGATGGCGAAGGAGCAGAATCTTTCTCTGAACCAGACGAAGATTTCTGGTGTCTGTGGTCGTCTGATGTGCTGTCTGAAGAATGAGCAGGAGACTTATGAGGAGCTGAACCGGAATCTTCCGGGTATCGGTGATATGGTAACGACGCCGCAGGGTGTTTCGGGTACGGTCCAGAGTGTGAATGTTCTCAGGCAGATGGTTAAGATCGTGGTTGAGGTGAATGACGAGAAGGAGATCCAGGAGTTTCCGGTCCGTGATCTGAGGTTCCGCCTAAGAGAAAAAAGGGTAAGGGTGGTTCTGCTGACCACGAGGAGAAAGAGGTTAAAAAGGGAGATCGAAGCCGAATGAGAAGTGATCTGGTTTATTGCGGTGAGCGTGTGGATGATCTTCAGAATGGGTTGTTTGTGATCCAGGATCCGAAGAAGTTTTGCTTTGGGATGGATGCGGTTCTGTTGTCTGGTTTTGCCCGGGTGAAGAGGGGTGAGGTTGCGCTGGATATGGGGACCGGTACGGGGATCATTCCGATCTTGCTTTCTGATCGTACGGATGGGGAGCATTTCACGGGGCTGGAGATCCAGCATGAGTGTGCGGAGATGGCTGACCGTAGTGTGAGGTATAATGGTCTTGAGGACAGGGTTCGGATCGTTGAGGGTGATATCAGGGAGGCTGCCGGGATTTTGGGGCGGCTTCTTTTGATGTGGTGACGTGTAATCCGCCGTATATGATCGGGCAGCATGGGTTGACGAATCCGCATCTTCCGAAGGCGATCGCGAGGCATGAGATTTTGTGTTCGTTTGATGATGTGGCTTGTCAGGCTGCCCGGGTCCTGAAGGACCGGGGGCGGTTTTTTCTGGTGCACAGGCCGTTTCGGCTGGTGGAGCTGATGGCGACTTTGACGAAGTATAAGCTGGAGCCTAAGAGGATGCAGCTGGTGTATCCTTTTATTGATAAGGAGCCGAATATGGTGTTGATCGAGGCTTGTAAGGGCGGGAATTCCAGGATCCGGGTTGAGCGGCCGCTGGTGGTTTATGAGCGGCCTGGGGTTTATACGGAGGATGTTTTGGAGTTGTATCGGATGGTGTGAATGTTGTGATGTTGTGGCTTAGGGTGGCTGCCCCGGTTGTGAGAGATTGGGGTGGCTGCTCGGGAGGTTTTGGGCCATCGGCGCTGCGCTGGATGGCTGGGAGGTAGTGGTGGCTGTGGTACTTCGGTTGG
>ENA-OQIM01000756-OQIM01000756.1-human-gut-metagenome-genome-assembly--contig:-NODE-756-length-11971-cov-2.729483_pt1 | contig 11971 bp, 17 predicted proteins | sample MGYA00242579_ERZ504744 | MGnify/ENA primary metagenome ERZ504744 (study PRJEB26092, sample SAMD00036441) | human gut metagenome | host: Homo sapiens | study: EMG produced TPA metagenomics assembly of...
GCCATAAGGTCCAACAGTAAGTGGCTGGATTCGACAATGCACCCTCGGATTTTCCAAACAGTTCTTTTACAATGGCTGCGATTCCGTCAAATCCGAACGGTCGATGGTGTTCAGTTTCTGCGTCAGTCTTCTCGCATTCATCTGCTGCTCCATGACCTCTGCATCGGAAATGTACGGTAACTGTCTGTCTCTTCTCTCTACGTTTTTCATTGTTCTGTATCCTCCCTGGTAATATTATTCACCCACTGATATTTTTTATAGTGTCTGTAAACGGCAGGAAGCTTAATCATTTCATCCAGATTCAGCAGGAAATAAACGACCATGACCGTTGTTCCGATCGTAATCGCCGCATAAAAGAGATTCAGGACAAAAGAAATCTGTGTGGCAAGCGAAACTGCAGACAGGGAATTCTGGTCCAGCGTACCGACCATTAACGCATCGGACGCACTTACCAGTGCATTCATCAGATTCTGTACAACCATCGGGATCAGCAGTGCAAGAAGTTTCCGGTAGAATTCTGGATCTTTTTTCTTGATTTCCCTCTGATTTTTCATTTCTTTTTCCTTTTTTCTGTTTTATTCCATACACGTATATGTTATAATCATATTATCTTAGGTTTTGCGTTTTTTCTACGACAATATTCCTTATTTTTTATAATAATTGTACTTTTTCACGGAGGTTTTTATGATAAATGACCCAATTACAAAAGTCATGCAGGACGCATCCGAGATCGTCCGCTACGATGAAGTCGGCATTCCGCTTTATATCCGGGAAGGACTGCTTTCTTCCTATCCAGATCACCGGGCGCTCTGCCACTGGCATGAGGATATCGAATGGGTACAGATCCGCTCCGGTCAGATGAACTACTATATCAATGGAAAAAGAGTCCTTTTAAACGCCGGGGAGGCGATTATCGTCAATTCCCGCCAGATGCACTACGGATATTCTGAAAACGGCCAGGAATGTGACTTTATCTGTATCCTGTGCCATCCGAAAATCCTCACCGCGAACAGCGTTCTGTACCAGTCTTATATTACGCCGGTTCTTTCGAATCCGGCTCTGGAATATCTTCATCTGAAGCCGGAAAATCCGGAAGATACTGAAGCGCTGCAGACCCTCCCGGAAATTCTCCGGCTGAAGAAGGAACAGCCAACCGCCTACGAAATCGAGGCTGCTGCTCTGCTTTCCCTTTTGTGGTGCCGTCTTTTGCGCACGCATCCGATGATGCCGGACGGCAACACCGCCGTCTCACAGGATCCAGATCTTCTGATCCAGCGCGATATGGTTTCCTATATTTACAGCCACTACAATGAATCCATCAATCTGGAAGAGATCGCCGCCGCCGGAAAAGTCTGCCGCAATAAATGCTGTCAGATTTTCCGCCGCTATCTTTGCCAGAGCCCAATTGATTTTCTGAATCATTACCGTCTGGAAGTAAGCTGTCATCTGCTAAACACAACCAAAATGTCCATCGCGGAAATCTGTACCGCATGCGGTTTCAATCATCAGAGTTATTATTCCAAAATTTTTCTGCGTACTTACCATTGTACGCCGAGAGATTTCCGGAAACGCGCAGAAGGCCTGCCAACATAACCTGATTTTTTTCTGTACACGTTTTTTTGTTAAAAAAAAGGAAGAATTTTGCTAGACATTTTTCCGATCCCTGTTATAATAAAATTACAAAGGTGTTGCGCTAAACCTAACCAAAACACTATATTTTCCATTTATTTTACAAGGAGGATGACATGGTAAAAAAATTTGTCTACGGAACCCCATTTGAAACCGAAGCTGTCGTAAAAGAGATCCCCTCTTCCGAAGGAACCCGGATTACGGTACCTTCTCCACCGAGAACGGCTTCTCCTTCACTACAAAGCTTGCTGACGAGGACATGGTATTCGGACTTGGCGAAGCAACCGCGGCATCAACAAACGCGGTTTTCTTTACATCAGTGACTGCGCTGATGATCCAAACCACGTAGAGAGCAAAACCTCTCTGTATGCAGCACACAACTTCATCATCATCTCCGGCAAGACACACGTAGGATTCTTCTTCGATTATCCGGGCACCCTGCGTTTCGATATCGGCTACACGACTTCCGATACAATGACTGTTTCCTGCGAAAACGCAGATCTCTACGTTTACATGATCACCGGTGATTCCGATCTTGATATCGTAAAACAGTTCCGCGGCATCATCGGACGCAGCTACATTGCTCCGAAGTTTGCTTTCGGTTACGGTCAGAGCCGCTGGGGCTACAAAACAGAGGATGATTTCCGCACGGTAGTGAAAAAATACCGCGAAAACCATGTGCCGCTCGATATGGTTTACATGGATATTGACTACATGCAGGATTACAAGGACTTCACCGTAAATGAAGAACGTTTCCCGGATTTCGAGGGATTTGTACAGGATATGAAAAAAGAAAAGATCCATCTCGTTCCGATCATCGATGCCGGTGTGAAAGTCGAAGAGGGTTATGACATTTACGAAGAGGCTGTGAAAAAGGCTACTTCTGCCGCCGTGAGGATGGCTCCTACTTCGAAGCTACTGTATGGCCGGGCTGGACTCATTTCCCGGATGTCTTAAATGCAGATGCCAGAAAATGGTTTGGTGACAAATACGATGTTCTCGTTTCCAAGGGAATCGATGCCTTCTGGAATGACATGAACGAGCCATCCATCTTCTATTCCCAGGAAGGCCTTGCTGATTTCAAGGAGACTGCAAAGAAATATGTGAAGGTGACCCGGAGGTTCCGCACTACATGGTAGGCGGAAAGCTTCAGGCACTGGCAAACAACCATGAGGACTATAAACGCTTCTATCACAACGTAAACGGCGAACAGGTCCGCCATGACAAGGTACACAATCTGTTTGGCTACAACATGACACGTTCTGCCGGTGAAGCTTTTGAACGAATTTCCCCGGATAAGCGAATCCTGATGTTCTCCCGTTCTTCCTACATCGGCATGCACCGTTACGGCGGAATCTGGACCGGAGACAACTGCTCGTGGTGGTCACACATCCTGCTGAACCTGAAGATGATGCCGTCCCTCAACATGTGCGGTTTCCTCTATACCGGAGCCGACTCGGCGGATTCGGTGCAAATACCACAAGAGACCTGCTGCTCCGCTGGCTGGCACTTGGTGTTTTCACTCCTCTGATGAGAAACCATGCCGCACTCGGAACACGTGAGCAGGAACCTTACCAGTTTGAGCATATCGAGGACTTCCGCAACGTCATCGGCGTCCGCTACCGCCTCGTTCCGTATCTGTACAGCGAGTACATGAAGGCTGCTTTAAACGACGATATGTACTTCAAACCGCTTGCCTTCGTTTATCCGGACGACAAACTGGCAAGAAATACAGAAGATCAGTTGATGATCGGTAATGAGATCATGATCGCACCGGTTTACACCCAGAATGCCATCGGCCGTTACGTATATCTGCCGGAAGAAATGATGTTTGTAAAATTCCTCGGCAATGGAAACATGTTCCAGGAGGTTCTTCCAAAAGGTATCCACTATGTAGAAGTTGCCCTGAATGAGGTTCCGCTCTTCATCCGCAAAGGCTGCGCAATCCCGGTTGCTGATTTTGCAGAATCCATACCGGATATCAAAGAGGAAAGCATCCGCATGGTCGGATACGAAGGCGCTTCCTACGAGCGTTATACCGATGACGGAGTTTCCCGTATCTGATACAGAAAACAGTTTTTGAATCATCTCCCCCTTTGCAGGAGCTTCCCGGAGCCATCAGGTTCCGGAAGCTCCTGCAGTTTTTTCACGCAAAAAGGCGGGAACCCTCTATGTTTCTCCGGGTTCCGCTTTTTTTCTTTTCGCTTTATTCTGTTTTAGGCAGCCGCACCTCTACGACGGCTCCGTAATTTTCATCCATATTGGAGCACGTAATGCTCGCCCGTTCGCCGTACATCAGCGCCAGGCGGCGTTTTTATATTGGAGATGCCGACATGGTGACGGCCGTGGTAGATGATAGGCGTGTCGTTTTCGATTGCATCCAGTGCCTCTTTCGAAATCCGTTTCCGGTGTCGGAAATACAGATGTAGAGGTACTCACCGTCCTCGTACGTCTCGTTTGTGAGATATAGGGAAATCTCACTCTTCCGGTCCAGGGATACACCGTGTACTACGGAGTTTTCCACCAGTGTCTGCAGCAGAAGAGACGGAACCTTCCATTCTCCGATATCACCATCCGTCGTTGCTTCAAAGGAAAAGGCTTCTTCTCCGTACCGCAGCTTCTGGATGCGGATATATGCCTCAATGTGTTCCAGCTCTTCCTCCACATCGCGCTGCTTCTTGGAATCCTGGAAAATGTAGCGCATATAGTCGGACAGCACCGTTGTGATCTCAACGATCTCGCCTTCGTTATTCTTATCCGCAATGCCATGGATCAGGCTCAGGCAGTTCAGAAAGAAGTGTGGCTTGATCTGTTCCTGCGTGTATTCCAGCTCGGCTTTCTGTTCGGCAAGCTCTTTTTCGTAGATCGCAATTTTCAATCCCTGTATTTTCCGCAGCAGTTCCTTGAATTTGCCGCTCACAGACTCCAGCTCTAACAGATTGTTGCTCCATCGTCATTCAGACTCTGCTCTTTTTCCAGCTCCTCCAGTTTTTGTCCGAATTTTTCCAGCGGTTCCAGAATCCGGTGGTAATATGCTGTAATTTCCAATGCGCAGACAATCAGAAGAACCGCGATCAGGACGACGAATGCAATCTGCATAATCAGTACATTCTCAAGAATACCGCCTCCCGGCAGAACCATGAGATTGATTTTTCCGACCGTGCCAAGCTGGTAGGAATAGACCGTCGCATTTTTCTCTTTTTTCTCTCCCGCTTTGGAAAAATCGATAATCTCATTTTTATATTTTTCCGATGTGTCTGCCTGCGTCATCACGCGCCCTCTGGCATCTACCATAAACGGAATGACATCATACTCCTCTGTTTTGGCGCGGATGGTCCGGAAAATCAGATTCAGATTGATGACGCAGCCTATGACTTTTTTGTTTTTCGCGTACCAGCCGACAATATAGTCGTCGTCGCCAAACGTAATCACAGTCCATTGTGTGCTGATCGAATCCTTTGATGTCATAATCTGCAGATAGGACATCAGCATCTGATTCAGCGTTGTCATTCCCTTACTCTCGGTAAACATAGTTCCGCTGTCCGTAATCAGAACATTGGCTTTCTGACCGTAGACGAAGAAGGTCTGTACCTCATGGTAACGGATTTTCAGCACACGGTTTCGCTCCCGCAGCGTCTGCTCCATTTCATAATACTGAGCATCTGTCGATGTTATCTGATCCGGGATTTCTTTGATATTGCTGTCAGAATCCAGCAGATAGATCAGTTCACTGTTGATCTGCGACATATCACGGTTGATCTGATCGACATAGAGCTTTGCCGTATCGGCAATATATTTATCTGCCAGCTTGCGGTTTCCCAACGCCCCAGAGCAGGCAGACAACAAGCCCCATCAGGACCAGAAAAACCGGAGTTCCAAGCCGCAGTGACGTATCCTTCATACTGCGTATTCGAACGCTATGCAGCATCCTTCGTTTTCCTTTCTGCCAGAGATTCATAAGCACATCCACCCCTCTTTTTTTTTCTACAGAGCAACTGCCGGACGCCGCACCTTACCGCGCAGCTCCGGCAGTCATTTTACACTCACGGAATATATTTGCAGCTATGTTCTTTGTAACACAGCCCATTATATCACATTTTTTCGCTTTGTGCATGCAAAGTCCGTGTTTCACATGGTGAGAACAGGATTCTTTGTTGCCGTTCGCCTGCTACCGGTGAGCGGTAACATTCTCTTATTCAGAGAAATGTTCAGCAGCTTTTCTGCATCCGCTCCTTCTTTTACGAATACCGGAATAGTATCCAGCGGTGCAGCAACCGTTACGTTCTGTCCTCCCTCATACTTTTCTCCGGTCCATGCGTTAAACCATGCTGTTCCATCCGGGAGATAAACCTCGCGCTCCGTTACGTGATCCTCCATCACAGGTGCAACATAGAGATCCGGTCCGAACAGATAAGCATCCTCCACATTCCAGCTTTCCTGATCTGTCGGGAAATCATAGAAAACAGGCCGCATCATCGGAGTTCCGTCCTCATGTGCTTTCTTCATCTGTGTCCGGATATAATCTCTCAGGCGCTCACGCAGGAAAATATATTTCTTTGAAATTTCATATGCCTTATCGCCAAAACTCCAGATCTCATTATCGCTGCCGGAGCCGATCTGCTCTGCACCGTAGCCCTCCTGTGGATTGCGGTTTCCATGCAGACGCATGACAGGACAGAAGCATCCGTACTCAAACCAGCGGATGTACAGACGATGGAAATCCGGGTCGTCGGTTCTGGCGCCGTGGAAACCGCCAATATCGGTGGTCCACCACGGAATACCGGCAATCGCCATGTTAAGCCTGCCTGTACCTGGCGCCGGAAGCACTCGAAGGTACTTACAATATCGCCTGACCATACGAGCGCACCATATTTCGCGCTGCCTGCCCAGGCAGAACGGATCAGGCTGATTGGCATAGTATCGCCTTCTGCCGTCATGCCATCATAGAACGCTTTCAGATAATATTTCGGATAAATATTTCCGACCTCCTGTACGCTTCCGAGCTGATAGCGGTAGTTCTTGAAATCGTAAACGCTGTATTCCGGCTCTGCCACATCCAGCCAGAAGAGTTTTGCACCCTGATCGTAATAATTTTTCTTGATTTTTCCCAGACATACGTTCTTGCATCCGGGTTGGTTGCATCGAAGAAGACTTCATTTCCACCGCAGAGCATCGTCAGCGGTACACCGTGCTCCGTGCGAACCAGATAGCCCTTCTCTTTCATCTCCTCAAAGTTTTCGGAATAAATGTCGACGGTCGGCCATACCGATACAACAACCTGAATTCCCATCTCCTTTAATTCGCGGCACATACCCGGCACATCCGGCCAGTATTTCGGATCAAATTTGAACTCGCCCTGCTTCGTCCAGTGGAAGAAATCGACGACAATCACATCAAGCGGTACACCGAGTTCTTTGTATTTTCTTGCTACAGACAGAAGCTGTTCCTGGTTCCAGTAGCGGAGCTACACTGCCAGAAGCCCATGCCGTATTCCGGCATCATCGGAGGTTTTCCGGTCAGCGTCATATAATTCTCCTCGATCTCGGCAGGGGTGTCACCTGCAATCACAAGGTAATCAATTTCTTTCCCGGATTCCGTTACCCATTCCGTTCCATTGTTTGCAAACATCACCTGTCCGACGCCCGGATTGTTCCATAAGAAGCCGTAGCCGATACTGGAAAGATAGAACGGAACACTGACCTGTGAGTTTCTCTGTGCCAGCTCCAGCATACAGCCCTTCAGATCCAGCTCATGCTGCTGATACTGTCCCATTCCGAAGATTTTCTCACCTTTTCTTGCTACAAACCGCGCTACAATACGGAAATTATCCCCGACGCCGTTGCTGTACTCGCGTCCCATGATGTTGAGCGGCATGCTTTCCTCATCGCGCAGACGGCGGAAATGCTCCTTTAACAGAACTCTTCCATCCTCATGATAGAACGTAATGACGCTGCCGGAATCGATCACTGCATGAAGCTTTCCATTTGTGATTTTTCCGTAGGAAGTATCCGTTCCCTCATACATATTGGCAAAGGCTCCGCCTTTTGCTGATGGATCCTCAAAGATTTCAACCTCTCCCGCATGCGCGTCCTTTGCTTCCAGCGCCCAGTCACGGCCGGTAAATCTTCGATTTTTGTCGCGCGTACACGCAGTGCATCTTTCCCCCACGCTTCGATGCAGACGGTCTCGCCATCGTAGGAATAAATTAACTTACCCTCTTTTTCCAAAAACATGTAAAAATCCTCCTTTTGTCAAAAACGCAGGTCATTTCTGGCCTGCCGTTTCTCCTGCTGTTTTGCACCTCAGACATTGATCCGCCGGATCAACGCCTGCTTCTTACAGGTAATGTTATTTTCTGTTTATTTTGCCAGATTTTCTTTGTATGCATTGTAAGCATCTGTCTGAATCTGGAGGAACTCGTCAATACCCATAGCTTTCAGCTGATCGATGTAGGAATCCCATTCATCATCGATGCCGCCGTCTACTACCCAGTGTGCATACTGTGCTTCTACATATTTATAGATATCGGTTCCGATTGCCGTGATTCTGGAAAGGTCTTCGTCGGTATACTGAACCATCGGGAATCCGCAGTTTTTCTCAGTATCAACATATTTCTCGTTGATTGCATCGTCTGCCAGTTTGATACCATCACCCTGATCTTCCGGAAGAGAAACTTTGTCATAGAAATCCCCGTTCATGTATTTTGGTCCGAAGTCACGTAAGGAGTTGGACCATGCGGAAGTATCCAGAGAAGATCCATCGCTTGGCACATCTACATTGTAGGTTCCGTCGCCATTGTCTGTGATCTGGCTCCGATCGTACCATAGAAGGTCTGTAACGATGCAAGATCGGTGTAAAATTCATCCGCCCATTTCAGCAGGGTGTCAGGATCTTTACAGTCTTTGGAGATCATGAGCTCACGGTCGGAGATATCAAGGTAATTGGTTGCTGCTTCTACGTAGTGGTTTCCATCGTAGCCTTCTACTGCCTCAAGGGTCTTAAACTGATTTACGTTCGGGCCAACCTCAGCATCTGCAGTCCATCCAAAGATAAGACCTACCTGAGAACCTCCATCTGCCTGCTGTTTTGCTGTCTTCATGGAGCCATCCTGTGTGAAGTACTCAGGGTCAACAACGCCCTCTTCCCATAACTGACGCATCCATTTTACTGCTTCTTTGTAATTTTCTTCCATCGGCATGAAGACCGGTTTTCCTTCGCCATTCAGTCCCATGTAGTTTCCGTCACGGCTTACCATGGTTCCGAACGGGGAAAGAATGTGGCGCAGATCACCGCTTAACAGTCCGCTGCCTGCTGCATTTGTGATACCGATTTCGTTGGTAGGATCCCCGTCACCATCAGCATCTTCTGTTGCAAATTTAACAAGAACCTCTTCCAGCTCTTTATAGGTCTTCGGTGTTTCCAGTCCTAAGTTATCCAGCCATTCCTGGTTGATGCACATAACATCGCCGCAAACCTTCGGACGAAGCGGAAGCTTCTTCGGTAAGCTGTAGATTCTTCCGTCATGGCTGGTGCAGACTGCTTTCAGTTCCGGATCAGCCTCAAAGGCTGCTTTCAGGTTCGGCATATCTTTTTCGATCAGATCTGTCAGATCCAGGAATGCCGATTTGTTCTGTGCCATATCTGCCTGTGTTAAGCAGATGGAGCCAAGAAATGCATCCGGGAGGTCTCCGGAAGCCAGCAGCAGAGATTTCTGCTCGGACCAGTCACTGTTGTAATAAACCTGCCAGTCGATGTTGATATTCATCTTGTCCTCGATTTCTTTCATGACGCCTTCATGCAGGAAATCGGTCGGCCAGGTATCGGTCCATCTTACCGTTGCAATTTTGTAGGTTGGGCGGTCACTGGTATCTGCTGTATCGCCGGCAGAAGATTCTGTCTTGGCAGAACTTGCTGCAGTGCTTCCACTCGTACTTTCCGCTCCTCCATTACTTCCACATCCTGCAAGCAGTCCGGCTGCCATTGCGGCCGAAAGAGCAACGCTCCAGGCCATTTTCGTTTTCTTTCTCATCATCATCTCTCCTTTATGATTTTTTTATTTGCAATACTTCTCTCCTGTCCGCAGGATCAGCCTTTCAGGGATCCGAGCATAACACCCTGATTGAAGTATTTCTGCACTAACGGGTACATACACATGATCGGCGCGGAGGAAACCACGATGATCGCGTATTTGATAAGATCGGCCATCTGCTTTGCCTCAACGGCTGCAGCGCCGGTACTCATGGCACTCATGGTCTGATTGCCGACCAGAATGCTTCGAAGGACAATCTGCAGCGGCTGCAGACTTTCGCTTCGGATATAAATCAATGCATTAAAGTAGGAGTTCCACTGTCCTACTGCTGCCCACAGGGCAATAACAGCGATAACGGCTTTGGAAAGCGGAAGCACAATCTTGAAGAAGAATCCAAGGTATCCACATCCATCCAGCTGCGCCGCCTCCCAGAGATCCTCCGGGATACTGTTGTTGAAGAACGTTCGTCCTACGATGATGTAATACGTTACAACGGAGAACGGAACAACCATAACCCAGAAGGTATCCAGCAGATGAAATCTCTGTACTGCCAGGTAGGTCGGGATCAGACCACCGGTGAAGAACATCGGGATCAGATAAAATGCCGTGAAGAATTTTCTTCCATATAAATGCTTTCTGGAAAGCGCGTAGGAAGCCGGAATATTGACAACAATTGTCACAAGTGTTCCCATAATTACGTAAGCAATCGTGTTACGGTAGCCGGTCCACAGCTTTGCATAGCTCGCCAGCTGTTTGTATCCTTTGAAGTTAACTCCTTTCGGAAGGAACATAATCTGTCCGTTGGATACGGCTGCCGGATCACTGAACGATGCAATGATGATGAAGTACATCGGATACAGGGTGATGATGATCAGAAGCACGCCGATCGTATACAGGATGATATCGAAAATCCAGTCTTCTCTGGATTTCTTTACTTTATTTGTTGATACTGCTTTTGCTTTACTCATATTTTTGCTCTCCATTCCTATGTAGGCTCAAAATTCTGTCAGATCAGTGAGGTATCACTCATTTTACTGGAAATGAAGTTGACTGCCAGAAGAAGAATCAGGTTGATAATGTTGTTGAACAGGCCAATTGCAGCGGAAAGGCTGTACTGGCTGCTCACAAGACCCATCTTATACACATAGGTGGAAATGATCTCACTTGAAGTACTGTTCAGTGTATTCTGCAGCAGGTAAACCTTCTCAAATCCAATGCTCATAACGCTTCCCATTCTCATGATAAACATGATGGTTGCCGTCGGCAGCAGAGCCGGAACGTCGATGTGGATCATTTTGTGCCATTTGTTGGCACCGTCCATTGTTGCCGCTTCATACAGGGTCGGGTCTACAGAGGAAAGTGTTGCGATATAGAGGATACTGTCCCATCCTACATGCTGCCATGCCTCAGACCATACATAAATGTGCGGGAATGCTTTTGCACTTCCCATCAGGTTCGGGAGCTTGAATCCAAGCAGTCCCACCAGCTTTGCGATAATACCTGTACTTGGGGAAAGAAACAGGATCAGCATTCCGGCATAACAACGGTGGAGATGAAGTGCGGCAGATAGTTGATACCTGGAAGAATTTTTTAAACTTCTGTGCCTTCATCTGGTTAACCAGCAGTCCCATGATAACCGGAAGCGGGAATGTTACCGCGATGGTGTAAAGACTGATATAATTGTGTTTTTAATGGTCAGACCGAACTGATAGGAGTTAAAGTACTGTTTGAAGTATTTCAGTCCAGCCCAGCTGCTTCCCATAATTCCTTCCGCAGGTGTAAAGTTTTTAAATGCAATCACAATTCCGTACATCGGATAGTACGTAAACAGTGCAAAAATGATGATGGAAGGAAGCATCAGTAAATATAATGGCCTGCTTCTTCTCACTTCCTCTACAAATCCTATGGAGCTTTTCTTTTTGGTTTTACTATGGTTGGCGCTCACATATCATCCCTTCTTTCCTTTAAATTTTTCGTAACTGTTCAGAGTCCCATCTCGATTTTTCTTCCATTTCGCATGGCTCTGAATCGTTACAATTTTTCTTTTTCATGCTCTCGTTTCAACCGATGAACATATTATACAAAAAAGAGGGGCGTTTTTCTATCATTTTCCGGCAGTCTGTATATTAAAAAAGAGATGTCTTTTCACATCTCTTTTTAATCAGAACGTTTTTTTGTTATTGACATCGTTTTTTTGTTATTTTTGTCTGCTCCGGTACTCATTTGGTGTACATCCGACCAGCTCCCGGAACGTTTTACTGAAATAAGAAAATTTCCATAGCCGACTTCCATCGCAATTTTGCTAATCGGAAG
>ENA-OQIM01000758-OQIM01000758.1-human-gut-metagenome-genome-assembly--contig:-NODE-758-length-11947-cov-2.182318_pt1 | contig 11947 bp, 15 predicted proteins | sample MGYA00242579_ERZ504744 | MGnify/ENA primary metagenome ERZ504744 (study PRJEB26092, sample SAMD00036441) | human gut metagenome | host: Homo sapiens | study: EMG produced TPA metagenomics assembly of...
CCAATCCTTACAACACCATGCTGGGCATGAGCCGCGCCATTCGACGGATTCCCCAACGCGTCAGAAGATGCCCCAAGTCAAAGGGGATTTTTGCGGGGTCCGTCGGGATTGTCCCACACTGCAATATTTTTCGGTATTTTTGGCGATGCAAGAGTACCGTGTTAATCGACTTCACTTTTTTGATGTCGATTCACTTTCCGAAAGGGTAATCTAATGACGGACCCCAGCCAATATAATCCGCAGAACCCGCAGCAGGCCCAGCAATATGGCGGTTACGGCTCCTACGGTCAGAATGATTACGGCCAGCAGGCACCGCAGTACGGCGCGCCGCAGTACAACAATGCGGTCGGATACAGCCAGCAGCCGCAATATGGCGCACCGCAACCTCAGCCACAGGGGTCCGGCAGCTTCTTCGCACTGACCGCTCCGCTCGACCAGCCGGCCTACAACTGCACCATCGGCGAGGCGTTCATCCGCTTCTGGAAAAGTACGCCACGTTCAAGGGCCGCGCCTCCCGCGGCGAATTCTGGTGGTGGGTTCTGTGCACATTCATCATCCAGATCGCGTTTGCCGTCATCTTCGCGGTGTTGGACGCCATCATCGGCAGCAATACAGCCAATGGAATGCAAAGTTTCGTCAACACCATTTGGGTACTGGCAACGATTGTTCCATCCCTTGCGCTTTCCGTTCGCCGCCTGCACGACACCAACAAGGCCGGCACCACGCTGGTCATCCTCTACGCGATTGACTTCATCGGTGGCGTTCTGCTGAACGTCGGCCTCGTCATGACGGGACTTGGCGCCATTTCCGTAATCGGTGGCGGATCGAGCTCGACTGGCGCAGCCGGCATACTCCTGTTGATCATCGGTTTCATCGCATGCCTGGCCACGTCGATCGTGCTCATTGTGCTCATGGCCAAGAAGACCGATCCAGCCGGCGCACGCTTCGACGATCCGGCAGCCGGCAACGGCTACGCCCCAGCCCCGGGCATGCCACCGGCCGCAACCGCACAATACACCCCGAACGGCACTCCGGCACCGGTCGCCGACCCGTACGCAGCAGCTGTTCCGACGCCAACCGCTGATCCGTATGCGGCAGCCGCTCCGGCACCTGCAATGCCTGCGCCGACTCCGGCAATGCCCACCGCAGACCCGTATGGCGCTCCGACCCCAGCCCCGGCAGCCACCAACACTCCGTACGGCAACCCGTATGGCGCTCCTTACGGAACTCCGACCGATCAGTACGCAGCACCGGCGATGCCGGCCGCTCCAGCCGCCCAGTACACTCCGGCCGCCCCGGCAGCTCCGTATGCGGCCCCGGCACCCGAAGCCCCTTCCATGCCGAGCATGCCTCCGCTGCCTACGGTTCCGACCGTTCCCACCATGCCGTCCGTGCCTCCGGTTCCGGAACAGTCCACCCAGCTTGACCAGACGCAGTTCGATCGCCCCACGTTCGGCAACGATTCGCAGGGCCAGACCCCGTACGGATCCGACAATTCCGACGATTCCGACGATCCTACCGTGTACGGCAACATACAGCATTGACGAAATATGCAGGTTCAGCACTGAACTTAAGAACCGAACTTGCAATAATCAGTACTACATAAAGAAAATCCCGGCACCGCAGTCGCAAGTGCGGGATTTTCTTATTCTTATATCGATAATTCCCAGTAATTCGGATTATCTCGGATTGCCCACGTCACGCAACATCCGCACCTTCGCCTGAATCACCCGAATCATCGGAATCATCCATGTAGCTCATACTTTTCATAGCGTCCGTCATCAAATTGAACTTTTCAGCGAGCGCTTCCTTGCTCTTACGTTCATCCTCATCTTTGGCTTCCTGCTCGGCCCTCTTCGGATCCCAACGCAGGCACTCCGCATGATGATCCCACTCCATGCCCGCGCACGGAATGACATTGTCCGCGGTTATGGTGAATGTGTTGTCGCAGAAGGAATTCTCCTCGAGCGGCGTTGCCCTGCCCGCCTCACGCACGGCATTACGCAGCGCAACCATTCGAGACAAGGTCACGTCGCCGACATAGATCGGCGGAACAGCCATCTGCTCGCACAACTCGTTGATGTACAGCATCACCGGCAGCACGCGCACGGTCTGTTCGTCCACATCGTCAATGCCTTCGCACATGAGATTCATCAGACCGTCACCCACCGCGAGCGCCGCGAGGAATCGCCCGGTGAGCGTCCTTGGGGTCGTGGTGAAAGCGTAGCAGTAGTTGACATCTTCCAGCGCTCCGCCGTCGAAGCCCAGGCTGACGCTCTGCCGAATGTACTCCACGATCTTTTGCAGTATATTGCGGACTTCCGTCTCGACATGGGCGTCGATGAAGATGCCCAGAATGTCGGCCGCTTCGAAGAACAGGTCGGCATTGTTGGTTTCGGAATAATTGCGCATCACATCGTATGCCTGATTGGCCCGCGTGAGCGCTTGCACAATTTCCGGATCGCAACCCGGAATCTCGTCCATTCCCTCGTACACGGCTTCCGCCACGGACGGGTTAATCCCGTGGGACAATCGCAGCATTGCCCTTGCCATGGTGCAGGAGAATCTTACTTGCAGATCTTCCGTGTACTTTGCGTCATTCTCCATCTCCTGAACGGTTTGCAGCGGCCATAATTCCACCACTCCAACACAGCTTTCGATGGCAATTTTCATATGAGGCCTATCGAATAATTGATAAAGCGCTCCGTTGTTGATAGTGAAAGCCATGCGTGCCCCTTTGCAGCTTCGACATTTTGTTTTCCTCACTGGACCCAACAGCATCCAGCCCTTCCATGATTGCATGGAATCCCCGTTCTTTCAACAACCGCCGCACTCATTGTCGCGTGTCTCGGTCAAAGTTTCCAATCCGGCGATTCCATGCGCATTATGCGCTATTTCACGTCGGCCGCGGGATCGACGTAAGCGATCGACAATACTTTGCGTGTATCGCAATCGTACGTAATGGAAGTGATGGAGGCGAGTGCCGTATGGCGTAGCAGCATATTATGTTCCGGGTGCCCGGTTTCCAGCATGTGCCTGTAGCTCCAGATGGGCGATTCATGGCTGACTACGATGATTTGCTCGCCGGGATGCTCCCCCACTTTTTCGAGGGCGAACGCTTGCACACGATGCGCGATCGACTGGTAGCTTTCACCCCAGCTTGGCTTCCACAGGTTGCGTACCAGCTTCCAGTTGCCGTTTTTCCAGAGTGCGCCTTCGCCGTAGCCGATGCGCGTGCCGCGGAATTCGTTGCGCGCTTCGATGATGCGCTCGTCGGTGGTGAGTTCCAGCGGCTCCTCGCCACGGGTTTCACGCACTTCGTTGAGTGCGGCGAGGATTTCGCCGGCCGTTTCGCGCGTGCGTTCCAGCGGCGACGAGTAGATGGCGGAAACTGTGTTGAGTCGTGGATTGACGGCAATGTAGTGCGCGGTCGCCTGCGCCATACGCACACCCACTTCCGACAGGTGGAATCCGGGCAGTCGTTCGTAGAGCAAATGCCTGGATTTTCGACTTTGCCGTGACGTACGAAATGGATGGTTGTTGCGGGCATCCCTACCGCCTTTCCGCAAGATGCTGCCGGACTGCTGACGTTGACCGATGGAACGAAAATTCTGCAATCGCAAGCTTTGGAAGCGTTGCGCAACCATTTTGCAACAACCGTCTTTCGCCCGCCGGACATCTTTTCGTCCACCAAGTGAACGTGTGGTGAGTACTTACAAAATAGCCAATCGAATTATGTCTGCCAACCTCAATGCACGCGTGTTGCGACAGTACCTCCGCATAAAGTTGTCTAGTTCAAGAAAATGGCACACAACCAGTCTCCACCCCCTATGCAACACGCTTGAACGTCAATCGATTGACGTTCAAGCAAGGTTGAAGTGAGAGACTGGGGCTGGAGAGCAAACAATCAAGACAGAACAAGGGTATATCAAGCGGTCCGCGGCAACGCAACGCAGCGGACGCAAGCACCAACCGTGAGCAGAAAGGAGCGGCAAAACATGACCAATTCAGCCTCGCCGGCGCCAAAAGCATCGGCCAACATCTTTTCGGAGGGTACGCGGAGCTTCTTCGCATACCGCACACCGCCCGATTTTCGGTCGGTTCAGTGATCGCATGCATGCCGTTCCCGATGGTCGGCATGACGATTACGATTTCCGTGCAGCATTATTACGGCAATTATTCGCTGGCAGGCGCGCTGACGGCCGTGCAGGCGATCGCGCTGGCCGTTGCGAGCCCGGTGCTCGGCAAGCTGGTTGACAAGTTCGGCCAGCGTCAGGTGTCGATTCCGACAATCATCGTGTGGATGATTGCGGCGACCGCACTGGTTTCCTGCATCACCGCCCGAGTGCCGTCGTGGATTCTGTTCTGTATCGTACCGTTCATGGCGGCGATTCCGCCGTGGGGCGCGATGAGCGTCAGCGTTGGACCACGCTGCTTAAAGGTGACACGGAGAAAACCAACCGCGCGCTTTCGCTTTCCGGCGTGTTCGACGAATGCATGTGGGTGATCGGCAATCCGCTCGCCTCCACACTGGCCGTGATTTCCGGGCTGTTGGCATTCTCATTCACTGGCGTGTGTGTGGTGGTCGGTGCGCTCATGTTCCTCACCGAACTTTCCACCGAGCCGAAATCGCAGACGCAGCTGGCTCGCGAAGCGGGCATGACCCGCAAGGAATACCGTGAGCGCGAAGCCGCCCGTTCCAAGGCGTTGCAGGCGGAAGCGGCCATTGAGTACGCTCGCGATCGCGCACGTTCCGAAGGCAAAACGGCTGCGGAAGTGCAGGCCGCCATGGATCAGGCCGCCGCCGATGTGAATGCCGGGCGCAAGGAATCGATTTGGGGCCGGGCCTAATCGCCGTATGCGTGACGTGGTTCGGTTTGGGCGCGTTCCAGTCGGCCGCCAGCATTTCGATCGTCGCGTTCGCCACGGAAGCGAATATGAAGCAGTACACCGGTTTCGTGTTCGCCTGCTTCTCGTTCAGCTCGCTGATCGGCGCGCTCGTGTATGGCGCAAAGAATTGGACTATTCCGCTGTGGAAGCGTTTCTACTTCTGCCTTGCCGTGGTCGATCTAGGCATCGGCTCGTTCATGTTCGCCAAACATCTGTGGGTGATCATGATCATCTACCTGTTCATCGGCGTATGCCAGGCACCGACGTGGTGAACGGCAACCAGCTGATGCTGCACTTGGTGCCGCCCACACGCTTCACCGAAGGCATGGCTGGATGGGTGCGATGAACTCAATCGGCGGTTCCGTCGGCTCGGCGATTGCCGGCCAGTTCATCGACCGTATGGGATCACACGGTGGTTTCATTGTAGTGACGGCTCTGGCGCTCACCTCGCTGGCGATCGCCCTGTTCGGCTTCAAGCAGATCAAGGACTCCACCGAGCAGCCCATGCTTACCACCGTAAGCGTGTGACCTTTCGCACGTAAAGCATGCAGAGCATACGAAAAGGCGGTGCTTATACCTTTATAGGTGTAAGCACCGCCTTTTCATATTCAGGACTGTCCGGCCGTCTGCGCGAGTCGGGAATCAGGGCAGATTTGATCAGGGCAGATTTCCGGGTTGTGCAGACAGATTTTCCGAATTCAGGACTACTTGGGCCAGCCGTTGGGAGTGTGTTCCAGCGACCATATGCCAAGCTTGTGCGAGAAGCTGTTCTGCCACTTGGCTTCCAGCTCTTCCGGCGTGAGGCGGTTGTCAGCCTTGCGCAAACGGTTCATGGCGTTGGTATGCGTATCGTCGAGCAACCATTTGCGCGTCAGGAAGTTCCACACCATCACCACGGCGGTGGCGATGAGCTTGCGACATTGGTGCGGATCAGATATTCCGTGCTCTGCGACACGTAGGCATCATGGTTCATGCCATACGTGGAGATCCAAATAATGGCGTCGTTCATGAACAGGCCGATGACCGCGCCGACCACGAAAATGAGGATTTCCATCCAGCGGGCCATGTCGTCACGGTGCTTGAACACCAGTTTCATGCTGGCAATGTAGTTGAAAATCAGGGAAATAATGAACGAGATGGTTGCGGCGAGCACGTTGTGCATATGGAACACGCCGACGAGAAGATTCAGAATGCCCCAGTCGATAATGAAGGCGATCACGCCAACGAGGCCAAATTTCATAAGCTGTTCAATCAGTTTTCTCACAACGAATATTTAACACGCGCACGCAGACCACCTTGGCGGATATCCAGACAAAGCCCAAAATTTCTCACACAGCCACCCCGTCTGAGCCGTTTGACGCCTAGACTGGAGATGAACACGCAAAGGCTGATTCCAACAATCCAAGGAGAGCATCATGCCAGTCATCCACACTCATGTTTCCGTTTCCACCACTCCCGAGCAGCGCGAGGCGCTGAAGTCCGCATACGGCAAGGCGATCACCGCCGTTCCCGGCAAGTCCGAAGGCTGGCTGATGTGCCCGTTTGAAGACAATATGCCGATTTATTTCGGCGGCGACGATTCCAAGCCGGCCGCATACGTCGAGGTGAACGTGTTCGGTCGTTCCGTGCCCGGTTCCGCCTGGGAGAAGCTGACCGAGCAGATCATGGCCGCGTTGGAGAAGGAACTGGGCATTCCGGCCGACCGCACGTACATCCGCTACACCGCCACCACCGACTGGGGCTGGAACGGCGGCAACTTCTGACGAAGTCACCTCCGTTCCTTCGAGGTTCGCCCATATTGCGAACCTCTCACCTCACCTACGGGAAACACACCGTGTTCCCCGCCTCACGGTTCGGGGCGTCAACTTCTAACGAAGTCACCTCCGTTCCTTCGAGGTCATGGCGTTGCGACGTTCGCTAGAAACCGCCGAAATTAAGGTGCAAAAAGGCGGTCACCTACGCATATACGCAAGTGACCGCCCTAAAATGTTGCGATCAGAACGCTACGACTCGTTTATCACACGATCTTCGGCATCGGCGTGGTCAGCGAAACGGTGAGATTCACATGCACCAAACCGGCACCGGAATGCACTTCAACCTTCTTCAACGTCACCGTACGCTCTTCAGCCGGAGCGGAATCGTTGTCAGTCATCGTGGCCGGAGACTTCACCGCAACCAGTGCAAGCGAACCGAAATCAATACCGGCGCTGGCGCACAGGTCCACCGCCTTATTAAGCGATTCAGCAAAACCGTCCTTCAGGATCACGCGATCTGCCGGAACACCATACGCATTTTCGGCAACCCAACGCACGTTCTCCACCAGAGCCATACCCTTGTGGCTGTGCGGCGTGGCCGGCATGGAACCATTCACCACCGCGTCAACGAACGCGTCAAGCTGCGGGGCGAGCGCATCGCCGCCATCGCGATACAGGTTGCCGATAATCGGCTCGCGGAACTCCAGATCCTTGGCGGTCTGCTGCAACGCCGGAATTTGATCGTCTTCGCCATCCCACAGGTTAATCAGCGGGAACGTAGGAATATCAAGACCTTCCAAACGCTGCACGTGGAACGGGTAACGCCAGGCAAGCGCCGGATCGTCACGCCAAGTGGAAGCGCGGGTCACCACAATCGCGGCGGACGGCCACTGTGCGCCATACTCGCGGCAAGCAATGTCAAGCCACTTCTGAGCGCCCGCGTCAGCACCGTAACCGGCCTCGACGATCACCACATCATGCAGGGCGCACGCCATTTCCACGGAAACCAGCGTCGGAATGCCGATCGACACGTTCGCGAACGGACCGCCGTGCACATACACGGGAGAACCATTCACCGTTTCCGTCTTCGCCGGCTTCACCGCATCGGAAAGAATGCCGGTAATACGCCACAAATCAACGAATTCACCGAACGTAACGGCCTTGCCGTCCTTCGTGCCGGCAATCATCTTGGCAACGCGCTCGGCGATCTCATCCATGGAACGGGAGAGCACCACGATCTGCATGAGCTCGCAGGTCGGAGTGAGCACCACACGCTCGGCCACATTGCCCTTGCCGCGGTCCACCGCGATCTGACGCAGCGAACGGGACGGCACTTCGGAAACGCGCGGCACGGCGATATCGTCGAGCTTGCCGTCGTCGATGGCCTTCTCAGCGAAGGAAACCAGCAGGTTCTGGGCCGCTTCGATAGCGCCCATTTCGCCGCACAGACCCCAGTCGATCAGCTCAGGGTGGGTCAGGGAAGCCTTGCCGCCGCCCGAAGCGCCACCCTTGGAACCGGCAGCGGTAATGCCCATGCTCGGCTGACGGAGCACTGCGGCCGCATCAATGCCACGCTCACGCAACGCGTCGATCAGCGCGATCGTGGTGGTGGTCTTGCCCTCGCCGCGAGACGCTTCAGCGGAGTATCGGCGGTGACGAGCACGACCTTGCCATGCTTGCGTGGAGCATCCGGATCATTCTTCAAATAATCGAGATAGCCGAACGCATCAATCTTCTGCACCAAGCCGTACTGGCTGGTGAAATCCTCAATGCTGGTCACTGGGGTTCCTTTCTTCAAATTGGAATGCACGCCATTCTAACGATGTTGTATTGCGGAAAATAATTGGCTCCCGCAACGTGGTCACGAGAGCCGAATAGTGAGATTTTAGAAGTCCGACATGTGGAAGCCGTTCTTCATGTTCATGCTGGCGGTGTACAGCACGGAATCAAGAAGCTTGTCGGTTTCCTCCTTGAGCTGCGCGGCCATGGTCTCGTTGGCTGCGGCAAGGATTTCACGGGCTTCGCCGTTGCGCACGGCTTCGATGATTGCATCCGGTTCCATAGGCTGAACATCGCCGATTTCGTCTTCCGCATCGAATTCGTCGGTCACGTCACCCACCAAACGTTCGATCTGCTCGTCGGTAGAGGCAACCATGCGGTGGCCCATCGCGCCGGTCTTCTCCTGATAGCGTTCCACGGCGTTGGCGGTGTCGGCGAAGCTGGAATCGCACAGGGCCGCGATGATGCGGTTCTCCCAATAGAAGTTTTCGGACGTGACGCGCGTGGTGGTGTCTTCCAAATACTTCGGCGTGGAGTTGACGTTCGGAAAGAACGGCACGAGCGTGTTGAACGGATTGGAACCATAGGCGATCCACTGGATCGCACGGCTCACCTGCGGGCGGTACGGGCGGATCTGCATCACCGCAAGCTGGCTCTGACGGTTGATGCCGATCGGGCGGAACATGTGGCGGGTGCGCTGGTCGCCAAGCTTTCCATACGGATCGTACGGAGTGCCCTGATAGTGGGAGCTCAGCACATACTTCACATCTTCGATGGTGATTTTGCGTTCCGGCTGGCGAGCCCACGGAATATCGTCGGAAACCGGCTTATGATCGGCATCCTGACCATCCCACTGCTCGTCGTACGGGTTAAGGAAACGCTGCATGTACCAGGCACGCGGAGTGTTGTACACGTGGTCGGAATCGGAGTGGGAGCCGAACGCGTCACGCGGGTTGAACGGAGTGGAATTCTCCACCGACAGGTCAAGATGGTTGCGTTCGATGAACTCGGCCAGATCGGCGGAGCACATGTGGTCCTCCTGCTCGCCAAGCGCATCTTCAAGATCAAATTCGTCAATGCCCAGCTGGTTCGGCATGGTCACGTACGCTTCGTCCGGCACACGCTTGGCAATCCAATGATGGCCGCCAACGGTTTCCAGCCACCAGATCTCGTCGACGTCGGAGAAAGCAACGCCGTTCATCTCATACGTGCCATACTCCTCAAGCAGAGCGCCCAAACGTTCCACACCCTCACGGGCGGTGGTGACGTACGGCAGCACGAGAGTAAGGAAATCCTCTTCGCCAATGCCACCGGCGACTTCCGGCTCATAGCCTCTTCGCCTTCCTTGCCTTTGGCCGGCGTGAGTTCCACGAACGGATCGGCACCGAGCACACGCTCATTGGTGGTGAGCGTTTCGGTGGCGCTCATGGCAACGTTCGCCTCGTTCACACCCGCTTCGCCCCAAATGCCTTCCTTCAGATCGGCATTCGGCACAGCCGTATACTGCAGCGGATTGTCAGGAAGATCGATTTCAACATGCGAAAGCACGCTCTTGTACTTGCGCGGCTGATCTTCAGGCTTGACTACGATGAAGCGCTTCGGGCAAAACTCACCATTTGCACTATCTTCATTACGGGCGATGATGGTCGATCCGTCATAACTTGCGTCTTTGCCAACCAAAATCGTGGTGCACGCCATAATTATTCAGTAATCCTTTCGATTATTGTCAATACGTTTTCGTCGGATATATTTCTGATTTCCGCATCTTTATATCGTTATATTGCTGCGGAAATCAAATTTCTGGCCTTACTTGAGATCCTCTTTCACAAATCAGGCTTTTCCAGTGAGGAAAATAGCGCCCTGATCAACGATTGTACCGGAAGTACGCAGCGCACGTTCCATTTCGTTGAGCCAGAATCCCTGATTGAGGCCGGCGAGCGGAGCCGTGGTACCCCACACATGCAGATAGTAGTCATGATCCTGATCTGGCGGATATGGACCGTTGTAACGCATCGTCACTGCGGGATCACTGCTGCGGCCCTGCAGCAACGGCGAGGCGGCGGACGTGCGTCCCTGAATCGTTTCAGGAATCATCGCGGAAACCGTGCGCGAGAAATCAGCCGGAATCGCGAGCGCGTGAGAATCGTTGAAATCGTACATCAGCGCATCCACGGGCAGGTTCGCGAGGGACCAATGATTCCACTGGAAACCGCATACCGGAATTGAATCCGGATCAACGAATTCCCAATGCAGGAACTGCACTGCAGGATCAAGCGCATCAATGTAGGAAGGGGAAGGGAAACAATCGGCGTACCGTCGATGCAGTTCTCAGGCGGCGCGCTTGGCAAACGCGTCGGGAATGACGGTGAAATCTGCGGAAATCTTCATGCACCCAGTATCCCTCAAGCGTCTGACTCATACAAGGTTTCAATTGACGGCATAACGAAACATAACGAAACGACCCCTGCGGCGAGCCTGTGGGGCACGCGGGCAGGGGTCGGTCCGGGAAACAGGGCCTATCAGACCTCACATCGCTTGAAAAACAAGGCATTACAGGCGATAGGCACAGCTAGTACGGCTCAGTTGGCCGGGTGGTAGAAGTCGCCGTTGAGGGCGGCTTCGGCACGGGCCTGAGCCTCTTCGAAGGTGACTTCGGCAAGGGAGGCACGCACGTCGTCGAGTGCCACCGGAGTCATGGACAGGGAGTTCACGCCAAGACCGGCCAGCACTACGGCCAAGTCCGGATCGGCAGCGGCCTCGCCGCACACGCCCACCGGCATGCCCTTGGCGTTGCCCGCGTCGCAGATCATCTTGATGGCACGCAGCACCGCCGGATGCCAGGCGGTCTGATAGTTGGCAACGGAACCGAGCGTACGGTCGGCGGCCAGCGTGTACTGGGTCAGATCGTTGGTGCCGATCGACACGAAGTCGGCCACGTCGGCCACCTTATCAGCCATAAGCGCGATCGACGGCACCTCAGCCATCGCACCCACGAACTTCAGACCGAAGCTCTTGCCAAGCTTCACGAAATAGTCAGCCTCATGCTGGTCGGCAACCATCGGGGCCATGACCCACAGGTTCGCGTCGGTGGCGGCATCGGCTGCGGCGAGCGCCTTGAGCTGGCCTTCGAGCACGTCCATGTGGGCGCGCAGGTGCGCAGACCGCGCAGGCCGAGAGCCGGATTCGGCTCGTCTTCCGGAGTGAGGAACGGCAGCGGCTTGTCAGCGCCGGCATCGAGCATACGAATCACGACCTTCTTGCCCGGGAACTGGCTCAACAGCTCGGTGTAAGCGCGGGTCTGCTCTTCGACGGTCGGCGGCTCGGAGTTGCCGATGAACAGGAATTCAGTACGGAACAGACCAACGCCTTCAGCGCCATATTCCAGCGCCTTAGCTGCATCGGCCGGCTTGCCCACGTTGGCGAGCAGCGGAATGAGGTGGCCGTCCTTGGTGGAGCCCGGATTGCCGCGCAGTTCCTTGGCTGCGGCCGCGCGGGACTTGGCGGCTTCGGCTGCGGCGATCTCC
>ENA-OQIM01000759-OQIM01000759.1-human-gut-metagenome-genome-assembly--contig:-NODE-759-length-11946-cov-1.542347_pt1 | contig 11946 bp, 19 predicted proteins | sample MGYA00242579_ERZ504744 | MGnify/ENA primary metagenome ERZ504744 (study PRJEB26092, sample SAMD00036441) | human gut metagenome | host: Homo sapiens | study: EMG produced TPA metagenomics assembly of...
ATGTTTCCGCAATCTGTCCGCTTCTCAAGAAATATGGCATCATGACTGTTGTCGATTCCGTATCTGCATCCTTCGGTGAGCCGATGCGCATCTCCGACTGGCAGATTGACATCATGTGCGGCGGTTCCCAGAAGGTCGTCTCCGCACCTCCAGGACTTACTTTCGTAGTCATCAGTGACGATGCAAAGAAAGCCATGACAGAGCGCAAGATCACCGATTGCGTCTTTCTATGCAAACCTGACCACTTTTGCACATTATTATGAAGAAAAGTGGTTCCCGTACACCATGCCGATCAGTGATATCTACGGACTTCGCGCAGCGATCGACAATATCGCCGCTGACCCGGATATCCTCGCACGACACGAAAAGATCGCTGAGGCTTCCCGCAAGGCGATCACCGAAGCTGGACTTTCCCTTTATCTTAAGAGTGGATTTTCCAGTACAGTGACTGTATTTGAAGTACCGGAAGGAACTACTGCAGCCGCCATTCTCGATGGTATCAAAAAAGATTACAATATCATGCTTGCAGGTTCTTTTGATGTACTTGCAGGCAAAGTCATCCGCATTGGACATATGGGAAATAATGCTGATTTTTACAATGTCCGTGAGGTTTTTGCCGCATTGGACGGAACTCTTGCCAAACTCGGTGTTCCGCTTAAAGCAAGCATGGAGGAAATTTTCTGCGACAGCATGAAATAAAGAGCATCTGAAACACGGATATTGATAGAAACAATATGAAATTAGAGATTCTGTTTTACAAAATGTTCTGTAAAGAACTGAAAGAAAAGAGGCACTTTTACTATGAATAACAACCTGAAAAAATTAATCCTCGCTGCTTTATTTGCAGCACTTTCCTGTGTGGCAACCATGTCCATCCGTATCCCAACTCCGGGAACAGGCGGATACATCCATCCGGGTGATGCCATCGTCATCCTTTCCGGTGTGATCCTTGGACCTGTATGGGGATTTTTTGCAGGCGGCATTGGTTCTACACTTTCTGACCTGATCGGCGGATATTTCGTTTATGTACCGATCACTTTCGTGATCAAAGGACTGGTTGCACTGGTTGCCGGACATCTGTATCAGAAAATCGGCAAAACTCAGAAGAGCCGTTACGTTGCAGTCGTTCTCGGCGGTGTTGCAGACATCATCCTTGTTGCAGGTGGATATTTCGTATGTGAATACTTCATCTACGGTGCAGGTGCTGCTGCCAGCATCCCGGCAAACATCATCCAGGGTATCGGCGGACTTGTTATTTCCTGCATCCTCTATCCGATCCTGATCTCCATCCCGAATGTACGTCAGATGACTGTTGCGACACGGTAAAAATGCAAATTTCGGCATCGAAAAAGCATTATTTGTATGAATCGATGCTGATAATCCAATTAAATGGCTGTATTGTGCATCGGGAAATCGAGGTTAACGTATAATCGATGCCAGTCATTTAATATAGCATATGCAACAGGCATCGAGGAACAGATTTCTCATCTGTCTCGATGCCTGTTAACAATTAACTTAAACTTTATCTACTATTTTGTGGATTTTAGTTCCATGCTTTGATGCTCTTGGCATCTTCATGGAATTGAAATCCTTTTTATATTGCGATCAGATAAAGTACTCGATGACTTCCTCCGGTACGGTTCTGGTCTTTTCGTTATAGATGAGGACTGCTTCCCGCTCTTCCAATGGACCGAGGGAATAGATTTCTTTATTTTCCTGGTTAAAGTATTTGAATGGAACAATACGGTTGTAAGCTCTTGGATGATCTTTGTCAATCAGTATGTCTTTCTGCTCATAGGGTTCATCCCAGTAATACGGATCAAAAAGAAGGATATTTCCATTCTCCACTCCGGTCATCAGGACATAGTGCTCTTCGTCCAGATACAGACGGACAACTGCCACGCCGCCGTGGTTCAGTGCATGATTGATGCGGCTCTCCTCATTTATGTACACGCTTCGTCCAGACAGGTATTCACTGCTCACGGACATGATTCCAAGCTCTCCGTACTCATTTAGCCAGTTGCTCAGGAACATCATCGCGGCTCTGGATGTTCCCCTTTTCCCCGGGATACCTTCCTTGCTGTGGCAGTCCAGGCAGTAGAGCATGGTATTTCGGATCGCCTCCGGCGGGATTTCCTCCCGTTCAAATAAATAGGCGATCGCATTCATCATGGATGTCGGCCCGCAATCGTATTCAGATAACTGGTAATGTAATGGATTTTTCATAATAAAATCCCTCTCTTCGGTAAGTTTCAATGCAACCAGTTTATACCAAACCGCTGCTTTTGTAAACCGATGAGAGTGATGATTGTGTTGCTGTTCACTTTATTCACAGCAACTTGGTCAAACTGCATTCCAAATCACCTTCGGTGATAGCATTTTGCCCCGTATGTCTCGGGATTTTGCCATATATATGGCAAAACACCTCGCGGGATATTACCCGTAAACAGTATAATAATTTTACACTATCACTTCGCTTTTCCGTTGCTTCCTGCGACCATGATCTTCTGCATGACGTATTTCTTAACTTCTTCATCGATTGCAATAGCAGACCAGCTCTGTCCGTCAATGCCGATTCCTGCGATATCATCCGGTGAAACACCGCTGGAACTGATCACTGTCCAGATAGCCTTGCACACAGCCTCCCACCATTCATCCGGATTCTGTTCTGCCCAGCCCGGGTGTGGGTAGTACACCGGATAACCTTCTGAAACTGTCGCTTCTACTTTGCCGTCTTTTCCAAATAACGCAACTTTACATGCACTTGTTCCTATATCAATCCCCAATAAATACTGTTTCGTCATGAGCTTTTTCTCCTTCTCTGGTCATAGATCCTTTTTTCTGTTTCTTTACGGAATATACGTTAAAAACTGGATCTTGCGGAAAGATGAATCACTCAGGAAACATTCGTGTGCGTGCTCCTGTTCATAGAGGATTTTGCCAAGAAGGGCATTGCGTTCTTCATCGACGGCAATCTGCTTCTGTACCACATCTTCTCTGGCGGCATCAGGGTTATAATTGACCAGACTCAGGAGAAAAACGCGCCGGTCGCTCTCGGTCCGCTAGGAGATCTGGAATTCCTCTGCCAGCTCTGTGAGGCTTATTTCCTGTTCTGTTTTGCTCAATTTCCGGATCATGGAAACAATTCTTTTGTTCATACGATGTTCTTCCTGTGATTTTTTTATTTACATGGTTTTCTTTCTATGGAGCAGTTATTTATAGTTTTCTATGTATGCCAGGATCTGCTCCGGATCGTCCATGAATGCACAAAGTTCCATATTGGAAGCATCCATAAATTTCTCGTCTGCGGTATGCTGAAGAAGTGCCTTCATTCCATCGTAATAGCCATTGATATTGTAAAGGACGATCGGACGGTCCAGCCTGTGCAGACTTTTGAGTGTCAGGATCTCAAAAAACTCTTCATAAGTTCCGATCCCGCCTGGTGTTACGATCGTTGCGTCTGAACGTTCCTCAAGGAGTTTCTTGCGCTCGCGCATGGTTTCTGTAAAAATAAATTCGCTGCAGTTCTCATAGAGAACTCCCGGCTTGTCGAAGAAACGTGGAGCAATGCCGAGAATATAACCGTCTTCGGAATCAACGCCTCTGGCTGCTGCTCCCATCATTCCGGTCGCTCCGCCGCCAAACACAAGGCCATGCCCCCGCTTTGCCATCATTTTGCCAAGTTCTTCTGTTTTTTCATAATAGATCTGCTCCAGTTCTGCGCTGGAGGCTCCATAGATGCATATGTTCATAATTTACTCCAATCCTGCGAAAAATAACTCGTAAAAATCATCCTCACCTTCCAGCATCGGAGAATTTTCCCCGCCGCCATTGGTGCTTCTGCGCATGGTGGCATAAAATTCTTCTCCGGCGGTGATGAGGTCCATGTCATAGATCTCGTAGCCCAGTTCACGGCATTTCTGGCAGAATGCGCTGAGCGGCTGTGCATCCTTACGTGTTTCCAGAAGCTCTGCCCGAAGGTTTTCGTCGCGGCGGGCTTTGCTTTTTAGTTCGTCTAGCATTTCTGTAATTTCCATGATGTTTCCTCCTTTGATCAATGGATGTGCCACAGCACTTCCTTTATATGCAATACAAATGCGAAATGCAGACATACACCAGCGTATATGTCTGCACTACTTTTCTGATTCTGCGGTGTTGTCTGAATATAAGATACCACATCTTCCTTATGTAATTCAATAACTTTCAGAACGACACACATCCCGTATAAGTAATCGGTGTTACTGTTCACAGCAACTATATCCTCATTCCATTTACGAATTGCTTTTTTCTTTACATCTTTCGGCGGCTGTTATAAGATTAATATAGTATTTATGCCGCGGTGGAAGGCGGCGGAATGGAGAGTTTTATGTCCGATTATTTTATAACACAAATCACCGCATCAGATAAGCGCGGCAACCGTCTGGTAGACGAACTACTTACGTCGGAAGGAATCCGAAGGGATGGGAATCTTGATTATACCTGTGGGATGTATGATGATGAAATGAATCTGATCGCAACAGGAGCTGTTTTGGAAATACGCTTCGGTGTATGGCGGTCAGCCATGAACACCAGGGCGAGGGACTGATGAATTCGATTGTCGGCGCAGGAGTGTGCGCGGGCGCGGAGGCATACGGTTGCGGAGATGCAGGATAGAATAGAGGAAATTCTGGGGAATTCCCAGAATCCCGTCAATTTATATTGACATTTTTTAGCAGGGCAAATGCCTGGGGGCTTTTGTTTATATTGGGATATAAGAAAACCGTCAAGGGACTTGGCCAGTCCCCTGACAACCCCTGGGTTGGGTGTTTGACGGAAATTTTGTCTTGTGTAGTGCCCTTTGAAAAATTCTCCTGGTGTTTCAGGTCGGAAGGCTTTCGTATGAATGGAGCTCAGGCTTGCGCTGGTGCTCCTTGAGTCTTAGTTTTCTTAAGCTATAGATTTCGTGACATAAAAATAACAGGATATCTTCTCTTTCGCATGGAGAAGATATCCTGTTATTTTATCATACTACTAGCCGTCGACGCCACGCCTTCGGCGTGCTCGCGGGAAGTACAGCTATTACCAACTCAAGTTGCCGCGCCTTTCGCGCCAGCGAAACAGCCCTACACAGTTGGCGTCAACACTGTTCTGTCTTGATGAGCCAAGCGTGACCAAAAAGGGGGTGTCTGAGGGGGACATTCGACCTTCGCAACTATGAGATCGCCCCCCCCTCAGGGTTTTCAGCTGCCAAACTGGCGGGCGTTTGGGCAGTCCCCATTACGCTTCTTCTGTTTCTTCCTCAGGTGTTACAGTCTCCGGAACAGCTCCGTTGTGGACAGTTACAACGGTCAATACAACAGCTTCCGGATCATCTTTGATATCGATGTCTTTATCTTTTGCAAGGCTCAGATCCTTGACACGGATGGTATCGCCAACTTTGAGTCCAGCTACATCTACTTCTACTTTGTCAACCAGTGCTGACGGATAAGCTCTGTAGTTCACCTCTTCCATGTTCTCCTGGAGAACACCCTCTGCTACTTTATCGTGGTTTACGATCACGATCTCAGCAACAGAATGTACTTTTTCATTGCTTACCAGTGCCTGGAAATCAATCTCATCTACTCTGCCTGCCAGTGGGTTGAAGTCAACCTCTTTGATCAGTGCGTCGTATGTCTGACCTTCTACATCCAGCATAACCTGGCTTCCTTTGTGGTCAGTCTTTAACAGTTTGTCAACCTCGGTCTTCAGCATTTTTACTGGAATGGAACCTTCGATCTCACGACCAAATACATTACCTGTAACGTATCCTTCTCTTCTCAGTCTTTTTGCCTTAACGTCCATGCTTCTTTTTTCAGCTTTTAAAGTATTCATTTGTCTTTTCCTCCAAAAATCTGATGCTTAGCAGCCTTCAACTTTGTTTTGTGAAAGGAGGTTTTGTTAAGTTCTGTTTACTTTTTACGGTTAGAAGTATAGCACTGAGTGCCAAAACAGATTAACCAAATATTATTTTATTTAGTTCTTATTTTTGTTAATATTTTAAAGTTGTATACACGGGCATGAATTCTCTGACTTTTTTATTACTAATATCGAACTTCCGTCTATGGAAGTCTGTTTTTTAACATGCTATAATATATAAAAATTTATTAGGATGAGGTAACTAAAAATGTATCATGACTTGACCGAGGGGAAAATCTCCCGCTCACTGCTGCTGTTTGCGCTACCTATGATGGCCGGCAATCTTCTGCAGCAGTTCTATAATATTGCGGATACGCTGATCGTCGGGCGTGTGCTTGGAAGCAATGCGCTGGCGGCGGTGGGATCTGCTTATACTCTGATGACTTTTCTGACTTCTATCTTTCTGGGACTCAGTATGGGATCGGGGGCTCTTTTTTCTATTTATAAGGGAAAAAACGATCAGGATTCTCTGCGCATGCGATCGTACATGCTTTTGCACTGATCATGCTGTCACAGTGCTTTTGAATGTCCTGGTGTACATAGGAATTGATCCGATCCTGCATTTCCTGCGTGTACCTGACGAGGTATGGGATGGCATGAAGCTTATCTGCTTGTGATATTTGCGGGTATCATTGCCACTTCACTGTACAATTACTTTTCCTGTCTGCTCCGTGCACTTGGGAATTCCACGATTCCGCTGGTATTTCTTGCGGTCTCTGCTGTCCTGAATATCGGACTGGATCTTTTGTTCGTGGCTGTACTCCCATGGGGTATCCGTGGTGCCGCACTGGCAACGGTGATCGCACAGTATGTTTCAGGCATCGGCATTACGCTCTATGTACTGCTGAAATGCCGTGATCTGCTTCCTTCCAGAGAGGATCTACAATTCAACCGCCAGATCCTTGGTGAGATTGGAAATCTGTCTTCTATGACCTGCGTCCAGCAGTCTGTCATGAACTTTGGTATCCTGATGGTGCAGGGACTGGTAAATAGCTTCGGACCGGTCATTATGGCTGCTTTTGCTGCTGCTGTCAAAATTGATACGTTTGCGTATCTTCCGGTACAGGATTTCGGCAATGCATATTCTACCTTTATCGCACAGAATTACGGTGCAGGCAAAAAAGATCGAATCCGCAAGGGAACAAGGGAATCATTCCTGATCAGTTTTCTTTTCTGTATTGTGATCTCGGCGGTGGTATGTATTTTTGCCGCACCGCTGATGCGGATCTTTGTCAGTGCGAAGGAAACTGCAGTTATTGCTTCCGGTGTGCGGTTATCTCCGGATCGAGGGGGCTTTTTACTGCGGAATCGGCTGTCTGTTTTTGCTGTATGGTTACTATCGTGCAGTCAAGAAACCGGGCATGTCCGTCATCCTGACTGTGATATCTCTCGGAACACGTGTAGCTCTGGCGTATATCCTGTCTGCATATATCGGAGAAACCGGCATCTGGATGGCGATCCCGATCGGATGGGTGTTTGCCGATATTACCGGCCTCGCTTATATGAAATTTCAAGAAAAATAGTCACCTCTGGCAACTCCATACAGATACAAAAACAAAAGAGCGCAGTTCCCGTTAAAGACACGTGTAAACCCTGTATTCTGATTTCACGGTACTGTAATTACTGGAAAAATCGCTTCAGACACGAAGCTTCTAAGACTGCCCCTGCAGGCATCAGAACTACTTTTATACTATCATTCCTACATATACAACAGGCAGGAATGAGTTTTTTCCACTCGTCCCTGCCTGTTATCATTCTCTTATTTTACTTACTTTTCTTTCGCTTTTTTATCTGCCAGAATCTCCTCTGCCATTTCCACCTCTGTTTTTCATCCTTCGGAAGAACGATATTCAGGATGATTGCGAATAACGCTGCCGGAACAATACCGGAGCCGCCGAAGATCAGGTTGATGCTCTCCGGAAGCTGTGCAAGAACTGCGGAGTTGGAACCGAGCCCGTATCCAACGCCAAGCGCAACCGAAACGATCGTTACATTTCTCGGTGATATAGGCCATTTGGTAATAAGCTGGATTCCGCTGACTACGATGGAGGAAAACATCATGACAGCAGCTCCTCCCAGAACGCTCTGCGGCATGATAGAGATCAGTGCTGCAAGTTTCGGAAACAGTCCGCATGCGATCAGGAAGATTCCACCGATTCCAATGCTGTAACGGTTTACGACTTTGTTCATTGCGACCAGGCCTACATTCTGGCTGAAAGATGTGTTCGGAAGGACACCTAACAAAGCTGCGAAAGAAGATCCCAGTCCGTCACACATAACACCACCGGAAAGTTCTTTGTCCGTAGCCTCTCTTCCAAGGCCACCCTCTGTGATACCGGAAATATCACCTACTGTTTCTACTGCTGTAACTACAAACATAATACAGATCGGAACGATTGCCTTCGCGTCAAATACCCATTGACCGGCATAATCTTCGGAACTGCAAACCAGGATGCGTCTGCCACCTTGCTCCAGTTCACTACCCAGGCCTTTGTTGCCTCTACTGTGGCACCCGTTTCATCCACATAGGTAAATGTTGTCGGAAGGATCATTGCCATGATCGATACCAGGATATATCCGGCAATAATACCGATCAGAATAGAGGAAAAACTGGTAAATCCTTTTGTTCCATGTTTCAGTGCAATGATCACGACCAAAACAAAAGTACCTACAAACAGATTTTCCAGAGAGCCATAATCTGCTGCTGAACTTCCGCCTCCGAAAGATCCGATACCAACAGAGATCAGTGAAAGTCCAATAGACAGTACCACTGTACCGGTAACAACTGCAGGGAAAAATTTGCGGAGTGGTTTCAGAAATCCACCAAGTACTGTTTCAAACAGACCTCCTATAAAACATGCCGCCAGGACTGCTCCATATCCTGCAACCCCACTTCCCATTGTAATCGCAACACTTCTGCAGACACCGATGAAACCGGAACTCGTTCCCATGACGATTGGTAGTTTTCCGCCGATCGGTCCGATCGTGTATACCTGGATCAGTGTTACGATTCCTGCAACCAGCATGGCATTCTGAAGGAGTGCCACCTGAATACTGCTTCCTGATTCAATGCCGCACACTCCTGTAATGATCAGAAGTGGAGTCAGGTTGCCGACAAACATTGCAAGTACATGCTGCAGTCCAAGTGGAATCGCCAGTTTCAGCGGGGGCTTTCCATCAAGATCATATGGCGTTGCCACGTTTTTTTCTTTTGTTTCCATATTCTTTCCTCTCTTTTCTCTTTTTACCGAGCCAAATAAAAAAGGAAACAGCAGGTATTTTCGCCTTCGAAGTCATCTGCTATTTCCTTTATACATGCAGCTTGTGCACAAAATTTTCTCTCGATGCGTTTATTATAACAATTTTTTTGTATCTGTCAATTTCTTTTTGCAGGTATTTTCTTTGTACTTGATTTTGTACATTTATCTTTCCGTACTTAATAATACTCATGATCGATCTGTATCACCGCAAAATATTACTTCCCCGGCAGGCCATGTACCTGTTCTTTCAGACGGTTCATGATCTCATTGTCGGTCAGGGAAGTTTTTCTCGGCACTTCCACATCGAAGATCAGGTTGGTTCTGGTCGTCCCCTTGACCATACGGAAGTCGTGCATGCTGAAGCTTCATCCAGAGACTGTACCATCGCCTCCACCTTCGCCCTTCATTTCCAGAACTTCCTTATCGTCTTGTCACGATCGGGTCCATGTGGATCGTTGCGGAACAGTTCAGCTTTTCCTGAAGTTCATGTTCGATATGGTCGATCTGCTCGTGGATGTCCTGGATATCCCCATCCACAGCAACCTCCGCGTGGAGCGAGATCATTCTTCGTCCCGGACCATAATCATGGACGATCAGATCGTGCACCCCATAGACCAGTGAATGTCCCAGAACAATCTCCCGGATCTCATCAATAAACTCCTTCTTCGGCGGCTGTCCAATAAGAAGGTCTATGGTTTCTTTCAGTGTAGAACCACCTGTATAAACGATAAAGATCCCGACCAGGATACCAAACCATCCATCCAGGATCAGTCCTGTATATTTACTGATCACGGTTGCGATCAGAACCAGTGTCGTCGCAACAGTATCGCTCAAACTGTCCACTGATGTCGCTTTCATCGCTGCACTGTCAAGCTTTTTGCTCAGGGAACGATTGTAATAAAACATATAGACTTTCACAAGGATTGACGCAAGCAGGATTCCCAAGACCAATGCACTGCTCTCGATCAGTTCCGGATCACGCAGTTTCCCGAACGATGACCTGATCAGCTCAAATCCCATAACCAGGATCGCAACAGAGACCAGCAGCCCCGAAATATACTCCATCCTTCCATGTCCAAACGGATGCTCCGGGTCCGGTGCCTGACCGGAAAGCCGGAATCCGATCAATGTGATGATCGATGAACCCGCATCGGACAGATTGTTAAATGCATCCGCCGTGATCGCGATCGATTCCGCTGAGCGTTCCTGCGATCCATTTCCAAGAAACAGCAGGATATTCAGTCCGATTCCCACTGCCCCGCTCAAAACTCCATATGCCTGAACGGACCGCCGGTGAATCATAATTCCGCCTGTCCTTAATAAAAAGTGATGCCAAAAACGTGATCATTCCTATTCCTCCCAAAATTTTACACGTGAATCAACAGCATTCTCTCGATAATAGCACACTCCTATGCAAAAATCCAGAATAATTTGTAATCAATCTGGAAAATTTTTTTCTGAAAATGATATAGTTTTATTAATGATGCTTTTTATCAAGGAGAAAAAATCGAATGAAAAATCTTAAAAATATAGCAATGCTCATAGATGCCGACAACACCCAGCTGTCCAAGCTGGAATCTGTCATACAGGAAATCTCTGCCAACGGCCGTATCGTCGTGAAGCGCGCGTACGGCAACTGGCGCAAAGGTTCCCTTAAGAACTGGGAGAATGAACTGAAACGCCTCGCATCAAGGCAGAACAGCAATTTGACTACGTTGCGGGCAAAAACGCCACCGACATGGCTCTCGTGATCGACACTCTCGATCTTCTGCACAGCGGGATCTATGATGCATTTGTCATCGTTGCCAGTGACAGTGATTACACGCCTCTTGCGATCAAACTCCACGAATCCGGAGTCTATGTCATGGGCGTCGGAGAGAAGAAAACACCGGAGCCGTTCCGAAATGCCTGCGATGAATTTGTTTATCTCGAAAATCTGAGCAAAGACCCAGATACTCCGGAGCATCAGCCTGCCCCGGTTTCTTCCAGAAAGACGAGAAACAGCAGACGCAGCCAGGAAAGTGCAGAAGAACGCCGCAAAGCAAAAGAATTAAAGGAAATCCACAAACTGCTCCACATCGCCTGGGACAAGTACCAGGATGACGACCGTTATGTCAATGTCAGCTCTGCAGGCAGTATATCAAGCGTGCAAAGCCGGATTTCGATGCCCGCACCTACGGTTTCCTCAAACTGCCGGATCTGATCGAAGCTTATCCAAATAAATATGCAATGAAACGTTACCCCGGCAAAGGAACGGTAACGATCATTGCATACAAATGTATTTGATTATTTAATTCTGTTTGTTCTGAGAACATAATATCTTCGGAAAATTGATAAGATCGTCCACACGATACAGATCCCACCCGCGATGGACAATGCATACTGAAGTGTCAGACTGCCATAGTGTGACACTTCTTTCTGTATTTCCCTGCACTGCTGCACTCATCGTGTAGTACAGCGTACTTCCCGGAATCAGCGGCACAACTGACGGAATCAAAAACAGCGGGACCGGAGCTCTCTTTCTGGCTGCAAGAAAATCCGCATAGACTGCTGCCAGTGCAGAAGCCGCCAGACCGGAAATAAAATCTGACCGTTACTGAAATACATCACCAGCAGATAACCTCCCCAGCAGACAACACCTCCCAGAGATGCCGATACCCACAATGACTGTCTCAGCCGGAACAGCATGGCAAATCCCAGAGAACCGACAAACGCCATAACCAACTGCAATATCACATCTTTCATACTCTCA
>ENA-OQIM01000760-OQIM01000760.1-human-gut-metagenome-genome-assembly--contig:-NODE-760-length-11944-cov-2.306000_pt1 | contig 11944 bp, 14 predicted proteins | sample MGYA00242579_ERZ504744 | MGnify/ENA primary metagenome ERZ504744 (study PRJEB26092, sample SAMD00036441) | human gut metagenome | host: Homo sapiens | study: EMG produced TPA metagenomics assembly of...
TCCGCCTACGGCGCTGCAGGTACTGGCGGAGTTCCACCTCATCGTCAGACAGCTCTCCATACCCCATTGCCGCGGCTACATCTCTTGGGGTCTGTGTGGGTCAGTATGTAGTCCACCTGGAAATCTTCTTTTCCAGATTTGCCCATCCTTCTTCGTACTCTTCCCGTGACGGAATTTCTTCCGGGAACCACGAAATTCCCTCCGCGCGGGACATTTTGTCGATGCTGTAAGCACCTCCGAAGGTAAAGAATTTCAGCCCGTCAATCGTAAAGATCTGGCCGCGCATCAGATGGATCATATTGTCCTCAATGATATGCACCTTTCCGCCGTTCCACTGCTCCACGGCGTAGGAATTCAGCTGTTCGAAGTTCTCATGATTTCCGTCGATAAACAGTGTCGTCACCGGCAGACTTCGGAAAACGGCTCTCGTATTCGCTTCGTATGCTGCAGAAAAGCCGCAGATGCCGACATCTCCGCAGATGATCAGATAGTCATCCCGGGTGTACTCGTCTTCATGCTCGTTAAAATAGCGTACAACTTTTCCAATATCAAAGTTGCCATGGGTATCGCCTGTAATGACAATGCTCATTCTCAGCGTCTCCTCTCGTGTTCTCTGTTTCTGTTCTCTAAAGTATCGCAAAACATCATCCGCAAATTCTGTCCGCTTTCTCTGCCGCTGCTATCGTTTCTTGCAGAGGCACAGACTACGCCGCACTATTCCCGAAAATAAAACACTTCTCCCCGTGCCCGGAACGGCAGCCGGTTTCCTCTCGGAAGCAGAAATGCATGCTCTCGTCTTACCCTCAGATCATTCTCAATCTCCCCGTCCGTAATAATCAGAATCGGCCCGTCCTTGGGGAAATCGTTCGCCTGTTCCAGACAATCCACGCCCGGCTGCAGTATGGTTCCTCCTCGTCCCGTGACTTTTACCCGTCCGGCAATATCTTCCGGTGCCAGATATCCCGCATCCGTCGCTTTGGCATCACAGAAAATGATTCTCACGAACGGAACATCTTTCGCCGCGGCATAGCTGGCGATGGAGCCGAGTGCCATACCGATCTGTTTTGCACTCATGGAACCGGATGTGTCCACGACCACACCGAAGGTCCGGCTCTCCAGATCCTGCTCGTAATACGCATATCCTGGCCTTGGAATATCCGGCGTGGCACCCTGCCGTCTGCTCGGCCGCGCATAGGTGCGGTGTTTTTCCAGCGGTGGAAACTGTACGTCAAACCACTTCGCCAGCGCGGCATCCCAGGGAATGGCCGGCATCGCAAGCGCCCTGATTTCCTGTACCAGCCGGCCGGCAGGAAACCACGATTGTGCTCCTGATGGTAATCCAGTCCCTCCCGCAGTGCGTTTTTCAGCAGTTCATCCAGGCTGACCCCGTTTTCTCTTCCAGTAAAATGCGGTCTGTTTCCGTTAAACATATCACCTCTGCCAAAGCCCCGGAAGGTGTTTCGTTTTTTGTACTTTCGGATCTCTTTCACGATCAGATCATAGATACTTCTGCCGATTTGTTGTGAAGTGTTTCATCATACAACAGCCCATCCGGCGGCATTCTGCCGATCTCCATTTCGTGCAGCCAGTCGTTGATGACGTAGTCGCAGGCGATGTTCCACAGAAAGAAGTCACGCCCATTGCACCGTTTCTGGTGCTGCAGTCCGGCATGGAGATATTCATGCGCGAGAACAAAAATCCACTCTTCCTCCGAAAATCCGCACGACGGATTGGCATAAATGATTCCCTGCTCTGCGTCAACCGCTGCAATATGGATTTCATACCGATGGCACATTTCAATGTCCTCCACAATTTTAAATGCAGCCGCAAGACCTCCGAGCAGCGGATAATGGGACAGGAACCATTCTGCTGCTCTGGAAATGACGGTATTCTTTTTCGTTTTAAGATCGTATCCTCCCGCATCGCAGAGTGCAGATTTGATGGAATGAGTGACTGCATAGGAAAATTTTTCAGCATATGCATTTCTTTCTCCCTTTTTATAAACGATCGGCCGTTCTACCCCGATCATATCCTTTAATTTTTCAGAGTTTGTCCCGCAGATCTGCGCACCATTATCCTGGTGCTTCAACAGATATTCATAAATTTTCTGCTCGCTGTTCAGTTTGATCGGATATGCTTCCGCCGGATCTGCGCAGATCGCTCGCCGAGGCGGATGTCATAAAGGAATCTGGTAATGTAGATATCACAGGCTTTGTTCCAGAGTGCCGGGACAAATTCGCAGTCGGAAGGGATGCTCGCTTTGTCAAAGTGGCCGAACGCCAGGTGCAGAAGGTTGTGTGCCATCACATAGCACCATTGTTCCGGCGACAGGTTCGCCCGCATGTTGACGTAGATATCTCCATCTTTCGTAACACAGGCCAGACTTCCTTTTGCATTCAGATGTGAGGGCTTTGCAGTGATGTACCCATCCAGTTGATGGAACAGTGTATTTTTTTCCAGCAAACCAAAGCCGGCCTCCACTCTGCGGTACCCGGCCGGCTTTTCTTCTTCGCGGTAATACCTGCTTCGAACGTATGGCATCCTTTTCTCCTTCCTTTTTTCATCCGACGAGCGCGGCAGATCGCGGATGATTTCCATCATAAACCAGTCCGGCAGTGCTCCGCTCCATCAGCTGCGACGGTCATCTGGGCGATTTCGAATTGATGACTGCGAGTTCTTTGATCATGCCCTTGGCGCGGTACGCAAAGGAAAGCATGCCGCCGGAAATTCCCTGTTTGCTTTTCGGCAGTTCTGCAAGCAGTCTGGCGCGGAAGGACTGTGCGAGAAAATACAGCACATCCCGGTTTTCCGGCTTGTCCGGCCATTTTGCTTTCTGCGCGATAATGTCATCCAGGAGATGTGTGTTGCGCAGTGTTTTTGTGTAAGCAAGAAACATCCCCGCATGCTGTTCCAAGAGGCAGGCGTACGCCATCATTTTTAATGTTTCCTGCGAAATATCCTGCTCCCCGGCCCGGTATTCCTTCAACGCATCGCTCAGCATATGCCAGGAACGCGGGGTGGAAAACGGTTCTTCGGTTTTCGGCGGTTCAGAAAAGAGGTGATCCGGCCGCTGGATGATATAGTCAATGACCCACGGATGGAGTCCTTCTGCCTGCGCCCACTTGATCCACTGTCCCACATCCGCTTTCAGCTGCACGTGGAACATACGGTTTAAAAGGGCGGACGACATCGTTTTTACGATCGCGCTGTCCTCGGCACGGTTTCCTGCTCCGATCACAATGCTTCCCTCCGGAAGATGGTATTCTCCGATCCGCCGCTCATGGATCAGAGAATAGAAGGCTTTCTGCACTTCCTGCGTACAGGCGTTGAGTTCGTCCAGGAACAGGACATATGGCTCTTTTCTGGCGATCATTTTCGGCGGAAGGAATTCCGATGTCTCGCCCCGGATCTGCGGAATGCCAATGATATCCTCCGGCGCGAGCTGCTTCCGAGGAGCGACACGCACGGCAGGCCGACTTCGTCTGCGAATTTTTCCACTAACGCGGATTTTCCGATGCTGGGTGCACCCAGATAAAGACCGGCCGTACCGGCGCAACCTGAAGCAAAACTTCTAATAATTCATCCTGTGTTACACTAACTGGTAAATGCATCTGATGTACTCCCTTCTGTTTCGATCCTGTATCTTTTCAAAGCGGATATCCGCAATCCACTTTACCACTTGCTTAATTTGACTAAATCACTTTCTCTGCCCTGCCGTGATCTTACTGTACTGCATTACAACGTGTCTCACCATATTTCTCTGTATTTTTCAGTTTCACTGTCATATTCCAGCACCGGAATTTTTCCGCTCCGCCAGGTGGTTCCATCGAGATAATAGTGGCTCTGACCGTCGTGCCAGATACCGTCATATGTCCTGTTTCCGCTGATTTTTGCCGTGGAAATGTGGCCTGCAATCACATCCTTATGGAATGCTCCGCGGCTTACTGTTCTTTTTCCAACCATCAGCTCCCTGCTGGTCACGCACAGCCAGTCTTTTTCGCCCCATTCGGCAATTCCGGCGTGCACCAGAATCTGGCGCTCTGTTTCATAAAAATAAGGAAGATGGCACATCCAGGTAATCAGTTCCCCTGCATCTTCGAGCATCAGCCGTACTGCTTCTGCATTTCTGGAATCTTCTGAGAGGTGTGCTTCTTTTTCCAGAAACTCTTGAAAATGTTCTTCTTTCAGAAAGCTGTGCAGCGTTTCATAGTCTCCATCTGCATCCGATGCCAGCCATTCCCGGCTGCGATATCGCTCCACACTGCCGATATGCCGGTTGACATCCGCATATTCTTCCAGCCAGTCCAGCAGTGCTTTTTCATGATTTCCCATCAGGCAATGACTTTTTTCCGAACCATATTTTTCCTGCAATTGCCCTGACTTTTTCCAGCACCGCCCGCCATCTGGCCCATAATCTATGTAATCGCCCAACAGAATCAGCTGGTTTTTCCCCGAAAGATCTGTTTTTTTCAGAGCTGCCTCGAATGCCTCCAGAAATCCGTGAATATCCGACATCATATATCGCTTCATTGCTTTTCCTCTGTTTGTTTATACGTAGAAAGTTTCCTTCGTTTCCAGGCAAAGGCATCCCAGTCTTCCATTCTCAAAGCCGCAGCCGCAGTCACACAGATAGACGTTTTCTTTTTTATTCTTCCAGATGGATCCATTTCCCATGTTCTGATGGCCGCAGACGGAAATATATCCATGCACTCCCTCATGAAGAAAAACCTTGTACCACAAATCCCCCATCAGATAATAGTTGTCCAGTTTCCATTTTCCCGGTTCTGCCGTACAGGCATGGGCAAGCAGATACGGCTGACTGTCTACCTCGATTTCCACCTGTACCGGCCAGGAAAGGATGCGCTCTGCGAGCTGCTTTAAATCAACTTCCGTCAGGCGTTCCTGTAAAAGATGGAAGGAATTGTACGGATACGGCTGCAGGAGGGCGCGGTCTCTCTCTTTGCTTCCGTAATAGTGGAAAATATAGTTAGCAAGCCAGTGATCGTGGTTGCCGCGGATCACAGTACATTTTTTCCCCAGCTTCAATACCTGAAAATACACGCCCGCCGGGTCTGGATGATCCATGCAGCGGTCAAACAAATCACCAAGCAGATACAGGTGATCGTCCTCTTTGAGATCCATTTTTTCCAGCAATTTCATGAACCGCCAGCTGTCGTTATGTATATCGGTAATAATATAGTGCATCCAAAATCTCCTTTTCTTTCGCAGCTTTCATGTCTGCTCCTGCAATCTTCAAAGCTTTCGTTATCCGCTCATTTTTTCCAAAACGGCTTTCCTGCTTGTGTTTTGGCATGTCCTGTTTCAAAAATCTTCCCGCTTGTTCTGCTGGTTCCGGATTTCGGTCTTCTGATGCTGGCATCATGGAACGTCTAAAATCGTTCACCCATTGTTGTCCGAACTGTAAAACTCTTCCCCCGTTTCCAGACAGATTGCCGCCAGCCTCCCTCCCGGGAAGCATGCGCCGCAGTCGATGGCGATGTGGTGATATTTTTTATAAATATACCCGGGATTATCATTTTCCGGAATCGTCTGCGTCGGTGTATGTCCTGTTACCAGATTTGTATCCGCAAAGTATTCCTTCTGATAATCTGGTCTGGCCCATACAAGATCGTGCAGGGAATATTCCTCGATCCTCTTTTCCGGTGTGAATCCACCCAGCCCTCCATGCACCAGCAGATACTGTTTTTCTCCCACTGTAAGCTCCTCATACAGACTGAAATCCTCCAGAAAATTCAGTACTTCCTCCCGCATCTCGGATCCAGCGCCCGAAATTCCCGGATCGTAGCATCACCGCCGTTATACTTCCAGAGAACAAGATTGTCCAGCAGTTCAGCATCCACTTCCTCGATGGCAAGATCTGTGATTTCCTGACAGAGAAACCGCAGACATTCCAGCGCCATCACCTCATGGTTCCCCACGATACAGAACGCATTCGGCATTTCCATCAGTTTCAATATCACCTTAATCGGATGCTCACCCCGGTCTAAAACATCACCCAGAACATAGAGCGTATCTGTATCTTTCAATTCAATTTCTTCCAGCAGCTCCATAAATCTCTCATACTCACCGTGAATATCCGAAATAACATAAGTAGCCATAAACAGAACCCTCCCTTTTTCATCCATACGAATCTGCATACGTTCTCCATTACCAGCTTATCTTACCATACTTCCTGTTTTTTACCGGACAAACTCTTGTCCCTCCTTTTTTGCATAATGTACGCTCTAATACATCTTCTATTGAAATTTCATTCATGCGAAATCCCCTTTTCTTGATACTATACCACATCTATTCTTTTCTTCATTGAACTACAAGTTTAATCCTCTTTTTCTTGCTGTTTTCCCGCATTCTATCAGCATTACGCGCTGTTTATACAGCGCCTTTTATTTCTGTGCAATTTATTCTCTATATGCAAAAAAGGAACGTTCTATCCAAATCGTTCCTTTTTTGTTTGTAGATTATTTTATTTTTCAAATTTCTCAATCACGCATGTATGCGTCTTCGTTTTCTTATCATAAACGCGTATTTGCCGAGTGCACAGTAATGCCCGCGTCCCCTATTTACTTAATACCCCGTCGACAGCCTTTTTCCATCCGGCGTATTTTTTCTCCCGGATTTCATCGTCCATCTTCGGCTCATACACACTTCGTTTCATATTTCCCGCGAGTTTTTCCAGATCGTAGACCCCGGCTGAAATACCGGCCATATAAGCCGCCCCGATGCCGGAAAGCTCCTCCGCGTCCGGAATATTTACGCGTTTATTCGTAATATCGCTCTGGAACTGCATCAGATATCCGTTTCGTGTCGGGCCGCCGTCTACACGGAGTTCCTCGATCCGCATGCCGGTATCCTGCTCCATCGCACGGACAAGGTCGGTGATCTGGTAGGCAATGCAGTCGAGAGCCGCTTTTACCACCTCGGCTTTTCCTGTGGTGCGGGTAATTCCGCTGATCGATGCCGTTGCTTTCTCATCCCAGTACGGCGCACCAAACCCGGTAAATGCCGGAACCAGATACGTGCGGTCTGCCGGATTTGCCTCCCTCGCCAGTCCTTCCGTCTCTTTTGCCGAAGAAATCAGCTTCAGATCATCCTTCAGCCAGGTAATCACCGCTCCGGTGTAGTTCAGGTTGCCTTCCAGCACATAGTCCACCTTGCCGCCTCTTCCCCACGCAAGCGAAGTCACAACGCCGTGGCTGCTCTGAATCGGCTTGTCTCCAATGTTCATCATCAGCGAAGAACCCGTTCCGTACGTTGCCTTGATCATACCCGGTTTTAAGCAGCCCTGTCCGAACAGAGCCGCATGAGAGTCGCCTAATACACCACAGATCGGAACCGGCTCGGAAAACAATCCTTCCATCGTCGTGGTCCATACACCGCATCGGAATCACACACCCTGGCCAACGCGCAGGCCGGAATTCCGAATATCTCACAGATCTTCTCATCCCACGCCAGCGTTTTCAAATTAAACAACTGCGTTCTCGACGCATTTGAAAAATCTGTTTTATAGCAATCCCAGAAAATAATGCAAAAATTCAGCACTGCAGAACGTGAATTACTGCGTCACGGATTTCGTCGTACCCCGGTACGCCTTCAAATCCGTTCCTTGTAATTCGCGCCCTGCAGCACTGCCTTTTTGCGTTATTTTCTGGTCTTGCTATAGAAATATCCGGAAAAGGAAGCGTCCGGAATTTCAAATCAGATTCTGCGCCATGGAAGAAATATTCTGTTCAACGGCTGACCTGGATTGATCCGGAGGCAGAAGTGGAAAGCATGGACTACTGGTTTACAGGAAATGACGAATACCTGGAAACATTGTGCCGCATCCCGGATACAGTGAGAAGCATGGTGGAAACATTCAAGAATGCTACGGCGATGACCAGTATGCCGGATATGTCTGGTGCGGTCCGGCTGGAAGATATTACATCCTGCGCAGAAGGGTGTATCGCACTGGAAAAGGCCATGGAACTTCCAGGAAATATAAAACAGGCAAAAAAAGCATTTTACGGTGATACGGCACTGATCGAGGGAGCCGATACAACAGCCTGTATGCAGCTGGAGAACATGGATTCCATGTATTACGGCTGTATGGCTCTGGCATCTGTCCAGATTCCGGACAGTGCGAAAGAACTTTCGAATATCTGCAATGGCTGCGTCAACCTGAAAGAAGTACATATCCCATCGTCTGCACAGAAAATGAACAGCAGTTTTTTCGGATGTACCGCACTGGAATCCATAACCGGTGAAATCCCATCTTCCTGTACGGATAGCGGGAACCTGTTTTCCGGCTGTAAGTTCCTGAGTGGAACACTTACCGTTTCCTGTACATCCAAGACAACCCTTTCAAGCTCGTTTTCGGACGCTGCAACGGCTGGAACAGGACTTACGATCATTTTACGGTACGATGCAGAAAAATCGCAGGAAACGGCCAATACGGGCTTCTACGGGGGAACAAAAAGTGCAGATGAAATCCTGAACGCATTAAAGGCATCTATGGAAGCCGCATTCAGCAGCGGAAGCCATATTACAATAACAACAAATGCAGATAAAACAGAGGGGTGATTAGAATGTAATAAAAATGCAATATGAAAAATAGCAAAAGACTCTTGTAATTACGGAATTGGAAAGGTAATATGATAATATGATCCAAAGAAATAAAAAAGGGGAGAAACCATATGGACATGAAAGAGCTTCGAAAAAATGCAGAAAAAGTAATAGCAGAACGTTTTCCGAATTTCAATTTTTCCACACTGGACTGGGGAGAGCTTGATCCATTCTATCTGGAGCATCCGGAAGAAATACCGATTGAGCATGAGTTTATTGGCTACCGGCAGGAGGGTGATGTAGCGGAAGATTACCAGGGAAATCTGTATCTGGTTCTTTGTGATCCAGGAATCCACCCGATCGGAAGTGTATGCATGGAACAGTCCGAACTGGACGATGCCGTAAAACTTGGAAAACGGGAAGATTATACCGGGGAACTTCTGGAAGAAATTCCGGAGTAAAAAGTGAAATAATAAAACAAGGAATCCCGTGTCAAACATTGACACGGAATTCCAACAGAAAAATCGGTGTCAATGTTTGACACGGACGGAGGAAAAAAATATGAGAAAAAGAATCGCAATGGTACTTCTTGGCCTGAGCCTGGCAGTAGGCACACCGGCCGCAACAAATATGTTCCCAACAGTTTCTGCCCAGACAGTACAGGCAGCTGGAAAAACCGGATGGAACGCAGGAGTCCGGAACCTGGTATTTTTATAAAGACGGTGTAAAACAGACCGGCTGGCAGACCTGGGACGGAAAAAAATATTATCTGAATGCAGACGGAACCATGAAAGCAAATGAGTGGATGATTGATACGGATGGATCGGTTTACTACTTCCGCAGCTGGGGTGGAGCTTACCTGAACTGCAAGGCAAGAATCAACGGCAGAAGTTATACATTCGGTGCAGACAGTAAGGTACAGGGTTCCCAGTGGGTTGTAAAAGGTGGAAAATGGTATCTGGTGAAAGACGGAAAAATTGCAACGGGCTGGCAGACCTGGGATGGAAATAAATACTACATGAATAGTGATGGAAGTATGCGCTCCAATGAGTGGAGACTGGATGATACAGGGAAAATCCGCTATCTGTGCAGCTGGGGCGGCGCATATAAGAACAGATCTGCCAAAATCAACGGACGCTCCTACACTTTTGATGGTAATGCTAATGTAACCAACATGCAGTGGATCGTGATGGATGGACAGTGGAAACTGGCAAAAGATGGAAAAATTGCAACGGGCTGGCAGACCTGGGACAATAACCGTTACTATCTGAACGCAGACGGAACCATGAAAGCAAATGAATCTTTCACGGACGGGGGAAAAACCTATTTCTTCTGCAGCTGGGGCGGAGCTTATAAAAACTGCTGGCAGACCTGGAATGGAAAAAATATTACCTGCATGATAACGGTGCAGCATATCAGAATGAGTGGCTGAAAACCGGCGGAAAATGGTACTGGTTCCAGGCAGACAGCACCATGGCAGTGAACACAAGCTTTACATACAAAGATAACCTGTATTTTGTAGACGGAAATGGAATTATGCTTTCCGGATGCTGGAAAGAAGAAAACGGAGCAAAATACTATATCCGGAGCTGGGGCGGAGCCTGCAAGGATATGCAGATGAAAATTTCCGGAAAGACATATTATTTCCGATCAGACTGTAAGATGGTAACGGATCAGACGGTAAACGGAAATTACTACGGAAAAGACGGTGCGCTTACAACAAAACCGGAAGCGAAACCAACAGAGACACCAAAGCCAACGGAAACGCCAAAGCCAACGGAAACGCCAAAGCCGACAGAGACACCGAAGCGACAGAGACACCGAAGCCAACAGAGACACCGAAGCCAACAGAGACACCAGCAGAAACCGTTTATGCAACAAGCGTAACAATTACACCGAACAGTAATCTGGAATTAACTGAAGTTGGACAGACACTGCAGCTGGCCGCAACCGTATATCCGGAAAATGCAACCAACAAAGCGGTAAAATGGACTTCGGATGATCCGGAAGTAGCAAGTGTAGATGAAAATGGACTTGTAACGGTTCATAAAAAAAATGGTATGCAAAAAGTTACAATTTATGCATCTGCAGAAGGTGTAGAACCGAATCAAGGATCTGTAAGTAGATATGTTGAAGTAAAAATTAATATCCCATATACCAACGAAGAGGCTCTTGGAATGACCGTTTACGATCAGGAAGTTTCCAGAAAGATTTTCGACCTGGTAAATGAAGAACGTGTCAAAGAAGGACACGCAGCCATGATCTGGGATGATAAGCATTGTTATCCGAGAAGCGTTGCCGCTGCCGGATACCATATCATGAGATCAATCACACAGCAGGATACGAACTTCTGATAATCTGGCCCTGCATGGTGGCAGACAGAACGGCTGCGGCGGTGGTCTGTCATATACAGATTCCGATGATCTTGCCCGCCAGATCTTCAACCTTTGGATGTCCTCTCCAGGCCATAAAGCAAACCAGATGGATGATTATAATGCATATGGAGCAATCGCTGTAATGTATGGACAACCGCAGGAGTATAACGGAAGAAAGATTGTGAATTTCTCAGCTGTATTTTCCTTCTCAGATCAAGATTATGATTATGCAACAACCTGGGAACATATGGACGATGGTATGAGTGATGTACTCGGCATGACAGAAAACGATTATTATCAGATTACAAACTACTTTATCCGATAAAAAAGAATCCCCTCTCGTAGACGAATTGCGAGAGGGATTTGTATGTCGAAGAGGTAGTAAAATAGTCGATGATATGCTATACTGAATCTAATCAGATCAGAACGTGATAGGGATAGTCTGGTGGTTGTCCTTTCTGAAAACAGAAAGGGGGTAATGCCAATGAATACAATGGAAGTGTTGACGCTTTTACTTGTTGTTTTTGCGGCGTTATCTTACATAAACTTCCACCGCAAGTAGAAAGAAAGCTATTCCCTACCGCAAATAGGGGATAGCCTATGTCTCTTGTTGCTCTTTGTAATAATTTAGATTATTTCAGAAAGGCAACCACCGACACTGGTATATCCTTGATTGCTTCTGATTTGATTATAAGCTGCCGGACGAAAAAAGTCAAGCAGCATGGGGGATGCGCAGAGTTTTGTGTATTCCTTTTTGTTGAAAAAATAGAATATTCTGTCTGGACTTGTTGTTTTTGCTAAGAAGTCAAGGTAACGTTTATGAAGCGATATTTCAGAGACGTTACCTTTTTATAAAAAAATCTGTGGTTTTAGACGATAAAAATGTCATCTTTTTTGAGAAAATGTCATGTTCTTATATGAAACCAAGCAATCAGTGTGCCGTTTCCTTTCTGCATGAGCAGTGTGCCAACTGTCCGTAGCAGGATCAATGCAAGCCGAAGATCTTT
>ENA-OQIM01000761-OQIM01000761.1-human-gut-metagenome-genome-assembly--contig:-NODE-761-length-11935-cov-1.401253_pt1 | contig 11935 bp, 19 predicted proteins | sample MGYA00242579_ERZ504744 | MGnify/ENA primary metagenome ERZ504744 (study PRJEB26092, sample SAMD00036441) | human gut metagenome | host: Homo sapiens | study: EMG produced TPA metagenomics assembly of...
TGCGAAACTATATCAAAGAGGAAACATTAGCTATACACAGAGATAGAGGTACTAATGGAAACGAAATTGGCGAGAATATCACAATTATCAAAGGAAAATCCTGATATGGTATTTACGTCTTTAGGACATCTGATTAATAAAGAAATGCTTAAGAGCTGCCATGCCAGATGGATGGAACGAAAGCTGTAGGAATTGATGGGATTACCAAAGAGGAATACGGGAGAAGACTGGAAGAAAAACATAAGTGCTCTTATAGAACGTCTAAAGAAGAAGTCCTATAAGCCGAAACCGGCAAGGCTGGTGGAAATACCGAAGGATAATGGAAAGATGCGACCGCTCAGTATTTATTGTTATGAAGATAAGCTGGTGCAGGAAGCACTGCGCAGAATACTGGAAGCGGTGTTTGAACCCATATTCTATGATGAAATGATGGGATTCCGACCCAACAGGGGATGTCATAAAGCAATCCGAAAATTAAACCTGATGTTGGAGAGAAAACCAACAAGTTATGTATTGGATGCAGACATTAAAGGGTTCTTCCAGCATCTTGACCATGAATGGATCATACGTTTTATAGGATCAAGGATCAAAGACCCCAATATTATCCGTCTTGTCAGACGGATGCTGAAGGCAGGAATTATGAACAACTATGAATTTGAAGAAACCGAAGAAGGAAGTGGACAGGGTTCTGTCTGTTCTCCTGTAATCTCCTGTATCTATATGCATTACGTACTGGTATGGTGGTTTAAAGAGGTGATAACACCAAAGCTGAAAGGATATGCAGGTCTGGTCGTATATGCCGACGATTTTGTGGTAACATTCCAGTATAAATCGGATGCAGAGTGGTTTCTATGAACATCTGAAACATAGAATGGGACACTTTGGATTAAGCCTTGAAGAAGAAAAGAGCCGTTTGATAGAGTTCGGGCGTTATGCAAAAGAAAGATGCAGAAAAGCCGGAACGAAACCAGGCACTTTTACTTTCTTAGGTTTTACACACTACTGTTCCAAAAGTAGGAATGGCAGATTCAGAGTGAAGAGGAAAACCAGTAAGAAGAAGTTTGCAAAGAAGTGCAGAGAAGTAAATCTTCTGTTAGTGAAGATGAGAACATGCAGATTAAAAGAGATTATTGAAAAACTTAACCAGATACTAACTGGTTATTACCATTACTATGGAATTACGGACAATACAGAAAAGTATAACGGCATTCCGATATAACATCATGAGAAGCCTGTTCTATTGTCTGAACCGGAGAAGCCAGAAGAAAAGCTATAACTGGGTAGAATTTCTAAATATGCTGGATAACAGCTATCCACTGGTAAGACCCCGGATATATGTCAATATATACGAATGATAATGTGAACGATTCGTTTCGCAAAGAGCCGGATGCGGGAAAGCCGCACGTCCGGAGTTCTGTGAGGGGTGTACGACCGTAAGGGGTGCACCTACTCGACCTATGAATCCATCAGAGGAATGAATATTAGAAAACCGGAACGAAATATGCGGGGAAGGGCCGTATGTTCGTTCGGTTTTTATGTTACAGAAAATTACTGTGTTATGCCAACGGCAGAGAAATCTGAAAAGTAGAACCACCGCCCGGGGTATCCAGTACAGAGATTGTTCCTTTATGAAGTGAAATGATCTCATACGCAATACACAGTCCCAGACCAAAATGCTGCCTGTTATTTCTGGCAGAATCTGCCCGGTAAAAACGCCGGAAAACAGAAGTCTTGGCAGAATCCGGAATACCGGGTCCGTTGTCTTTGACGCGGATAAGAAAGTGCGTTTCGGTCTGTGAAAGGGAAAGAACAATTTTCCCGTTTGCGGGACATAACTGATGGCATTGTCAAGAAGGATTCCAAGCACCTGACTGATCCTTTCCGGGTCACAGGGACAGGAAGGGATTTCCTTTTCCGGAAGTTCAATGAAAAATTTCATATGGTGGTCCTGCATCAGGGGTTCATACTTTTCGTAGGTATCCAGAAGTAAAGTATCCAGTTCACAGAAAACCGGATGCATTTTCCAGGAATGGTTATCTGCATTTGACAGAGAGAGCATATCATTTATCAGGAGCGACATTCGCGTCCCTTCTTTTTCTATGACTGAAAGAAAATGTTCCTGTTCTTTCGGATCTGCCTTTTTCATGGCAGAGATTCCGGACAGGATTACTGCCAGAGGGGAGCGAAGCTCATGGGAGGCAGCAGCGATAAATTCGGTCTGTTCCTGCCTGCTTTTTTCCAGGGGAGTGATCATTCTTCCGGTAAAGAACCAGGAACAGATACTCAGAGCCAGAATTGCCAGAAAAGCTGCGCCGGAGAATGCAAGTCTCTGTAACAGAATCCTGTGTTTTACAGAATCCAGGGAATACAGGATGATCATACTGACGGTTCCGTGGCTCTTGGGGATCAGAGCAGTGGAAACATAGAAATCTTTCATCTGAAAAAAGATCCGTTTTGTCAGTTTACTGACCGCACCGGGATTGGAAAGATCAAGTGCATAGGAAGCAGCAGAGATTTCTTCTGCCTTCCGGAAAATCGTTTCATCCAGAGAATCCGTCTGTAGTTTTTTCAGATAAAGAGAATTTCCGTTGTCTCTGATATCCATGGAAATATCATAATTTTTTTCTGCCTGCAAAATCCAGTCACTGCTGATGATACTCTGCGTTTCCAGATGAGAGATACAGGAGATGGCGTTGTTCTGAAAGGTATTCCACGCATTCTGGCCTGTGCTGTTTTCTGCGATGAAATTACAGGCAGTTGTCATAATAAAAATGACGATGCCAATGATCAGAGCAGAGAAAAAAGTCATTTGAATATGAAGTCTGCGAAACATGAAATATTTACTCCTTTATGAGATTGTATGGTAATTGTATCATGAAAACCTGTAAATAATCTCTAAAAAATTCCTGTAACCGAGTATAGAGACAATTTAGAGAAAACTCATGTATAATGAAAAATCAGGAGGATGAAAACAGATGAAAATTTTACTGATAGAGGATGACAGGGAACTGGCAGATAGCATGAGATTTCAGCTCGAAAAAGAAGGCTATGAGACAGATATCTGCGATGACGGAGAAGAAGGGCTTTATTATATGAAAGAACGAAGCCATGATCTGGTGATCCTGGACCGGATGCTCCCGTCCATGATGGTATCACTGTTTTGCAGGAAGCCAGAAAGAATCATGTTTCCACACCGGTGATCATGCTGACTGCACTGGGAGAATTACAGGATAAACTGACCGGACTGAAAGGCGGCGCAGATGACTATATGGTGAAGCCGTTTGCCTTCGAAGACTTCTGGCAAGAATACAGTGTATGGTTCGAAGACCCGGAAGATGGGAGGACACGGCAGTATTATCGCTCGGAGATCTTATTTTTGATCCCGAAAGCGGCAGACTGGAAGGAAACGGAAAGGAATGTACCCTTTCAAACGGGAAGGAGCACTTCTGGAGCTGATGCTTCGAAACGCCGGTCAGACACTTCCGAGAGAGGTGATCCTCAACCGTGTCTGGGGAGCAGACAGTGAGGTGGAGGATGGAAATCTGGATAATTATATTCATTTTCTGAGGCGAAGATTAAAAAGTGTCAGAAGTACACTGAACCTGAAAACCGTCCGGGGAATTGGATATCGGCTGGAAAATTAGAGAAAGTTTAGAGATTTGCCTGTTACAATCCATTTATCCTGAGAGGGACAGAAAGAAAATAAAAACATGGAGGTATATCCTGATATGAGAAAAATAAAAAGGTGGAAACAGGGAATCGCCGTTGCCGGAGTGATCGCACTTACTGGCAGCCTGCTTGCCGGATGTGGCGGTGCAGATGGAAAAAATTCCGGAAGCAAAGGAGAAACAGGAAGCATCAATCAGGCAGGGAATGCAGATACAGCAGATCTTGTGAATGTAAATACCGACAATTCAGATGGTAAAAAAACAAAAGATGAGAGCGCAAAAGCAATGGACGTTTTCTGGAAAATGATCTTACAGTACCTGAAAACAGCCAGTTTCTGAGAGATGTCAAAGTACTCGACTCAGGTGCATTGCGCATGGTTTATTACAGTACAGCAGATAACTGTTATTATGCAGCAGATTCTGCAGATAATGGAGAAACCTGGACGAATGGAAAAAGTCTGGAAGAACTGTTGGGGCTTAAGGAGAATCTGGGAGAATATATCAGCGTTGTTTCTGCAGCAGCGGATGGAAGTATATTTGTCGGGGCAGATCTGTCTCCTGACAGGGACAATGAAAATGCACAGACAACAGCCGACAGTGGGGAAGAGGATTCTGCGTATGACAACCTGAAAATGGAATTTTTCTATCTTTCCCCTGATGGAAATGTACAGAAAGTTGATACCGGAGATACGCTTCAGTCTTCCTATACATTTCAGGCATGTTTCACAGAGAATGGGACAGTTCTTATCGTAGATCCCGATAATGGCGTAGCAGAGATCAATCCTTCAGATGGAAGTCTGGTGAGAAGATATGAGGAAGGAATCCGTGTTGATTTTATCGGAACAGCAGGAAAAATGTTGTTTACCATTCAGGATCAGACTCTTCACGGATATGATCTGGATACTGGAAAACCACTGGACAATATCAGCGCGCTTACAGAGCAGATCCAGTCTGATGAGCAGGATGTCAACTGGACAACAACCAGCAGTTTTCCGCTTATGTTCTTAAAGGGAGATGAGGATAACAGCCTTTTTTATATTGATCATACCGGTGTTTACAGATATGTTCTGGGAGGCAGCACAGTGGAACAGATAATCGATGGTTCCTTGAATTCGCTCAGTTCACCGGATACAGGAACTGTAGCATGGGGGCAGGACAGCGATGGAAACTTCTATGTGGGCTGCAATGCAGGAGAAGATATAAAAATTTATTCTTATGTATATTCTAAAGATACCCCAACGACGCCGGATACAGAGCTGACTGTTTATTCCCTGAAAGATAATGATTTCATAAAACAGGCAGCAGTGCTTTTCCAGAAGAAATATCCGGATGTTTATGTAAATATTGAGACGGGAATGTCGGGAGATGATTCTGTTACAGATACAGATGCGCTGAAAGTTCTCAATACAGAGATCATGGCAGGAACAGGGCCGGATGTCCTGCTTCTGGATGGTATTTCAGAGGATACTTATATAGAAAAAGGAATGTTGGAGGATTTAAGCGGGGTATTAAAAGATACAGATATCCTGTCCAATATCAAGGACGCATATACAAAAGAGGACGGAAGCATTTATACCATGCCTGTCAAGTTCGGCATTCCGATGATAGAGGGAAATAAGGATATCATAGCCGGAATTACGGATCTGACAACAGAAGCTGATGCAGCGGAGTCGCAGAAAGATAGCTATGGAAAATTACAATTCTTCAGCGATTTTTTCTATAGCACCATCCTATCTGATACAGGGAACCATAGATAATAGTATACCTGCATGGATGAACGAAGACGGAACTCTGAATGAAAATGCTGTGAAAGAATATCTGGAACAGGTAAACAGGATCTGGCAGACTCAGAAAAATGCGATAGAAGAAACAAAGAAAGCTTATCAGATGGGGGATGACTGGGCAGATTCAGATCATTCAGGATATATGGACATTTCAGGATCCGTAACCAGTCTGCTTGCAAAAGTTGATACAGTAGCAGCAGGAGGCCTGCTCTCACCGGAAGGTCTGGTATCTTTAGATTCTGCAAGAAAAGTAGATCCGGATCTGGATTATAAACTTCTGAACGGACAAAGCGAGAAACTGTTTCTATCCAAGGAGTGCTGTCGGGGTCAGTGCAAAGGCATCCGAAAAAGAAGCGGCAGAGAAGTTTGTCAAGTTTCTGTTTGAAGAGGAATCCCAGAGAGCAAGTAATACGGAAGGGTTAGCTGTAAATAGTAAAGTTTATGAGGATATGGCTTACTGGAAAATGGGAAAATCCAGCGGAGATACCATTGGCTCGATCGGAACCTCTTATGATACGGGAGATGGTAATATCAAACAGTTTGTTGATGGACGAGATCATTCCGGAAGATGAAGCAATACAGAACATCATGGATCTGGGAAAAACACTTACTGTACCTGCAAAGAGTAATCAGATCATCCGAAGTGCAGTAACGGAATCCGGTGAGAAATACCTCAATGGAGAAACGGGGCTGGATGATGCTGTGAAAGAGATCATGCAGGAAGTAAATCTGTATTTATCTGAATAAGCGGCTGTCTGCTGCTGATTACCCAATACTGCAAGGTAAGGGAGTTTAAGAGAATGAAGATTAATTTAAAAGAACACTTATCTTTAACAGAGAAACGGAACGCAAAATCAGATTTGCTGTTTAGTCGGAAACGAAATCGCAGAAGATGTGCAGCTTTCAGAAATACAGAAAAAGGTCTGGCTTTTATTCTTCCGAGTTTTGCAGGTGTCTGCATTTTCTGGCTGATCCCGTATGTGGATGTGATCCGCAGATCTTTTTGCGGGGCAGTGAATGGAGAATTTGTGGGGATAGAGAACTACAGGACGATATTTGCAAACAAAGCGTTTCGTCTGGCAGCAGGCAACACACTTCGGTTCTTCGGAGTGTGTGTGCCGCTGCTGGTGGTATTGTCTCTGATCATAGCAGTCCTGCTTGCAGGGCAAAAAGATTTACGCAGATTCTGAAAAGTTTCTTTCTTCTGCCAATGGCAATCCCTGTAGCATCAGTGTACTTCTGTGGAGACTGCTTTTTGACGATCAGGGCTTATTGAATAACCTGCTTCATATGTTATCTGTTCAGACGACTGACTGGATGAATACAGGTGCTTCCTTTTATGTACTGGTGATCAGTTATATATGGAGAAATCTTGGATATGATGTAGTGCTCTGGATGGCAGGATTGTCTGCCATTCCGGCGGCACTTTACGAGGCAGCAAAAGTGGACGGGGCAGGGGAGTGGAAATGTTTTACGAAGATCACACTCCCGAATCTGCTCCCGTCCCTTTTTACGATCGTGGTACTTTCTGTACTCAATGCATTTAAGGTTTTCCGTGAGGCATATCTGGTGGCCGGTGATTATCCGCAGGAAAAAATGTATCTGCTTTCAGCATCTGGTTTAACAACTGGTATAGGGACCTGTCGCTGGATAAGATGTCGGCTGCGGCAGTGGTGACCGGACTGGTGATTTTTCTGCTGATCCTGGGAGTTGTGGAAAGCCTGGGGGAAAGGCGGGGCAGAATGAGAAAAGTTATGCAGATATTCCGTATCAGGAAGATAGGAAGCCTGCTCCTTGTACTCCTTGCACTGGTGGCAATATTTCCGGTATTTTTTTCAGTTACAGGATCACTGATGGGGCAGAAGGAATTAAATGATCTTCTGGGGGCGGTACTGACAGCAGACAGTGGATCTGCTTCCGGTCAGGCAGTCAGTTATGTATTCTGGAGAGTACTTCCGCTTTATCCGACGCTGAGATCCTATGTGAAAGTCCTGCTGGATTCTCCGGAGTTTTTTGGGATGTTCTGGAATTCCGTAAAGATTACTGTCGGAGTTCTGGCAGGGCAGATCCTGGTGGGAGTACCGGCAGCGTGGGGATTTGCCAGATATCGTTTTCCGGGAAAAAATCTGCTGTTTATGATCTATGTGGCATTGATGATGATGCCCTTTCAGGTAATGATGCTCAGTAATTATTTGGTTCTGGATCAGATGAAACTTCTGGATCATCTGTGGGGGATTATTCTTCCGGCGGCCTTTTCCACGTTTCCGGTTTTTATCATGTATCGTTTCTTTGAGAGTATTCCGGAGGCACTGATGGAATCTGCGCGGCTGGACGGGGCGGGTGAGCTGCTTATTTTTATCAGAATCGGAATCCCTCTGGGTTCTGCGGGTATCATTTCGGCACTGGTTCTGGGATTTCTGGAATACTGGAATCTGATCGAACAGCCAATGGCATTTCTGAAGACCAAAAGTCTGTGGCCGCTGTCTCTGTACCTTCCACAGATCGATATCTCCCAGACAGGAAAGGCATTTGCGGTATCTGTTCTGGTTCTGATCCCGGCAGTGATCGTTTTTCTGGCAGGGCAGGATTATCTGGAACAAGGGATCATATCCACGGCAATCAAGGAATAGAGCGACAGAAACGAGAGGATTTATCTATGAAGAAAATAAAACTGATAAAAATTCTGGCAGGATTTTTGCCCTGATGCTTTTGTTTACTTTTCTGTCCAGGGCGGCAGATTCGGTGAATGTAGCACAGGTAGAGACAAAAACAGCTCAGAATCAGGTGATCACGCATGAGGTGACCGGCACAGGTAAAGTGATGGGAACCAGAGAACGGGCAGTTTTTACCCAGGAGGGACAGAAGGTGGAGCAGGTTTATGTGCAGGAAGGACAGAATGTGAAAAAAAGGGGATGCGCTGCTGAAGTTTTTCTGTAAAATATCTAAAAAAAAACCATAAAGGAAAAACAGGATGCCATAGATGTTCTGCAGGGGAAGATCAATGATCTGATCAGTGCAGAGTCTGTGAATCAGCAGAAGAGAAATAATGAGTTTTCAGATGCACAGGAAAATTATAACAGTGCGGTTTCCAGCGGAAATTACAGTGTGCAGGCGGCACAGAATGAGGCAGCCATAGCCAGACAGAAGCTTCAGGATTATTACGCACAGCGGGATGCGGCGCAGAATGACGTACAGGATAAGATACCGGATGAGGAGAAGTTCAGTGATTCCAGCGAGTTTGATGATCCGGGAAATATAGACGATTTCGGGAATACAGATGATCCGGAGAACTCCGATGATTCCGGAAATACGGATCGCACAGATGGCGAAGGGAATAAAAATACATCAGGAAACGGCGACAATTCGAATGCGCAGGACAATTCTCAGGAGCAGGCATTGATTGATGATATCCGGGCGAAAGAGGAGGCGGTCAATGAAGCCATGCTCAGCCGCAGAAGAGAACTTCAGTCAGCAGAGCAGGCAATCCGGGATACGCAGATCGGTGATGCTTCGGATTCCACGCTGGAGAATACGCAGGCGGAACTTGAGACTGCGCAGAAAGATCTGGAAACGTTGCAGAAAGTGCTGGCACGAAAGGGAAAAGTGAAAGCACCCTGTGATGGTGTGATAAAGAGTCTGAGTGCAGTGACAGGAAGCCAGACAGGAGCGGAAGCTGCGGTTGTCCTTTATGAATCCAAAGGAACCTTTCGTTTCAGGCAGAGGTCAGCAAAGATGATCTGAAATACATAAAGAGTGGCGGAGAGGTAATTTTAAAAGGTGCGGATGAAAAAGAGATTACAGGAGCGAAAGTGGAGTCTGTGAAAGAGGACAGCAGTAATGAAAATCAGTACATTCTTTCTGTACAGGTACCGGAGGGAACTCTTTCCATAGGAGATACTGCGGAATTTACAATTTCTCAGGATGCAGGTCCTTTTAATGCCTGTGTTCCGCTGAGCGCATTGTATGAGGAAAATGGCAGATACTATGTTTATGTGACAGATACACAGAACACCGTCCTGGGTGAGGTACTGGTAGCGCGAAAAACGTATGTGAATGTGAAAGATAAAAATTCTTCCACTGCTGCGCTGGAGAACGGGGATTTATCAAGTGACCAGAAAATCGTGACTTCCAGTGACAGAGAGATCAGCAGCGGCAGCCGGATCAGGCTGCTGGAGGAATGAGTGTCAGAAGTCAGAGTGCCTTTTTAAGGAAAGCCGGTACTCTGACTGTGTGGCTGATTATTTTCTGTATTTATTTTCTGGGAGTCTATAATTATGTGCAGATCAGAATGATACAGCAGTATCGGTGTTTCTGTCCGCAGCTTATCCTGACAGGAAAGGAGCAGAAATATCCTGAAGCAGGAAAGAAAAAGTGAGAAGCCTTATGATGTATGTTTTTATGCAGATGCAGGGTTGAGGGAGATTTCTGCGAAAGAAGGAAACCGGCAGGCACAGGCGATGACTGTGTATCTTAAGGGAAATCCCGCAGGGTATGACTGGCAGGCAGCAGCTCTGACAGAAGGTGATCCGGATGGTTGCGTGATTGATGGTACAACTGCCTGGGAGCTCTTTGGCAATAAGGTTCCGGGTGGTCAGATTCTGTTTCAGGGACGTACTTATACTGTCAGGAAGTTGCGGATGGGGGCAGAAAGTTCTGGTTTTCGGGGCGGCTTCTGCGGATGATACCGAGACGGAACTTTTTATAATCGTTTGTTTATCAGAAGGAGAAATGGAGAAACCGAAGAAAGTACAGTGAACGGATTTCTGATGAAATACGGACTTCAGGGAACTGTGGTATCCTCGACTTTACCGAAAAATGCAGGACTGGCGGCATTACTGCTGCTTCCGGCGGTTCTTTCTGGCAGTCTGTGGACGGAAATAAGCAGAGAAAAAAAGAACTATACAGTGAAAGATGCAGAGTACTGGTTCTGCAACCTGCTGTACAGTGTAATGGCAGGGACGGTGGTCTGGCTTCTTTTACACATCTGACCTGGCCGGAGGGATGGATTCCGTCAAGGTGGTCTGACTTTGGGTTCTGGAAAGAGAAGGTGGATCAGGCTGTGGCAGAATTTAAGCTGTATCTGATGCTTCCGAAGACGGTATCCCAGACGGAAGGTATGATTCTTGGCGGGAAAACGGTTTGTGCAGGAGGGGGTTCCTGTTTTCTGTATTTGTTGTGGAAAGTATATGAAAAGGGATATGACAGAATCTCTGACAGAGGAAGGCGAGGGAAGGATTTTCCAGTGGAGCAGAATTAAATCCCTCTGGCAAAGTTCTAAGCAGTTATTAGGCTGTCAAGGTTCGTTAATAGTTGCTATTCCAACTGTATATTCAGCTTACCGATATTTGAAAATGTCTCATAGAATTCATTCTTATAAGGGCAGCTGCTACACAGCTTGAATGTGATATATCTTGCTGAATGAACTACTTTTGCAGCAAGCTTCTTTTGTAAAGCAGATTAAAGCAAGAAAGAAGATTCTACTTCTTGGAAATCATGACAAGAAGAAGGATTATAAAGGATTGTTCGATGAAATTTACGATGGTCCATTATTGATTGCAGAAAAAATACTTCTTTCGCATGAACCAGTGTATGCTTTATCTTGGTGCTTGAATATTCATGGACATGATCACAGCAACATTGAGCCTTACAAAATAGGGTGTAAGCATTTGAATTTGGCAGCCAATGTCTGTGGCTATATGCCGGTTAGTCTTGGCAAGCTGATTAAAGAGGGAATTCTTTCTGATATTTAAGTATTTATCGAATTACTATAGACCAGGCAACAGAGGAGAAAAAGAATGGAGAAGCAGTTCCCGACAATTGATAAAGTGAAAACCGGAAAGCAGATCCGCCATCTCATGGATTCTCTGGGGTTAACGGTTATGGATGCACAGAAATATATGGGTCTTGCCACACAGCAGGCAGTCTATCATTGGCTGAATGGGAGAAGTCTTCCAAGTATAGATAATGTATATGCATTGAGTGAATTATTCAGGGTTCCTATAGATAAGATTATTTGTGAAAATCGGGGATATCAACCTGAGCAAAGATCCATATATTATAGACTTAAGGCATATGTGAAATATTTGCAACTGTGTGTGGAGGTCACCTATGAGGATGTTTCCCTATTCTCCAATTAATTATTCTGTAGCAGAGCCATATGATGTGCGTTGCACATTTGATGAAGAGCATCATGAATGGATCTATGTGTTTTCTATGCCAGAAAAAGACAAGGCGGTGCTTGAAGAAATCTGTAAAGCCTATAATATAAAGGCGGAAGATTGATTCGACAATTTTATTTGTGGGTAATACGAGAGCCGGAAGCGGCGGCACAGTGGCTGAAAGGTGAAAATAATCGGAAGAACGCTCAGAGGCTGTTTTACAGTGGGGAAAAGAAAAATATCAAAAAATTGATGATTAATGGTGAGCTTGTGATAGAATGGAAAAAAAGAAAAGCATAAAGGATGTAGTTGCGGAGAATATTTG